>Ga0209988_10002704_pt1 | contig 11734 bp, 8 predicted proteins | sample N075metaG_FD_183115 | JGI IMG/M metagenome (GOLD analysis project Ga0209988, IMG submission 183115) | Deep subsurface microbial communities from Kermadec Trench to uncover new lineages of life (NeLLi) - N075 metaG (SPAdes) (version 2) | ecosystem: Environmental > Aquatic > Marine > Ocean trench... | reverse complement strand
AGAGCCGATCGAAGTCAGAGCGGTTAACGTGATGGTATGGACGCCCCCTGTGACGGCGTCGAATGCGCCATAGTTAGAGGTGTATTCAGAACCCTAACCACAGGAGGCATCCATGACAGAGGTTACGACGATTGGTTTGGATTTGGCAAAGCACGTTTTTCAGGTTCACGGCGCGGATAGTGAAGGGCGGCCCGTGCTGCGCAAGAGGTTGGGGCGGGCTAAGCTCCTACCGTTCTTCGCGGATTTGCCGCCCTGTCTGGTCGGCATGGAGGCCTGTGCCAGCGCGCATCACTGGGCGCGGGAGTTGCAGGCGTTGGGCTTTGAGGTCCGGTTGATCCCGCCGCAATATGTTCGCCCGTTCGTAAAGACCAACAAGAACGATGCCGCGGATGCCGAGGCGATCTGCGAGGCGGTGACCCGCCCCACCATGCGCTTCGCGGCGGCGAAGAGCGCCGAGCAGCAATCGGTCCTGATGCTGCACCGGGTCCGCGAGTTGTTGGTGCGCCAACGCACCATGCTCATCAATGCGCTCAGGGGCCATTGCGCGGAGTTCGGCATCGTCGTTGCCCAAGGGGCGCCGAAGGTGGAAGAGCTCATCGCCATCATCGAGGACGCCGATGACATGCGGCTGCCGTCGGTGGCGCGTGAAGCGCTCGGCGCCCTGGTCGCGCAGCTGCGGTCGGCCCAGGGCCGGATCAAGGCATTGGAGACACGGCTCACGGCCTGGCACCGCTCCAGCGCGGCAAGCCGGCGGCTGGCGGCGATCCCCGGGGTCGGCGTCATCACCGCGACGGCATTGGTGGCGACCATCGGCGATGGCTCGCAGTTCCGCTCGGGCCGGCAACTCTCGGCCTGGCTCGGTCTGGTGCCCCGGCAACACTCATCGGGCGGCAAGCAACGCCTGGGGCGGATATCGAAGCATGGCGATGGCTACATAAGACGCTTGCTGGTGCATGGCGCGCGAACGGTGCTGCGCTGGCGCCGTGCAAAACCGGGGGCCGGCATCGGCTGGACCGACCGGCTCCTGGCGCGGCGGCCGACCAATGTGGTGCTCGTCGCCATGGCCAACAAGACGGCGCGCGTCGCCTGGGCGCTGCTCAGGCATGAGCGTATCTACCAACCGGTGCCCGCCTAGCCGATCGAGGAAGCGGGCGCCAACTTGCGAGGGTAACGACGATTTGATGGCGAAACAGGGTGTTCCCAAGATCGGCCAAACCCGAGGCATTGTCCGAGCATCAAGCTCGCTAGTCTGACTGGGCGCCGATCCAACGGATTCCTTGCACGCCAGCGGTCGATGAGCCGCACCGAAAGGCCGGATACATGACTGCAAGCTCTATCGCCGTTTCAAATCAGTTTTTCCCTTGCAAATCAGGGGGCGTCCATACATGACAAAGCCACACCGGTTGCTCTCGGATTATGCGTTCTGATCGGCCGAATTCTCGTTGCTCCCGGACGCAACCTCGAGCACCGCCCGCATGATTCCGACATAACCGGTGCACCGGCAAATGTGCCCGCTCAGCATCTCCTTGATTTCTTTCTCGGTGGGGTTTGGATTGCGTTCGAGGAAATCCGTCACCGACATAAGGATACCGGGCGTGCAATAGCCGCACTGGAGCGCGTGGTGCTTTTTGAACGCCGTCTGCAAGGCGTTGAGTTGGCCGCTGTCATCAGCCAACCCGGCGGCCGTATCGATGCGGCAGCCATCGACCTGAACCGCGAACATCAAGCAAGACCGCACCGCCCGCCCGTCGATCCGCACGGTGCAGGCGCCGCATACGCCGTGCTCGCAGCCGACATGCACCGAATTGGTAGCCAGAACCTGGCGCAGGAAATCGGACAGCAGCATTCTGGGCTCGGTGAGTCCACTGACTTCCTTGCCATTGAGGGTCACCGCGACCCGGTGTCGTTCCTCGCGATTCAGCCGCGGCATGATCTTGCTTCCTTGATCGTGCGCCGGCCAATTCGTCTCACCAGTTCGCGCCGGTACCTACCGGTGGCGTGGATGTCGTCGCTGCCGCCAAGGTCCCAGGCGAATGCGTTGAGGGCGTCATCGAGCTGGTCATCATCAAGCCCGGCCCAATCGCGGACGGTTGGCTTGCTCGCGACCCCGCCGACTCCCAGGCGGATTGACGAGTCCGTGACGACGGCGGCCAGGCTCACGATCGCGAAATCGCCCATTCGCCGGTTCATCTCGTCGAAGGCGTAGCCGGTCCCCTCGCCACAGAGAGGAAACCGTACGGCGGTGATCATCTCGTCGGACTGCCTGTCGGTGGTCAATAGATCGACTTGGAAATCGGCCGCCTTGACCGTCCGTTGGCCCTGGAGGGATCGCAGGACCACCTCGCCGTCAAGTGTCGCCAGGCACAGCGGCAACTCGGAACTCGGATCGGAATGAGCGATTGAACCGCAAACCGTACCTTGGTTGCGAGTCTGGAAGTGTCCGAGATGGGGCATCGCGGCGTGTAACAGCGGTACCGTTCCGGCAAGTCCGGGCCAATCCATGAGGTCCGTCTGCCGGGTGGCCGCGCCGACCTCCAGGGCAACGTTATCAACTCGGATGTAGTCGAGTTCGCTGATCCGATTGATGTCGATCAACACCTTGGTTTCGATTAGGCGGAAGTTGAGCATGGCGACCAGTGACTGGCCGCCTGCCAGGATGCGCGCGTCGTCCCTGTGCTCGTCCAAGCAAACGAGTGCTTCGTCGAGGGATTCGGCCCTTACGTAGTCGAACTGCTTCGGCTTCATTTGCCGGCTCCGAACAATCGCAACAGCCATTGCCACAGGGACGGACGCTTGGCCCCGCCGGTCACCGCCGCCTTTTCCTCCAAGCCGCCGAACTTAGCGGTCAGCCGCTTGAAAAATTGATTGATGACCATGCGCGTTGCGTTATCCAGCATGCGGCCGCCGATGGCCGCAACCTTGCCGCTAATCTTGATCTCATAATCGTAGCTCACTTCGGTTCCTGCGGCACTTGGCACCAGACTCACGTGCCCAGAGCCCCGCGACGAACCGAGTGGCCCGTTAACATCGCCCGAGAGCGTGAGTGAGTTGGGCGGATCCATGTCGGAAAGCTTGATTCGCGCCTTGAAGCGGCCGCTCACCGGACCAACACCGAGCGTTACCACCGCCTCATATTCGTTCTCGCCAACGAGATTCAATTCGTGGCAACCGGGAATCACGGAGGCCAATTTTGCCGGGTCGACCAGGGTCTGCCAGACCATTTCCGGCGAGGCAGGTACGGTATGGCCGCCCTTTCCGACAAGGGCCCGCCCGGTGCCGAAAACGTCTTCCTTCCCGGGCGGGGTGGAAACATCGACGGAGGCGGGTCGAGCGGCTTCTTCACCGTGGATAATGGCGCTGATCTTTTTCGGCGTCATTGGCAGGTTGATGCTTTCCAGTCCCAGCGCGTCGCACACGGCATTTGCTAGACACACCGGCGTGGACATAACGTTGCCCTCGGCTCCACCCTTGGCGCCAAGCGGCGTGAAGGGCGAAGGCGTCGACACGTGGAACAGTTCGGGCGTCGGTATTTCGCACACGGTCGGAGGCAGGTAATCGGCGAAAGTGCCGGATAGGAACTCGCCGTTATCACCATAAACAAACTCCTCCATAAGCGCGCAACCTACACCCCACGCGAACGCGCCGTAGGTTTGGCCGTCCTTGAGCAGTGGATTGAGGATGGTTCCGGAATCATGCACCGTGACGTATTTGTCGATATGCACCTGACCGGTGTCACGGTCAATCTCCACGCCGCAGAAATCGAAGACGAAACCGTAGGTCAGCGAGGTGTTGACCTGGTCCTGATCGTTGGGCGGCTCAAGCTCGGGCGGCGCCCAGACGCCGGTGGCGCGCACGCCCGGCTCCATACCGCTGGGCAACTCGCCGGGCTGCCAGTGGGCGACGCCGGCCACGCGATGGAGCTTGAGCGAGTTGTCCGGATTGTCGCGGGCGAACACCAAACCATCGGCAAATTCAATGTCTTCGGGCTTGACGTTCAGGCGTGGCCCGGCGATGTCGGCCAGCTTCTCGCGTATCTCCTTGGCGGCACGGTAACAGGCGACGGCGGTTGCCGAGGAGAACCGGCAGGAATAGTTGCCGGTGGCGATGGACCATGGATCCTTATGGGTGTCGTGTTCTGTATTGACTCGAATCATGTCGGGGCTGACACCCAGTTGATCGGCGACGATCTGGGATAATACCGTCGCGTGACCCTGGCCCTGGGGTATCGAATCACAGGTGACGGTGATCGCACCCAGCGGATCCATATTGACCGTGGAATAAGAGATGTTGCCGCCCTTGAGGCCCGACTTGTGCCTCTCCTCGACGGTCTGAATCGTCGACAGATATCCCATGTTGGAATGTGCCGGATCCGATACCACCGCCATCCCGATGCCGTACAGGCGGCCCTCCTTTCGCGCCTCCTCGCGCCGTTTGCGAAGCGCGTCGAATTTGCCTTCGGTAACCGCGACGTCCACCACCTCCTGGTAGTTTCCTGAATCGAGCAGCGCCCCGCCAGCGGCGCGATAGGGAAAAGCGTCCTTGGGCACCAGATTCTTGCGGATCACCTCAAGGCGGTCGAGGCCGGTCACCTCGGCGACCCGGTGCATGATGCGCTCAAGGGCATAAAAGGATTGCGGGCCGCCAAAGCCCCTGACCATGCCTGACGGCGTCTTGTTGGTCATTACCAGACGGTTGGTGATCGCCAGGTTGGGAATGTCGTATGGCCCGGTCATCACGCCATGCTGGCGATAGAGCGGCCCCGGCATGGGCGGACGCAAGTAGGCGCCGTAGTCTTCAAGCTGGTCGTAGCGCAGGGCCGTGACCGTGCCGTCTTTCATGGCCGCCGCCTCGACTTTTATCTCCCGGTTCGGGGCGGCGGTGGCCGCCGTCAGGTGCTCCAGCCTGTCCTCCACCCACTTGACCGGCCGGCCCACTTTCCGGGCCGCGACGCAGCACATGACCACGTAGGGAAATATTGCCTGTTTGACTCCGAAGGCCCCGCCCGAGAACGGAGCCGTGCGCATGCGCAGTTTTGATCCGGGAACGCCGAGCGCCCGCGCCATAACCGGATGAACCGTGAACGGGCCTTGGAAGTTGGACAGGACATCGTATTGTCCATCGTTCTTGTCGTATTCCGCAACCACCACGTAGCCTTCCAACGGGGTGTGTGAATTGCGCGGATAGGAAATCGTAAGCTCTACGTGGTGATCGGCCTCGGCGAAGGCCGCGTCGGGATCGCCGTAGCTAAAATCGCGCGCCGAGACGACGTTGGAGCCGACCGCCGGATGGACCAGCGGCGCGTCCTCTTGTGCCGCCTCGAGGGGATCGATCACCGACTCCAGCGGCCTGTATTCAACCTCGATATAGTCGACCGCATCCTCCGCGAGGTAACGATCCTCCGCGATTACGACAGCGACTGCCTCTCCGACAAAGCGGACCCGGTCGATCGCCAGGCACCATTGGTCCATCGGCTGCTTGACGACGATCAGAAACGGCGTCGTTACCTCCTTGACGTCGGCCCCGGTGAGCACGGCGGCAACGCCGGGTTGGCGCTCGGCGGCACTGGTGTCGATCGACACGATTTCAGCCGAGGCGTGGGGCGAGCGTAAAATGGCGGCGTGGAGCGTTCCCTGTGCGGTCGGTACGTCGTCGGTGAATTTGGCGCTTGCGGAAAGCAGGACCGCGTCCTCGACCCGCTCCATCGCGCGGCCAACATAGGGTGATTTCTCTTGGGCCATTGCCCCTCCAACTCTTAAGCTCTATCGTGCATAAACCTCACCGATTTCAGGTCCGTCCCGCGCGGTGCGACGGGAGGCTAACTGAGCACACGAACAATAATATCTCAACCCATACTCACGCTCACAACATCAATTTTCCCGGGCGTCGCGACCGATCTCCAGCAAATCGGCCCGGCAGAAATCAAAATGCCAAGCATCCGTTACCACTGCCGCCTTTGCCTATTCCGTCATCGAAAATCTCTGTAATCATTGGTCAGTTCGGAAAGCAGGTCCTGCCAGAGCCTCTGCTCGAAGACAACAGTCTTGGCATTGACCGCCCTTCCACCGCCTCTTGCCACCCACAAGCCCTGTGCCCGTGGTGTCATCCAAACACCATTGTGGGGACTCAACGTTGCGGTTAGTGTCGGAAAGCCGTTGATTTGACGGATATCAACAATAAAATTGGAGGGCAGAACCTGGGTGGAGCCATGAAGGACAATACCGTCACATTGGATGAAAGCGAAAGCCCGGCGGCGATCCAATTCTCGCCGGTCTTCAATGTCGCCGTACCGTTCATCGACCGCCATCTCGAAGAGGGCCGCGCCGGCAAGGTGGCGATCCGAGCCGGTGATGAAGAGGTCACCTATGGAGAACTCGCCGAGCGGGTCAGTCGCTGTGGAAATGCCTTGATTTCGCTCGGCGTTCAGCCTGGCGAACGGGCGCTGATGGTGGTCAAGGACTGTCCCGAGTTCATTTACGCCTTTTTCGGAGCGGTCAAGGCGGGCGTGATACCGGTGCCGGTCAACACCATGATGCGGGTTTCGGACTACCAATACCTGATCGAGGATTCGGCGAGCGCGGCGTTGATCTACAGCCCCGAATTTAGCGACACCATCAACGAGGCCTTGGCGGCAGCGGAGCATTCGCCCCCCCAGATTTTGACCACCGAGGAACTGAGCGCCCGCATGGCGGGGGAATCGCCCGAACTGGCACCCGCGCCGGCTACCGCCGATACGGTTTGTTTCTGGCTTTATTCCTCGGGATCGACGGGCAATCCCAAGGGCGTCATTCATCCCCACCGCTCGATGGTCTATACTAGCCAATGCAGCGGTGTCGACACGATCGGCCTGCGTGAGGGTGACAGCTGTTTCTCGGCCAGCAAGATGTTCCACTCTTACGGGTTCGGCAATGCCTTGACATTTCCGTTGTGGGTCGGCGCGACGATTATTTTGAGCGACCAAAAGGTCACACCCGAAATGACCTTCGAAATGATCGAGAAATACCAGCCAACAATATTTTTCGGCGTGCCGTCGCTTTACGCGCAGCAACTGCACGCGATGGATAAGAAATTGCCGGATATGAGTTCAGTGCGTCAATGCGTGTCCGCGGGCGAGGCTTTACCTGGCAGTGTCATGCTGCGCTGGAAGGAAAAAACCGGCACCCTGATCATCGATGGCCTGGGTTCGACCGAGGCGCTTCATATATTCGTCGCCAATACGCCGGCCGACCACAAGCCTGGCACCTCGGGTCGCTTGGTCGGGCGCTATGAGGTTCGGATCGTCGATGAAAATGGCAATCCCGTGGAGCGGGGAGAAATCGGCACCCTGCATGTCCGCGGCGGCTCCACGGCAATCGAATATTGGAATAATCCGGACAAGACCTCCGAAACCATGCTGGAAGGCGGCTGGCTTAACACCGGTGATATGTATTATCAGGACGACGAAGGTTACTTCGTCAATGGCGGTCGTGGCGACGATATGCTCAAGGTCGGCGGGCTTTGGTGTTCACCGTTCGAGATCGAAGCCCGGCTGATCGAGCACGGCAAAGTGCTCGAAGCCGCCGTCGTCGGTCGAGCCGATCCCGATGGCCTGATCAAGCCCGAGGCGTTCATCGTTCTCAACAATCCGGCGGATGCCAGCCCGGCGCTGGAAGAGGATTTGCTCGCCCACTGTAAGGACGGACTGGCGCACTACAAATTTCCGCGCTGGTTCAATTTTGTCGAGGAACTGCCGAAAACCGCCACCGGAAAAATTCAACGGTTCCGGTTACGCCGGTAGCCCACACACCAAAAAAAGGACCGCTGACTCGGACAATGGTCCTTTATTGTTGGTGATCCCGTTTTATTTCTTGGGCGGCGGAATTTTCATGACACTGCCGACCTGCGGCGGGGTCGGTAGGTTTTTATGGGATTTCCACATCTCCGCGAGTTTTTCCATCGGACCTTCGGTGAACGGCACGACTTTGCGGATGGAAAGGTCGACGTGAACGGCCAATTGTTCCTGCGGCGCCATTTGGTAGCCCTTGGTGGCGTGATTCATTGTGTGGAAATAATGCAGCCGCTTTTCGTCATAATCGAGAAGCTGGCTGGTTACCATGACCTCATCGCCGAGGCTGCCTTCACGCCGTCACATTCCGTAAACGGTGAACGGGGATGGTGACTTAATCCAATAGCGGACTTATGGTGTCGTGATTTATTTCAAGAGAGCAGGCCCATGCCCGATCAATCCTTCCGCACCATGCTCACCAATCTGGAACAACAAGGGGAGTTGATCCGCTTCGACAAGGAAGTGGACCCGCTTACCAACATGGCAGCAGTTCAGTGGCGCGCCTTCAATGAAATGGGCAAGGCCAGCCTGTTCACCAACATCGCCGGCCATGAGGGCTGGAAGGCCTGCAGCCAGATTATCGCCGACCGCCGCAAATGGGCCATCGGGCTCGACATCGAAGAGAACGCATTGTTGGGCGAGATCGGTACCCGCCTGCGCCACGGCATTGATCCCGTCACCGTCGATCCCGGCTCGGCGCCGATCAAAGAGGTGATCATCACAGGGTCCGACGTGGATCTATTTGACATTCCATCGCCGGTAACCTCGGAACTTGACGGCGGGCGTTACTTGGCGTCCGGCATTGCCGTAATCAAGGATCCAGAGACAGGCCTGCGCAACGTTTCCATCCACCGCCAACATGTTACCGGCAAGGACAAAACCGGTTTCCTCATGCTGCCCCGTCAAGCGCGGCGTATCTACGATAAATACCGCGCCCGCAACGAGGCAATGCCGGTGGCGGTTTTCTTCGGTTGCCATCCAGCGATTTTTTTTGCTGGTGCCTTCACCACCCAATTTGGTCATGACGAATTAAGCCTGGCCGGGGGGCTGATGGGTGAGGCCGTGCGCATGGTGACTTGCGAGACGGTCGATTTGGAAGTGCCGGCGGAAGCCGAATTGGTTCTGGAGGGCGAAGTGCCCCCCGACATTGTCGAGCCGGAAGGTCCTTATGGCGAAGTGACCGGCACCTACGCCGGCGGCGGGGAATCCGAGATCTTCAAGGTCAAGGCCGTCACGCGTCGCAAGGACCCAATTTTCTACGCCATCCATTGCGGTGCACCGATTACCGATGCCCAGGCGACCATGGCGCTCGGCATCGAAGTGGCGACCAAGCGCCATTTGAGCGACGTGGAGGGCGGCATCGATCTGATTGACGTGCGTGCCGTGACCGCCGCCGGCGACATGATGCTGGTGCTGAAACTGCGTCCCCGCCAGCCGGGCCAGGCCAAAACGGCGTTGATGGCGGCGTTGTCGGGTCCCTACCTGCACCCCAAACTGGCCATCGCCGTGGACGAGGATATCGACGCCGACGATTTGGGCCAGATCGCTTGGTCGATGACCACTCGGGTTCACGCGTCGGAAGATGTGATCATGTTGCCGAATGCCCGCGTCTTCGGCCTCGACAGCATTTCACCGCTGGTTCCCGGCATGGGTCCCTTCACACGCCTTGGCACCAAATGGATGATCGACGCCACCATTCCGGCAGAGCTGAGTGAAGCCGAGCGGAAAAATTTCATGGCCGCATACCCAAAAAATTACGATCTTGTGCGGCTTGAGGATTTTTTGCCTTAACCGGTATCCCTTACGACTTGTCGATCCGCAATTGAGCGCGCTTGGGAATGGTAAATTCCGGTAGTCCGGCCGATTTCCAGGTTTCCAGAGCCTTCATCATGGTCTCCTTGGGCGGCAATGAAAATTCATTCTCGGGGACGCTGCGGGTGGCGTCGATGACAACCTTGCTGCCTATTTTTACCCCATCGACCGCCTCAATAGAGGGGTCCATGGCGGCGCGCATGAAGACGTCTTTGATGATGACCGTATCCCGCGACGGATTGTAGCGGGCGTTCATCACCCAATCCATGTGCTGGGGATCACGAATATCGACATCCTCATCGACCACGGTAACCCGCTTCAGGGCGCTGACCTCGGCGGCCATGCGGCCGACTTTCATGGCGTGGCCCGGATATTGAGGCGTCATGGCGATAATTCCATGCGCCATTTGACCGCCAAAAGTTTGATCAATGTAGAAGTCGGTGATCTGTTTTTCATTAAGGTCATGGCGAAGGACCTTATAGAACAAGCCGGCCGTGGAGTTACTCTGCAGGAAAGTGCTCTCGCTTGGCGGCATCTGGCTGCTGATTCCATAATATATGGCGTCTTTGCGGCGGGTAATGGCGGTGATTCGGGCAACCGGCTTACTGCTAACCTCGTTCATGAAACCGAGGTTTTCGCCGAACGGACCCTCCGTATCCCGGTCACCAGGCTCCAACTCGCCTTCGATGATGATCTCGGCGTTGGCCGGGACCATAATGTCGTTTGTCAGGCATTTGATGAGTTCAATCGGCGCCCCCATTAAACCGCCGGCAACCTCCATTTCCTGCATGCCGGTCGGCATGGTGGCGGCGGCGGCCAGTTGAAAAGCCGGATGGGCGCCGATAACCCAAGCGACCGGGGCGGCTTTGCCCTGGGCCCACCAAGTCGCGCATTGATCGTGGCCTCCGCGTCGTGGATTCATATTGATGACGACATGATGATCGTCGCGCACGCGGGTGCGGTAAATACCTGTATTCTGGTTGTCCGTATCGACGGTGCGGGTCATCACCGTAGTCGTGATATAGGGACCGACATCCTTGCCTGGCGTCCAGGTGGGAATCGGCAACTCGCTGAGCCGCGCCTCATCGCCGATTCGAATGATCTCCTGACAGGGCGCCGTATTGGTCGTCACCGGTTCAATCGGATTAACGAGCGCGTTCTCCCATAGGGCATTTATTTTGTCAGGCTCGACGCCGAGCGCTAAAGCATAGGTCTGCCGCGAGGCGCCAAGCACGCCCGTGCACAGCGACAGCTCCGAACCCTTTACATTCTCGAACAGAAGCCCGAAACGCTCTTTGTCGGAAAGCGCTTGGAAGGCCCACTTTATAAGACAGCCCGGCTCCCAACTTGGGTCGACGGTCTGCTGCACGCGTCTGAGCAGCCCCTGCTGCTCGGCGACGGCGATGAAATCCCGGAAGTCGCGGTAACTCATGTATCTATTTCCAATCTTATGGCGAAATTCCATTCCGCAGGAGGTGTCTTCAGTATCAAGTATGGAAGTCTATGGGTAGATTTAGTTGAGACAGAATATTCTGGTTTCAGAGGACCGCCGAAAACGGCGGCGCCATCGCAACGCGGGCCGGAGGCACTCTCTATGGACCGCACAAGCGCGCCTGCGTGGCCTATATGGGATATACAGTCTGCCACAAGAATTGGTCAGATGGGACTGAAAAGCCTCATTTTCAGCTTAACCCCATCTGCTTTGGGTGTCTGACGTCAGACAGCAAAGATCATCAGCCACCCAAAAGTTCCACTGGCACGATCTGCGCCATACCTTTGCTCCCTGGTTAGTGATGAAGAGTGTCGATTTCGACACAGTCAGGGAGTTACTAGGCCATTCTGAACTCAAAATGACGTTTCTATATGCTCATCTGGCACCGGAACATAAGGCCGTTGCTGTTGAAAATCTGGAAGGTCAAATTGTGGGTTAGATACGCTGACTCCCAAGGGGCGGGTGTTATTTTCACCTGGTGGCGAACAGCCAAATTGCCCTATAAAGATTACTATAGCCGGAGCGGGCGTTGCTACCGCCTTGAGCCGAAAGCATCGCCCAATGTGATCACTAACGGCCGCTTGGTCGGACGCTTTAATCCGCATTGC
>Ga0209988_10002700_pt1 | contig 11743 bp, 7 predicted proteins | sample N075metaG_FD_183115 | JGI IMG/M metagenome (GOLD analysis project Ga0209988, IMG submission 183115) | Deep subsurface microbial communities from Kermadec Trench to uncover new lineages of life (NeLLi) - N075 metaG (SPAdes) (version 2) | ecosystem: Environmental > Aquatic > Marine > Ocean trench... | reverse complement strand
TCTGTTGCTGTTTCCCAGTTTAAGGTAACATCATTATCATTTACAGAAGCTATGAAGGAAGTAAGCTCAACCGGAATTATAGTTATATTCCATGTGTCTGCAATTTCTACATCATCAAGTGCCCTATTATAGAATCTAAATTCATCCATTAGTTCACCGGCTGCCATACCAGTTGAAGTACCTCTGGATCCAACTTTGAATATATCTGATATTGACGTTAAATCCGGTGCTGTTTGAGCTACAGCTGATTGAAATACTCCATTTACATAGGTTCTTACTTCAGGAACTGATGAATCATAAACAAAATGAACAACAGCAGGGCCAGGAATTAAACCAGTTACTGGCACATCAGTTAATCCACCTCCTCTTAGAACAACGCCACCTGTTGGTGCTACACCACCATAAAAGCAACGGAAAGCAACATCAACTTCCCCGAAAATGTAATGAAGGGCAGATTCGTCAAATATATCTAACCAGGCACTAATTGTCCAGTCACCGGTTCCAATATCCATGATCCATCCTGTAGTTACATAATCTATAGAGGAGGAAGCACCTGTTCCTATAAGAGCACTGCCAAACTGACCGGCTGACCCCATTGACATAGCGCCAACAAGCTGCGCAAAAGCAAAACCACTGCCCGGATCGGCAAAGTTTTCTGTTAAATCAGATCCTGCTTCATCAAATGAATAATACAATACTTCGGGGAATGTACCGCCGCCGCCGCCGAGATCATCGTCGCCATTGATCTGAATGGCATTATCAAAAGCGGTACCACCAAGCCAGGTTACTCCTGGTGTTTCGGTAGCAAAATTATTGTCTAAAATACCGTTAGTTGCGTCAAGATCTCCCGTCTCCCAGAAGAAGTTAGACGATTCAACACTGTTATTGAAGATTTCAATCCAATACGTACCAGCGCTGGGGATGAAAATCGGAGAGGCACTGAAGTCAAACGTGAACATGTACTCGTCCACGCCAAACAGAACGACTCCTGTGAGTACCCTGCTATTGGCCTGAAGACCAGTCCGGACATCCAAATCTGTTCCGGGTGCTCCGGCATTATCAGCGTGAAGTATGATGGTGAAGTCATCCGTCGTGTTTGGGATGTTCTCAGGGAAATACCCACCCCACATTACAATCTCGGTGATACCGACATTAGCACCACCAATCACGGCAACGAAGTTATCCGCGATCGATTGCTGTAGCGTACCGCAACCCAAACAATTAGAATCCGCAAACAGCCCGTTCAGCTGGTTCGGTAGCTGGTCAAGAAAAACAACCGGCGCATCGGAAGGTTCGTAAGTGGCCTTTCCGGAAACGTCCGCAGTGCCATACTCGCTAAGCTTATGCTGAGCAAATGTGGTAAGTGAAAAAAGAACAATAATAAGTAAAGAAAAGATTTTTGGCATAATACCTCCTTATAAAGTTATTGAATTATAACTGGTTAATTAATAATTAACCTGATTGAATATAATAAACTCTTTGAGAATAACAAATAATAAAATAAAAAAGCCGACCCTTTTTCAGAGCCGGCTTGAGAATCAAAAGATAGATATACTATCTTTAAGATTTGGTATGACTAAACCTAATTTATTTGGTTAAGATCATTTTCTTAACTGATGTAAAGTTAGTTCCGTCAACTGCAGTTGCATTTATTCTATAGAAGTATACACCACTATTAACGTTTGATGCATTGAAGTTTATTTCGTGTGAACCTGCTGCAACATTACCATTGATAAGATTAGCAACTTCCTGTCCCAATATATCAAATACGGTTAAGCTAACTTTGCTGTCGGCAGCTAAGCTAAAGTTAATAGTTGTACTTGGATTGAAGGGGTTCGGATAGTTCTGCTCTAATGCAAATACATCAGGAGCAATAATCTCAACTTCAACACTTTCAGTTAATTCTGAAGTTCCGTCATAATCAACTTGTTTCAGTCTGTATGTATATGTTCCACCTTGTAATGAAGCATCTACATAGGAATAATTATGAATTTAATCTTTCATTTTTGGCAATTGATTCTTTCTCTATTTTTATCTTATATCTTTTTAATTTTTGTTTTATGTTCTCATTGGATAGCGCAATTATTTGCAGAGCTAACAGCGCAGCATTTTTTGCTCCATCTATTGCAACCGTTGCTACAGGAACTCCCGAAGGCATTTGCACGATTGATAATAATGAATCCATACCATTAAGAGCTTTACTTTTAATAGGAACACCTATAACTGGCAATACGGTATGTGCAGCAGTTACGCCCGGCAAATGTGCTGCCCCACCTGCAGCCGCAATAATAACCTTAATTCCACGCTTTTCTGCAGTAGATGAATATTCAGTATGTTGTTTTGGTGTGCGGTGTGCTGACAGAATCTTTATTTCGTAGGGAACGTTAAAATAATCGAATGTTTCAAACGCTATTTCCATTACAGGAAGATCCGAATCACTTCCCATTATTATTCCCACGATTGGCTTTTCCGGCATAATGATTTCCTTATTTTTTATTCTATAATGTTCAGTTATGAAATATTGAAAAAGAATTTAAAACTTATATTAAAATTTATAGTCATTTCCAGTTCTCTGCAAATATTTGTTCACCATCGCTTACCATCAATACAGCACCATTTTTATCAGTTCTCAATATTTTTACATTATTACTTTTAAATTTGGAAATCACACTTTGAGCAGGATGACCAAATCTATTTTTAATACCTGCGCTAATTAGTGTGTATTGCGGAGATGTATATTGAAGAAATTTATCGGATGAACTTGTTTTACTACCATGATGCCCTACTTTTAATACATCCACATCCAGAAAAGATTGATAATTTTTAATCAAAATATTTTCTACTCTTTTTTCAGCATCACCTGTAAATAAAAATGAAGACTCCCCATAAACAATTTTCAATATCCCGCTCCTATTGTTTGATGATAAATTATAAAACTCCGATTCCTCTTTATTAGTTAGTATATAAATTTTACAATTACCAATTTCTAACGATTGCTTATCGTAATATGTAAAGGGAATGTTTTTGTTTAACAGGAATTTTTCAAACTTTAAATCTTTCGTAAGTGAAGTATCTAATGCAGGTTTAAATATCTCTCCAATTCTATCTTCTAAAATTAATGCGACAAATCCACCATAATGATCGAGATCGAGATGTGATACAAAACCGTAATCAATTTTTTCAATTCCAAGATAATTTAATAACGGCAGTATAACTCTCTCACCGTAATCAAAATAGAAAGTTGCTTCTCCTGCATCAACCAAAGCAGTTTTATTATTTGGGAATTTAATAATGAATGAATCGCCCTGCCCAACATCTACCATAAGGACACTTAATTGATTTTCCGGTAAAAGTTCCTCATCATCTAAAAAAGAAAATAAAATTACATTACTAATTGTGAGCAGCAATAATATTACAATAGCTAATTTTGTTTTAAATCTTCCTACGAAATAAATAAATAATGAGATGAGAAAATAAAAAATTATAGAATCATAAATTGAGTACCCTGTAATTGTAAAATGTGAGAAACTTAATTCGCCTGAAAAACTAATTAGGTTCAGCATTAGCCAGGTTATCAAATCATTTGTCGCTGCGTAATACAATGCTAACGGAGGGAATATCGAACCAATAATAAGTGTTACAACAGCCAAGGATATTATGATACCTATTGCCGGAATAACTATAATATTTGCCGCTAATGCAATTACCGATAACTTACCAAAATAAATTAATGTAAAAGGCATAGTGCCGATTTGAGCTGCAAATGAAACTGCCATAAATAATAAAACATAACGTACAAATTTGGATTGAATTTGAAGGCGGTTTATCACACGTGAAATAATTGGATAGATAACTCCAATTGCAATTACCGCTGAAAAGGAAAGTTGAAATCCGGGAGAGTAAATCTCATCGGGATTTATAATTAGAATTATAAGTGCTGCAATAGCAAGGGAGTTAAAAATGTTAGTTGAACGGTTTGTAAGAAAAGCAACTATGATAACCAATGCCATAACGGTTGCCCGAAATACAGACGGCGGAATGCCTGTTAATATCATAAAAAATAATAAGCCAATAATTGTTAACACTGAGCGAAGGTAAATATTAAATCTTCCGAAAAGAATAATAAAAATCAGAGCAATGAATCCAACATGCAATCCTGAAACTGCAAGCACGTGTACAACACCTGAATTAATAAATTGTGTTTTTGTTTCCTGATCAATTTCTCTTCTATCCGCAAGCAGTAATCCCCTCAGCAATGCAGCAGTTTCTGTGTTGTGCATTAAACTTATCTGTTTATTAATATATTTTCTTGCCTGGAAGATTGAATTACTAAATAATTCCGGCGACTCATCAATTACTTTAATGTTTGTTAGAGTGTCTATAGTAATTATTCCTTCAATACCTTTGGCTTTTAAATATTTGTTATAATCAAATTCGCCGGGGTTTCTTCTTTCACCTCCTTTTTTAAATCTACCGGTCAGTTCAATTTCAAAACCGGGTTTCATCATTTTGTAAAATTCTTCTCTCTCCTTTTCATTTCCACGCAATCTGCATAAGAAAATCATTTCATCATTTACAGTTATATCATTTACTTTAAAATTATCAGCACTTAACAGAAATTGTATTTCATATTCTCTTTCTAATTCAATTTTATCAATCTTACCTGATACAATAACATTTTTTTCTTTATACAGTTTTGAAACAAATGGATTGAGTTGTTCTTTACTAAACTGTGCGGTGATGTTCCCAAGTGAAATGATGAGTAAAAGAGAAATTATTGTTAACAACAGGTGAAATTTTTCAAAAACACATTTTCGTTTTAAAATAACAATTAATAAAAGCAGAAGAATAATAAATATTATTACCGATAAAATATTAACCTGCACAAATGGAAGCAGTAAAATGCCGATTATAAAAGCGATTGAAAATTTTATCACTGCAAAGTCGTTCATCTGCAATATTTAATTATGGCGGGTTTAATATCTTTTATACTTTTAACCGAGTTGAACAGGTCTTCTGCATACTTGCCTGCAGTAATTGTTAAAGAAGGATTTCGAGTGTGAGTTTTTACCGATAAATCTTCGAAGTTACCATGATCCGAACAAATAACTATAGTTAAATTTTTATCATTATACTCTGTTAATATTGTGAACAGGAACAGATCGAGAGTGTTGTAAATATCATTAAACTCATTCTTAATTCTGAAATGTCCGAGGTGATCAAGCAGGTAAAATTCGTATAGAGTAAATTTATATTTTCCTGCTATTTTAAGTAATCTATGTGCGGCAGTTTGTGCTTTAATTAACGGAAGCTTGTAACCAAGCCGTTCATTCCATCTATCATTTGTTATTTCAGATGTTAATGCTTTCCCCTTTCTTAAATCTGTTACCGTGTTAAACCGGAAATCATTTAATCTGCAGCAAGTTGCAGTTACACCCAAACGAGTTCTGCCTGATTTTAAATAATCGAAAAATACTTTTGGATAAGCATTAGCAAAGAATCCGCTCTTATTTTTATTTGAATAATGTTTTAGTAGATGTTCTTCTTTAATAGTGGGGATTGTAGTTGAATATGGAAACGGACCAAAATGTTTACCAGCTTTTTTTGGAGCGTTGAATCCGCAGAACAAAGATGCCTGTCCTGTACCACTTTGGGGTAATCCTTTTACACCAAGGTTTGCATCTATACCGAATAGATATTTTTTATCACCGATTAAAAAAGGATTATCTAACGTAGGAATTCCACCGAATAAAGTATTAAATGTATTAAATCCATACTTTACAAAAGGGTTATATTTTTTATCTTTCTTTCCAATGCCAACACCATCAATAAATATCATTAAAACCGAATTCAAGCGATTTACTCCTCAGGATTTTTCATTTGTTGTTTTTCCCTTCTACAATTATTGTTACAGGACCGGAATTTATTAGGGAGACGTCCATCATCGCACCAAAAATACCGCACCTAACTTTATCATCACCTAAATTATTTTTTATTCTTTCAATAAAACTATCGTAAAGAGGTATAGCTTCAATCGGTTTTGCCGCTTCAATAAAGCTTGGTCTGTTTCCTTTAGCAGTCTCGCCATAAAGAGTAAATTGTGAAATAATTAAAACTTCACCATCTATATCTTTCACAGATATATTCATTTTACCTTCACTGTCTTTGAAGATGCGGAGACGGCTGCATTTATCTGCGATATAATTCATATCATCAATTGTATCACCAATTTTAATTCCCAATAAGATAAGCATACCTCTACCAATCTTGGCAGAATAATTTTCTAAAGGAATATTTACTGATGCATTGTTAACTCTTTGAACAACGGCTTTCACTTTTTAACTCCAAGAATTACTCTTTCAATATTCTGATAATCCTGAACAATGGAAATCTCTTTGAAATTATTTCCTTTCATAAATTCACTAATCTTTTTGGATTGACCCTGTGCAATTTCTAAAAATATTTTCCCATTTGGTTTTAATAATTGCGTTGTTAGAGAAATTATTTCCCGGTAAAATTTATAACCATCATGAAAATCTGTAACAGCAATATTGGGTTCGTAATTTAAAATTTCTTTTTGAACTTTACCATAATCTTCCATAGAAACATACGGAGGATTTGAAACTATAATATCGAAATCAGAAAGTTCATTTTTATTTACACTTAAAATATCATAATTAAGGAAGGATACTCTTTTATTTAAATCATATTTTTTTAGATTTTCTTCTGCAATTGCAATTGCTGATTCGCTTATTTCAATACCGGTTACAAAAGAATTAATTAAATTTACAGCAATGGCAATACTTATGTTTCCACTTCCACTCCCAATATCCATTATTCGCAATTCATCTTCTTTACAAACAGAATTGATCACAGTTTCCACAAGAATTTCTGTTTCAGGTCGGGGTATGAGAACAGCAGGTGATACTTTCAATTCTAAACCGTAAAATTCAACCGTACCGATGATATATTGTGTAGGTTCAAATGTGCTTCTTCTTTTGAGATACTCTCTATATTTAATAAGTTCTTTTTCAGTCATCGGTCGGTCATACATTAAATACAATTCGAGTCTTTTACATTTCAATATATCTGCGAGCAAAAGCTCTGCATTCATTCGTGGCGATTCAATACCTTTTTTATCAAGGTAATCGGTTGATTTAATAAGTACATCGAGTACGGTTAACATTTGATAAGCAATAATAATAATAATGAGGTTTTAAAATATGGAAAGTGTTTGTTAATCCACAAGAAATAAGTAAATGATCGTACCAAAATTTATTTGGAGTGCTACAAACGTAACAGCGCTGATAGTATCTAACCTGTTTGTCTGTTCGAGTAAAGCAGGATCTCCCGTTATCTTGTATTCGGCAAATTTATCATCCGCTTCTAATTTAAAGTAAGCGGTAGTTACTCCCAACGCAACCATCGTACCTAACAATATTTTGAAAAGTGTTTTATCAAAAAAATTGCCGTCATCATATTCTCCAATAAAATTGAGTTTAACCGGATCATTAATTCCAAAATCAGAATAATTGATTATTTTATTTTCAAAACCATTTTTTTCTAGTCGGATGTTATTCAAATCCATTGGAATTAAAAGCGGAGTGTATCCTATCAGTGAATCATTACTGAACACATAAACATCCTGCGGTTCGGTGTTCAGCAGCACTTCTTTATTAAAATTGTATTCAAGTGTGATATCATTACAATCAGTTATATCCAGTGAATCAATAAAAGATTTAGCATCCCATCTATCACTGTTTTCGAGAGCAACAATTTTGTGCTGCCCTTTTGATAAGATGACAGTGATATTTTTGCCCGATCCGGCAAGTGAGTCATCAATAAATATATAAACATTTTCAATATCGCTGATAATTGTTAGATGAGCTTCGCAATCTTGTGGAAACACATCCGCAACAATAATAATTACAAGTGCAAATAATATTTTAATAAACAAAATCATACGCCCTTAAAATGCCTCTGTCAAATCCAATAAATAAAATATCATCAAAATATACGGGTGAAAGTTTTGCTCTTCCTTCAAGTAAATAAATTTTGTTAGGGATTCCTGTACTTTTATCGATAATATATAATGAACGAAAAAGATCGGGAATAATTATTCGGTAATTTGTAAGCAGCGGAGTTGAATTGAATACTCCTTTGTACTGCTGTGCCCAATTTGGTTCACCATTTAGTTTATCAAGTGAGAGAAGAGAGCCGCTTAAATTTCCGATGATAACACTTTTATCATCTACTGCAGGAGACATAATAATTCTTGCGCCTGTGTCGTGTTCCCAAATTATTTCAGTACTGTTTAAATCGATTGCATAGATTATTCCGTTATTGTTAGACATGTAAGCAATATTATTATCAATTGATGGTGCGCCTGTGAACATACCGCCAATTAAGTTTCGATTGATTATTTCACCGTCTTCCAAATCCACAGTTATCACTTCCCCATCATCGTTGCCAAAAATTATTATCCCATCTTGTAATGATGGTGAGCTTCGCGTTGTTACATCTGTTTCTGTTTGCCATATTGATTTGCCCAAAAGATCATACCTGTTTAACCTTCCGCTTTCGGTTAAAAATATTACTCCATCTTCAAGTGCAATCATTTCGGATAAAACACGGCTGTAAATTTCCTCGTAATATATTTCTTTACCTGTTTTGTAATTATAGATAATGAATTCACTCAGATTATATTGCTCTTCGGCTACGGCATAAACAACCAAAGATTTAAAAATCAACGGTGCTGAGTAGATTGCATCTTTGCTTTTTAACATTCCAACTTTTGATCCGTCATTAATATCCAGCACATAAATCCTACCGCCAAGATCACTTGTAAAAACATACTCATCATAAATAGTAACAGAGGAATTAGTAAAACTTCCGTGAACCTCATTCTCCCATTTAAGGATCAAGGAATCGGAAACTGTTACCGGGACATAGAATTCCCTGGCAGATGTTCTTCCAAACATCGGATACGGATCACTGTCTATCCTTGCAGTAATTTTAATGAGCGATTTTCCACAACCAAAAAGAAAAACGATCATAAAACAGAATATTAATATTTTCTTAATCAGAAGTCCCATCCAAAGAAAAATTGGTAAAATAAACCCGGTTGAAACCGGGTAAAATCATCCTCTATTTTTTTCCCGATATCGTATCTTAACGTAAATACTCCAAAAACATTCATTCTTATACCTGTCCCTATTGAACCAAGAGTTTCTCTGTATTTGTTATCCCATGCACCGGCAACATCAAAAAAGAACGCTCCTCTTATCCCGCCGAATCCTAAATTTAGAACAGGAAATTTTATTAGTAATTGATCGATCAAAGGGAAACGAAATTCTACCGAAGAGAACCATATCTTCTCACCTCTTATCGAAAACCTTGGATAACCCCTAAGGTCCCAGCTTCCGCCTATCACGTATCTTCTTGCTTCTTTTCCTTCATTATAAAATAATGCAACTCTGAAGGCGAATAAAGTTGTTAAGGCAACCCGTGCATAATACCTGTAATCTGCAACGAAAGAAAAGTAATTAACATTACTGAATTTAATATCGGAAGTGTAACCAAGCAGCAAAATACCTCTGCTTCCTGCTAACGGACCTGTTGGGCCCCACAGCGAATTATCGTGAACGAAAGCGATAGAGTTTATAACCAGTAATGCTTTCCTTTCAATAACGCCCGTAATAATTTCTTTATCCGAATTTGCAAGAGTTACAGTTGCTTCCAATCTTTGAAATTTTGAAACAGGATAATTCAATGCGAAAGAACCTCCGAAAACTCTTTCGTAAAAGAATTCATCAGGATCTCTTAAATCGTATCTTCTTCCACTCAAGTGAAAAACACCATAACCATAATTCACTCTCTTGCCAAGGTTAGCTCTTTGTAATATTATGTTGAAGCTTCTTAAAAAATCACTTTGCACGTTTGCTGAATTATATACTAAAAGATAATAGCGGTCATCACCCAATAAATCGCTTAAAGATAAAATTGCTCCACCTCTTGTTCCAAAAATCGGATCGGTTGTAACAACACTTTGTGCAAAATCAAGTGCGTACTGTTTTTCATACTTAACTTTTTTTCTTTCTGAAGGTAGCTGTATTTGATTTGCCATCCATTTACCTTTTGCCGAATCCATTTCCATAGATATTATTTCAGCAGAATCTAAAGCTGTTTGATAATCGTTTATTGTATAAAAATTAATTGAGAATTTCTCAAATCCCGAAAATGCGATTGAAGAGGAATCTAAATATACAGGTGTGAAAACGCTGGTAAAAAATCTTGTAATGCGTTTAATTTGTTTAGCGAATTTGTTTTCTTCAATGTTTATTTCCCAGATGTTTCTTACACCGTCTAGCTCGGAAGTAAATAATAATTTCTTTTTGTTTGAAGACAAAATTGGTGAGTAGCTATGAGCATTTAAATAAGTTATATATTCAATTTCATAAGTATCGAGATTGATTGAGAAAAGATTATACTTATTTTCAAATTTTCCGCCGGTCCTATCGGATGTAAAAATTATTTGCCTGTCATTTAAACCAAATGTAGGATCTCTGTCGTCGTAGTAATCATTGGTTATACGGAAAAGTTTATCAAAAAAAAGATCGTAAATGTATAAATCCATAAAACCTTTTCTATCCACAGCATGAAAAACAACCCTGCTGCCATTATTAGAAAACTTGGGTGATATAACACTCACCAAATCATGATCCTGGAATGTTCTGATAACCTCGTTTGTGTAAATTGAAAAGAAATGAATGGCATCAGTCCCGCCTTTTTTTGTGACGAATGCCAGAAGACCTTCCGATGAAACATCCATAGCAGATTGAAACAGATGAAATGCTTCAAACTCTTCATCTTTCTCTCCACGTACAACAATCGATGGATCATCCAATGGTTTATTGTCTGGAGAAAACGGCATTCTATAAATAGATGAATAGCCGTCACGGTTAGAAATAAAGTATATAAATTTAGTGCTGTCAATTGTAATACTAACGGGAGAAAAATTAAAACCCACCTTGGTAATTTTTGTTGCACCTATTGATAGAGGCAGATCTGTTTCTAGCAAAGGATAATACTTTTTCTTTAAAGAATATTGCCACTCTGCATCTAAATCTTCAAGATTTTTTCTAAAGGTATATTCAAGCACTCGGCTAAAAGCAGTGTTTGTCCAAATATTTTCCAGTATATCCAGCACACGCTGTTTGCCATATTTTTCACCAAGAAATTCAAGGAAACTTTGCCCTTCTTTATACATTAAAAAAGAACCGAATATCCTGAAGATATCTTTAATGCCTACAAGATAATTATTAATAACAGCATCTCTCATCACCATTTCTGCCTGCGAGTCAATATCGGTGGATAAATATTCCGCAAGACCTTCAACAAACCATAAAGGAGGCATCCGGTTAGTTGGTAATTTATGATCGCGTAAAACACGGTAAACTTTGTTCGTCATAAAAACGTGTACAAGTTCATGCCTTATCACGTGTTTAAAATCTTTAAGCGATCCGGTTGAAGGCAATACAACTCTTCCTTTCATAAATTCAAAAAAACCGCCAACACCTTCGGGCAGTAATCCCGGAGTGGTATTAGTTTGCTGGAATTCTAAAGAAGTGTTATAAAAAATAAGTGGAACCCTGCGAGTTACAACATTATTCATTTCAACTTTTAATTCATCGTAAACCTGCTCGGCGTAATATGCACCAATCTCCGCAATGTTCTGCATTTC
>Ga0209988_10002699_pt1 | contig 11751 bp, 15 predicted proteins | sample N075metaG_FD_183115 | JGI IMG/M metagenome (GOLD analysis project Ga0209988, IMG submission 183115) | Deep subsurface microbial communities from Kermadec Trench to uncover new lineages of life (NeLLi) - N075 metaG (SPAdes) (version 2) | ecosystem: Environmental > Aquatic > Marine > Ocean trench... | reverse complement strand
TAAACTGAACAGTATGTTGGTCAGCATTGCAAGATAGTACAACGATACGAAAATATATCCGTCACCCGTCCGATGTGCCTATCCAGGTATCATCGGACTGGACCGAACTGGAATTTGATGAGACCGCCGAACAGACGTTAACCAACGTGAGTCTAGGCGGGCTCTCATTCATATCGCCTGAGCCACTGGAAGTCCTTCATCGAGTCAGGATTTGTTTCCCCGTGTTAAACCAGGATAGTTTCCTCGTCGGCAATGTAGCCTGGTGTGAAGAGTCGGGGGAGGGTTATGAAATTGGCGTCGAGTTTGAAAGTTCGAAAGACGTATTTCGCTTACGCATGATCGAACAGATTTGTCATATAGAACATTACCGCAAAGAAGTGGCACGGGTAGAGGGGCGAGATCTGACTACACAGGAAGCTGCCCAGGAATGGATATCGAAATATGCCAGTGATTTTCCAGCCCTGTAGATATTTCGGCAGTGCAAACACAACCCTCAGTTGCCATCATCGGCGCCGGCCTCGCCGGGCTCACCTGCGCGACCGCGTTGAAGGGGCTGGTAGCGAATCTCAGGGTCTTTGAAAAAAGCATTTTCCCCGGTGGTCGCCTGGGCCGTTTTCGTGCCGGTGAATATGAGTTCAACCACGGTGCACAGTTTTTCACGGTCAATAACCCGCTGTTCTGGAGCATCGTTTCAGCCTGGCAGACCGAGGGTATCGTGCGTCCCTGGGATGGATGGATAGTCGAACTGGACAAAGGCCAGGCGATGAATAGCGCCATGGCGACACAGCGTTTTGTCGGGGTACCGGGAATGCAAATGATTGCTGAAAACCTCGCAGGACGTTGCGACCTGGTTACTTCGACGCACATTGTCGAACTCGAACGACAGGAAGAAGGCGGCTGGCGTCTGTTCAATGAGCGTGGTGTTTACCAGGGTGCCTACGATATCGTCATCATTGCCACTGCCGCGCACCAGGTGTCGAGTTTGTGCCGGGCTATACCGGCCATCAGCAAACCCGCCGAGAGCGTTGACATGACAGTGTGTTGGAGTGGCATGTTCGCCTTCGACAAGGCATTAAATATACCCTACGATGCGGCCAACGTGATGGATTCTCCGCTGTCGTGGATATCTCGCCATCAGGGCAATGAAGCGACCGACCAGGCTGACTGCTGGGTTTTACACGCCTCGCCCGAATGGTCGCAAAAATATGCCGCCAGTTTCCGGGGACGGGTCATGCATGCCTTACTCGAAGCTTTCTGGGCGGCGACAGATCTCGCCGAGCGAAAACCGGTGTCTTCCTCGGTGCATTGCTGGAAACACGCGTTACCGATCAATCCGATCAGCGAGGATTCGCTGTTCGTTGAAGCCGAGGCCATCGGCGCCTGTGGTGACTGGTGTACCGCACCGCGTATCGAGGGTGCGGTGTTAAGCGGATTTTCCATGGCCGACCGGGTGATGAAATTCATTCACAAGACCGCGGCCATACCGGCAAGTAAATCCCGATTATGATGTTGACAAGATCAATAGATTGCAGAGACGATGATGGTTGCCGGGGAGATTAAAATACGCCTGGACAAGTGGCTGTGGGCGGCGCGATTTTTCAAAACCAGGGCACTGTCGGCGCAGGCGGTGACTGGCGGCAAGGTTCATTTACGCGGCAATCGCATCAAGCCCTCGCGCAGGGTGAAAATCGATGATTGCTATGAAATCCGGCGAGGGCTCGAATGCTTTGAAGTGATCGTTACCGATCTCAGTGAGCGTCGTGCTTCGGCCGCTATTGCGGTGGGCTTGTATCGGGAAACCGAATCCAGTATCGATAAACGTGAAATCGATACTGAAAAGCGCAAACTTGCCGCGATGCAAAGACCTCGATCCGGATCTCGGCCGGATAAGAAGCAGCGTCGAAAAATTCGACAGTTTAGAGAATCGAGCGAGCAATCATGAATCACGTATTTGTCTATGGCACCTTGATGCGCGGACAGCGTAATTTTCATTTCCTGCGTGAATCGCGGTTTGTCGGTGAATTCACCACCAAAAATATTTATTCGATGTATCGGTTCGATGATTATCCGGCCGTATGTGTGAATGGCAGACACGCGATTCAGGGTGAAGTATTTCACATCGACGATGAACAATTCACCGCCCTGGACGAACTCGAACGGTACCCGGATTATTATCAGCGCATGGTCATCGACACTGACTATGGCCAGGCCTGGATGTATATCGTCAGCCAGGAACTCTGCCAGGGCAGGCCAAGGCTTCAGGGCATCTGGGGCTAGACAGACCCCGCCCGGCCGCGTCAACCGGCCGCGGCGATGGTGGTTGATTCGCCCTGTTGATAAGCCTCGTAAAAACGATTCAGCGCATCGACCGTGCCACAGACGTATATATCGTCGTTTTCGTCGAGAATAAACGCTGGCGGGAGGTCCATAATTACCTCGCCGTTACGCTCGACGGCGACAATGGTGCAGTGATTATCCCTGCATAATGGCTATGTCCTGCGGGTGGTGGCCGGCGAGGTGGGATACACCGTGTTTGACCAGCTTGATGTGCGCCTGTTGTGACGCCATTTCACCGAGTATGTGGTGCGCGAGCAGTTGCCCGGCCACCTGGCTTATCGACACCGCGAAATCCGCGCCCGCTTGCTGAATACGGCTGACATTTTCTTCCAGGGCGGCACAGGCAATGATCGGTACCTCGGGCGCATAGTTGCGTATCACGGTTGCCGCCAGTAAAGTGGCGCTGTCGTTTTCACTGGCCAGAATAACCACGCGAGCCCGGTCCACCCCGGCGCGTTCCAGGACATCTGTTTCCAGTATGTCGCCAATCACATCGACGTTGGGTATGTCTTTCTGGTCGATGACACAGACTGCCTCTTCGGCATCCTTGAGCATCTCTACCAGCTTGCTGCCGACGTTGCCGTAGCCCGCGACCACGATGCGGCCCTGTTTCCTGATCGGTCGAGCAATTTCGCTGAGACGCTTGATACTGTCGGCACTGCCAATTGCCACCAGGATCATGCCGGGTTGCAACGCCTGCTCCGCCGTCGGTGGCGATTCGAGGTTGCCATGCGCCCACTGGCCCACGATATGAACCCCGGTACTGGCGTAAATATTCGCTTCAGCGAGAGTCTTGTTCGCCAGCGAACTCTCGTCGTGAATGCGTACCTCGACCACCTCAAGCAGGTTTGCCAGCGGTTGCACCCCGGTAATCCTGGGCCCGATGCGGGCGCTGGCCCGTACCGCAACCGCGGCGGCGAGCACATGCGTCGGGGTGAAAGCCACCGTTGTCCCAGCCAGTTGTAACGGTGTGCGGCGATTGGGATTGTCTATCAGGGCGACGATAGGGCCGGTGAAACCCTGCTCGCGCGCGCTCAACGCGAACATGGCGTTATACTCGTCATCGCCATTGGCTACCAGCGCCCGGGCATCCGCCAGGGGCCGCAAGTCGAGGTCGCCCTCGGCGATGGAGGCATGCACCACCCGGTCTCCGCGGGCGTGCAGGCGGCGCGCCACAGTTTCGTCTTCCTCGACCAGGATCATCGATATTGCTCGCCTTTTCAGCTCTTCCATCAGCGACGCAACCTCGGCTCCATAGCCGTAGATAACCACCGTGTCTTTCAGATCGAGTAGATGGTGCAGCAGTTTTCCATCGTACCTTTCTTCCACCAACGGCGCACCGAAGGTATCGATCTGAATAAACCCACGGGTGGCGCCTTCCTGTGGGGTGGCTTTGCCCTGGAGCAAAACCGCGCAGCCCTTCAACGCCATAGGCGTAAACAGATTCAGTATGAAGGCGGTGAATATCAATGCCGAGAAGACGGACTGATCGATAGCGCCCTGAGCCAGCGCCAACGAGGCGAGTATGAAAGCAATCTCGGCGCGCCCACACATACCCACGCCAACCGTGAGCGCCTCACGCGATGGCAATCCCATGCGCAAAGCAATACCGCCCGCGCTGATAATCTGGCCGACGATTACCACCAGGGTAAGCAGTAAGATGAACCCCAGGCCTGCCAGGCTGACATCGAAGGTGATGGAAAATCCCAACGAAATAAAGAAAATCGGGCCCAGAAACGAATAGGCAATGCCATAGGCACGGTCCTTGACGTTTCTGACCAGGTTCGGGTGCGCCACTTTCTCTTCGAAAAACAGGCCTGCCAGGTAGGCGCCGAGGATGATATGCAGGCCTATCGCCTCGGCGAAAAGTCCCAGCGCGAGTGCCATCACCAGTATGAAAGTGAAGCCTTTGCCACCTTTGGAGCGAAACGGCAAGGTCAGTCTCGGGTATACATAACGTCCCAACAGTACCGCTACCGTGACAAAACCCACTACCTTGCCGAGCGTAACCAGGATGATGATCGGCTCAAATTCGCCCCCGGAGAGTACCCCGATGACGAGGCCGAAGAACACCAGCGTGAGCAGATCATCGATCACGCAACTGGCGAGAATGATGCGCGCCACCCGCGTATTCGCCAGGCCGAGGTCCTTCAGGCTTTTGAGGGTAATGACGACTGCGGTAGCCGTCATCGTCAGACCGACGAAGGTTGCGGCGATCATGTCCAAACCGAACATCAGGGCGACCCCGAAACTGACCGAGAAGGGTACGATGGCGCCGACCACGGCCACCCCCATCGAGCGCTTCAAGGCCTGGAAGAACTCGAGTGGTTGCGTCTCGACACCGGCGTGAAACATGAGGAAGAAAATACCGATTTCGGCCAGCAACTGGATCAATTCTCCGGGTTGAATCCATCCCAGCACCGCCGGACCCAGAACCACGCCGACGATCAACTCGCCCATTATCGTCGGCAGACCCAGTGGTCGCAGGGTCACGGCCACCAGCCAGACACTGCTGAGCAGAATCGATAAATCAAACGCGATTTCATGCATGGCGGTAATCCGGCCAAAATACCGGCGGCGCGATACTTAGGTCAGGGCTTGGTTGAGAAAAATCAGGTACAGGATATAGGCATGTTTTTCTGATTTTCGGCCTGTTTCGAGTTAGTGTCGTCCAAGAATAAATGCGCGACCTGGTAAAGTTCACATTCGTGCTGCAGTGTTTGATTGAGAATCAGTGGGGGAAATAACCTGTCTGACCTGAATGACGCTGACTCAAGGTCAATACTGCCGTCATTGCGACCGAAAATACCGGAACGCAATCTGCTGTCCCCTGTGCGGTCGAGAAACTGCCCCGATAAATCGGTGGAGCCTGTTAAATGAACATTCCGGATAATCCCATGGGTAGCTGCCAGTGTGGCAACATCCGCTATCGCATTAACGCGAGCCCGCATATCCTCTACACCTGCCATTGCTGCGACTGTCAGAAGCAGTCCTCCAGCGCATTCGGCATGTCGCTGATTATCGACGCCTCGGCACTCGAATTTGTCGCCGGCGAAACGCAACTCAAGTTCTGGGATACCCAGGGTGGAGACGGTTCACTCAAGCGCTGTGCATTTTGTCCGAACTGTGGCACCCGCCTGTATCATACCGACGATAAGGGCGGGGAAATCAGCATCAAGGCAGGAAGCCTCGATGACACCCGCTGGTTGCAGCCGATCGCACATATCTGGCTGCGCAGTTCACAACCCTGGCTTTCGTTCGACCATGACAGCGCTCATTGCTTCGAACAGGAACCCGACAATGAAGAAGATCTGGCGCAGCAATGGCAGCAGCATACCTTGAACCCCTAGTCAGTTTGCTCGAGCATCTGCAACTGGAGCAGATGCTCGACTGCAAGATAGAATGCCGGCACTTTTTCAGCGGTGCGGCCCTATATGCCGACGGCCGTATCTGTGCCTCATGGTCACCGGTCGGGCTCGCATTTAAGCTGTCCTCGATCGAGGCGACCGAGCTGATCGCCAATGGCAGCGCCAAACCATTGAAATACTTTCCGAAAGGCGCGGTTAAAAAAGACTATGTGCTGTTTGAGAATCCACTGCAGTACCCCGCGCAAAAATGGAAGCCTTATTTTATCAAGGCGATCGAGCAGCGCAGGTGACAACGGACATCGAACTTATTTTATTTGATCTCGACGGGGTGTTGATCGAACTGGGTGAAAGTCCGTTTAATCGCGACTGGATTGATCCGCAACAGGTGTTGTTTCTCGACGATAATCACAGCAACATTCTAACCGCGCGCAAACTCGGTATGCAGGGGTTGCAGGTCAAAGGTTTCGATACACTGCTGGCGGGGCTTGAATCCGTGGAGATTAAATTCTGAGCCTGCATTTACTCATCGATCTCGACGGTACATTGACCGATTCAAAGCCCGGAATCGTTGCCTGTATCCGCTATGCGCTGGAAAAACTGGGAACCGACATCGGGCCCGATATCGATCTGGAACCTTATATTGGACCACCGCTAGCCGATACTTTTGCCAGCCTTTGCCCCGGTATCGATGTAGAACTGGCGATAGGTTTTTACCGCGAGCGTTTTACCAGCAAAGGTTTGTATGAAAACAGTGTTTATGACGGCATCGAGGCATGCCTCGAAAAGCTGAAGACACGCACGGAATCGATTTTTGTCGCCACCTCGAAAGCAACGGTTTATTCAGAAAGAATCATTTCGCATTTTGGGCTGGATGGATATTTCAAGGTAATTTACGGTAGCCACCTGGACGGCAGGTTGGGAAATAAAGTCGAACTGTTAAGTCATCTTCTACAGCGGGAAAATATCGACCCGGCCGATGCGGTCATGATCGGCGATCGCAAATTCGATATCATAGCCGCCCGGTCTAATGCAATTCGATCGATTGGTGTACTCTGGGGATATGGCAGCGAACGGGAGTTGCGCGAAGCGGGTGCCGATGAATTGTGCCGGCACCCCGATCAGCTTTACCGCTGCCTGTTCGGCTGAAGTGGGCACGGCCTGCAATCGTCGATACTGGATAGTGCTTTTGTCTGTGCGCGGTTTCCGTTCACTGGCAATTCAGGAATAAAGTATGACATCTGAACCGGTTCGAATACTGGGTCTCGGCGACAGCGTTTATACCCGTATTGCGTTGCTCGCGCTGGAAGAGAAGGGCATCGCTTACGCGCTCCGGGAAGTGGATATTTTCGTCGATAGCGGCCCTCCCGAGGATTATCTTGCGTGTCATCCTTTCGGCATGATTCCGTGTCTGATGCACGACGACTTCTGCCTTTACGAGACCACCGCGATCACGCGTTACATCGACGAGGCGTTTCAGGTCCCCTCGTTGCAACCCATGGATACCCGCAGTTTCTAGAGGGACGCACACTCGCATTTCCTCGGCAAGCGAGATCAAAATCTTCTTGGGTCGAGTTACAAGACGGAAACGTTTGTATCGGAGTAAAAAAACTTACTGTTCCCAGGATTATCCGATATCAATGATAAGGTGTGTGTCCCATTGATATCGTGGGATCCCACCAGGCGGTGAATATCGCCGCCGGGTTTTGGCGCGTCGCCGGCGGGCCGACATTTCTCTCCGCCTCACGCCGACGGCGAGCACTCGCCGGTGCTATCGATCAGTCCGGATCGACCGTCCTGGGTTTGTGGCTCGTGGTGTGACAGCAGCGCCGGCTGGATGACATCACGGTCGCCATCAGGTGGCTGTTCGGCAATTCGAACGCGTCCGCGGCGTCGAAGTTGACCTCATAGCCCATGTCTTCGAGGCAGGCGATCGTCAATCGACTCAGCGGATTGCCGGCTGCGCCGACGAATCCCGTCATCAGCTCGTTGCCGAAGGTTACCTCTCGCCAGTGACCCTCGCGGGTGCCGGAACCCCCGGTGTTCGCGATTGGAACCTCGGTAGGTTCGGCCGCGCCGAGGAGTTCGGCGTACTGAGCCATCGATCTTGCGCCGGTGAGCACCGGGTCCTGCGACCCCGAGCGTGCGACGAGTTTCATTTCCTTCCACATGGTTCCCAGACCCAGGACGTGCCCCATCTCGTGGATGATCACGTCAATCAAGGTGCCGTTCGCTTCCATTTGCGCGAGGTCATCGGTGTCGAACAGCATCTCTCCGCGCGCCGGGAGATTCGTGTTTGTGCGGATGTGCGTCGGCCCGGCCTGGCCGAGAATGCCGTTCGGGCCGTCGATACGTTCGCCCCTGGCCATGATCAGGACATCGTCGATCTGGCGGCCGTCGATGCTCACCGCTGGCAGATCCCCGATGATGATCTCTGACCAGCGCGAAGCTGCGAGTCGGAAGACATCGCGTTGGCCAGCAGACAGGCCGCCCTCGAACTCCACTTCAATGTTGAAATTTGTCTGACGCCGTGGTGTCGCGCTCCTGACGTGGAATCCGATGGTCCAGGAGTGTAGCTTGCCGCCATCGAGGTTTGCTTCGTCACTCACTTCCAGGGTCCATGTGCCGTTGACGATCTCCTCGCGGAATTCGGCCAGCGGTTGTTCGGGTCGAAATCGCCCGGCGAAGGGTGCAGCCCCGTCGGTGATGGACGCGTCGGCACTGTCATCGAAGACCGTGTTGCGCAGGTCGTCGCCACTGCCGCCTTCCTGGGCGATGAGGGTGACGCTGGTGTCCGCCGGGCTGCGCAAGGTCAAGCGCAGGTCGTTGAGCCAGGTATGCTCCAGGTCCACTTCGACGAAGACGTCCTCGACGACCGCGCCGCCCATTCCCGATGCGTCGATCGTGGACACGACGGTGTTGCGCCCCGAAGCCGAAATCACCACCGGCCTGTTATTGGTGAATTCCACGTGCCCGTCGTCGAGCACGAGTTTCCATAAATTGAGGACTCCACCATCGAGCGCGGCGGTATCCTCGACGCGTAGCTTCCATACACCGTTCGGATCCTCGCCATCGAATGCGGATAGAGTTGACTCCGGTCGAAAGCTGCCGGAGAACGGCGCGTCCGCCCCGATGATCGAACGCACTGCCGCGTCGTCGAAGGTCGTGCCGCTGAAGTTGTTCCCACTACCGCCCTCGCGCTCCACCAGCATGACGCCGGTTCCTTGCGGCGAGATCAGCGTGATGCGGAGGTCGTTGGTATAGGTGTGCTGGATGTCGAACGACACGACCACGTCGCGGATGTTCGAGGTTAGATTGTCTACCTGGATTTGGGATTCGATCTGATTCGGGTCGTCGTGGCCGATCGGCACGGAATCCCCGTTGCGAAATACGTGATTCATAGTGATTCTCCTTTTCTGTTTAGACGCCGCTTAATCCCCTGCGGCGGGTGCCGATTGTCGCATAACGCGAGCGCAGCGGAAAGCGGTGCGTCGCAGCTCTAGCCCGCATTTCTCACCACCCTTTTTAGTGGCGCTGGGTGCGAAACCGGGAACGAATGCACCTGTTCCCCATGCAGTACACCGTGGTGTTCGGTAAACTACTCGGTAACAGCATCCATCATCAGTCGAACCGCTGGTGATTTACGCATATCTTTATGCATCAGTACGATGTCTCTATGGGACACACACCCGAAATACTGAAAAAGAGTGTGTGTGCCTCTGAGTGCTTCCTCTCCCTTAGCAAAGCCCAAGAGGCGATCAAAGCTTTGATTCTCCATCATCAAAACCACGATGCGGTTGATAGGATTCTTTTTCATTTAAGGGTTGTTCATAATCGTTTGGTTTTGGCATGCCACTGAGAAGAGGCTTCTTCGATCACATTCAGTTTCTGCATTAAGCCGTATTCAATCTTAAGCGGGTAGCGTTGAGTGTTCGCTCCGAACACATCGGCGTGGAGAATTACCGCCGGCTTGCGAGAGAGATGATCGTCTTCCATTAATAGCCCGATAGGAATCAAAGTCAGCAAAAATTATCACATACCGAATTTTGGAATTGATCCGTGGGACTGGATATGAATAACTCTTATGTGCCGATAAGAGACTATTGCTCCCTGATCGGGAATGACTGCTTCCCAGATGAAATCAATTATATTCAATAAATAAATGATATTATTGACGCATGTCGAAAATTCCACGCAAAGACGAAAATCCCACCAGTAACTTAGAGAGATTACGAGAAAAAGTGCTTGGTGGTAGCAACTTACTAATTGACAGTCTCACTGATGAGGAGCTAAAGGCGATGCAGAGTCTGATTTTCAGTGGCGAAGCAGAAATAGTTAGTTCCGCCTGCAAGCCATTCTTGGTGGCTAAACTTGAAAGAACAATTATTTCCTAGCGATGAATGACCGCAGAGTGCCGAAAACTGTTACTGATATTCCAAATCTGGGGATCCGTTTCGGGTCGGAAATTGCCGTTGCTTATCAGAATATGAGAGTCTGCTTTGAGGAATTTGGTGCTGATGGTTGCCTTGAAAATCTTAAGATTTAGAATTTCGCCTTCCGTAACCAGGCAATTTCCCGATAGTCGACACTCAAATCTACAAGTTCAGCGGCGACCTACGGCCATGAACGGCCTGTCATTGCTCGGGGAAGCTAACCGTTTCAACGTCTGCTCCTTGACAGGAAGCCGACACCAACGGATCTTCAATTCAGCGCGGCCTGGGTCTCGTCAATCCATCCCGTCGCGTTTATCTGTCGAAACAGCTCGAGCGCCTGATTCAGGAGTTGTTTGCCTTCGTCGGCATCTTCCTCGAGCTTGAATCGCCCATACGCGAGCAGGGTCTGCGCGAGTTCTGGTCGCGATTGGATGTTCCCAAGAGTCTCAAGACTTCGACGAAATGCGGCGCCCGCCTGTGAACGATTGCTGCCTGTCTCGTAGACCTGTCCAAGCGTGCGGTGTGCCGCGCCTTGCTCCAGGAGATAACCACCAGGCTCGGCAAACTCCAGAGCCATCCGCGCAGCTATAAGCGCCTTTTCAGTTTCACCATGAGTCAAGTGCAGCTGAGCGACGACCATTTCAAGATAGGCGCGAGGGTAATCGAGTCCGATGCGCTGCTCGACGCCCGCCAAAGCCTCATCGAGGAGCCGCCGTGCGTCTTCGAGCCGTCCCAGCTTGATGCAGGCAAAGGCGGACCAGGCGGACGCAAACAGCACGACCATCCATTCGCCAATCTCGAATGCGACGGGCAGGTTTTCCTGGGCAACCTCGACCGCCTCCTCCCACAATCCCTTGTACATGTGGGGTTCCGACTCCATTGCTATCCAGGCTTTTAGCTGCAGGTCGTCCGACGTTTTCGCCATCTCGCGAACCCGCTTAGCGTAACGCAGCGAATCACCGAGCCTACCGCTACGAGCACTGTAACAGCGGCCATCACCGGCCAGGGCTAAACCTTGCAGAGTTTCCTCGCCGAGTTTCCCGTAGATTTCGATCGTCTGGTCCGTATGAATATAGGAATCTTCGAATCGCCCTCTTTGCCCGAGGTAACCCGCGAATCGTGAAGCAACCTCAGCCTGCGCCTCCATGTCGCCGGAGGCGTCAGCGTGCTCCACGGCCTGGGCGAGGAGCGCTTCCTCGGCCCAGAATCTACCCTTGTATGCTTCGAGCCGAGCAAGCAAAGCAATATTTCCGCCGCCAGTCGCAATTCGTATGGCCTTGTCCAGGTGCCGGAGTGCCCCCCTTTGTTGCCGCTCGTCTTGCCAGGAGACCCTTCCTGTGGTGCCCGTGACGCGAATGACCGCGAGCACCGTGTCGACGTGGCGTCGGAGTGTCTCCTGCGTCTCCGGTAGCCGATCCAGGAGGTCGAGGGCCAACCGATACTGAGCAATGGCTTCCCAATGCGCGTAGAGCCTGGTGGCCTGTTTCGCCGCCTCGAGCCGATGGTGGAGCGCCAACTCGAAGTTTTCGGCAGCTTCCCAATGATGAGCCAGTATCGCTGCCTGCTCGGGAGACTGCGCCGTCAACGTCTCTGCAATGCGGCGGTGTAGCGGCCTC
>Ga0209988_10002698_pt1 | contig 11754 bp, 10 predicted proteins | sample N075metaG_FD_183115 | JGI IMG/M metagenome (GOLD analysis project Ga0209988, IMG submission 183115) | Deep subsurface microbial communities from Kermadec Trench to uncover new lineages of life (NeLLi) - N075 metaG (SPAdes) (version 2) | ecosystem: Environmental > Aquatic > Marine > Ocean trench... | reverse complement strand
CGGCGTCGACCATCTCCGTCCCCATCGTGTTCGTGCCGTTCCGGCTCGACGGCAGGGACATCGGATCCATCCGCCGGCTCGATATCATGCGCGATGCTCCCGACCACGTGACCGGCGCCACCATCGAGGTGAAGCTGGCTGAGCGGGCCAAGTTACCAGCGGAGGGCTGCGCCTTGGCGATCGACGATCTCGACCGGATCGGAGACGGCGCCACCTTCTACTGCGCCGACGCGGACGCTCAGGCAGCTGCGAGTTTGGTGCCGTTCGGAACCGTAAGATTCGAGCCCCGTGGAGTCAGCCGTGTGCTGCTGCTGCCGCAGGACGTCATCGACGACCTGGCCAGCGAAATGAGACGAGATAGCAACGTCGAGACCCGAGTGGCCAGCCACATCCAACGAACCAAGGAATCGCGCAACCGCTCACGGGGGGCAGTGGTCGGAGAAGTGGAGTTGGCTGCGGCCCAGGAGCAGCTGGTCATGCACGCAACCGCACAAGGCGTGTCGCTCAAGATCGTCAGCGCCCTCGAGCAAGCGGGCGTATTGCTGCTGGCAGACTCCACGGGCGCGGCCCTGAGCATCTACAACCACCGCCAAGGTGACGGGCTCCTGATGAAGGCGGATTCGCATGGATTCGTCATGAGCGTCAAGGAGAGTGGCAAGAACCGGGTCCAGCTGCGAGCCGATTCGAACGGCTTCCAGTTGGTAGTGACCGAAGTGGACGGATCGACCAAGGTCATTACCGGCGACAACTAGTAGCCCCGCCTCCGGGGAGCGCGATGAACGGCCGGGACCCTCGGGTACCCGGCCGTTTGTCGTTGGCTACCAAGCCGGCACCGGCCCGATCCAAGCCTGGCAGCCCGCGCGATAGATCGTATGTTCGAATCACCGATCACAGGGATAATCTGATGTTACGCTCATCCGTTCTTCGCAGTGCCGGCCTCGTTACCCTCGGCCTCACCCTTGTCCTCCCGCTGGTCGCCCAGGAGGAACGTCGGGCCAACAACGGCAACGTGCTGCTCTCAGGCGTCCCCGAAGTTCCCCAGTGGCTCAGGGACATTCAGCGGCCGTACCAGCAGGTTCGCGGTGCCTCGGTGGCCGCCTGGTCGCTGGACGGCGGGGCCATCTATATCACCACCCGGTTCGCTGAGGTCAGCCAACTCCATCGAGTCGACCGCCCGGGCGGGGCGCGGCGGCAGATGACGTTCATGGCCGAGCCGGTCGGCGGCATACAGCGACGCCCGGGGAGTGATGAGTTGCTGTTCCGCATGGATGAAGGCGGCGGCGAGTTCTACCAGCTGTTCCTGATGGATCCAGGACAAGGGACGCACGATCGATTGACCGACGGCGTCTCACGCAACTCCTCGGCGCTGTGGAGCAACGATGGCAGCCACCTGGCCTTCACCAGCACACGCCGAAACGGACGGTCCAACGACGTGTGGCTCATGGATCCGAGCGACACCAGCTCAGCCAAGATGGTGTTCCAATCCCCCGACGGCGCATGGTACGGGGTAACTGATTTCTCGCCTGACGGAGGACATGTTTTGGTCGGGAAATACGTGAGCGTCACCGATAGCCGCATCCACTTGGTGAACCTCGAAACAGGTGAACATCATCGGATCGCCGGCGGGGACGACGAACTGGGAAGCTGGCTCGGTGTAGGCCCCAAGTTTTCGGCCGATGGTGAGAGCGTGTTCCTGGTTACCGACCTCGAGAGCGACTTCCGCCACTTGGCAATACTGAACTTGGCGTCGGGAGAACGCCGTATCCTGACCGGTGACATTCCGTGGGACGTTTCTGCCCTGGCGATGAGCGAAGCCCGGACGCGGGCGGCGTTCACCACCAACGAGGGCGGGGTCTCCAGGATCTATCTCCTCGACCCGGGTTCGGGTGAGTACCGCCAAGTGGAATCCATTCCCCAGGGAATCGTATTCAGACTCACGTTCAGCCCCGACGGAAGCCAGTTGGCCTTCGTGCTCAACAGCCCACAAACGCCGAGCGATGCGTTCACGCTGGCGTTGACCGAGGACGCCCTGGGGTCGGGTGAGGTAACCCGCTGGACCTACAGCGAGGTGGGCGGATTGGACACCGATGAATTCGTGGCACCCCAATTGGTGCACTATCCCACGTTCGACTCGATTGATGGCGCGCCGCGGGAGATACCGGCCTTCGTGTACACGCCCCCCGGTCCGGGACCGCATCCGGTCATCATCAGCATCCACGGTGGGCCCGAAGGGCAGTACCGGCCGTTCTTTTCCAGCACGTTCCAGGTGTGGCTGCACCAGGGTGCCGCGGTCATCGCTCCCAACGTCCGCGGGTCATCGGGCTACGGCAAGACCTACGTCACGCTGGACAACGGTTATCGGCGGGAGGATTCGGTCAAGGACATCGGGGCTCTGCTCGACTGGATCGCCACGCGGCCCGATCTCGACGCCGACCGGGTGGCGGTCATCGGCGGCAGCTACGGTGGGTACATGGTTCTGGCCAGTGCCGTGCATTACAGCGACCGGCTGAAGGCGGCGGTGGACATCGTCGGTATCAGCAACTTCGTCACCTTCCTGGAAAACACCCAGGACTATCGCCGCGATCTCCGGCGGGTCGAGTACGGGGACGAGCGCGATCCGGCCATGCGGGCCCACCTGGAGAGCATCAGCCCGAACCGACAGGCCGATCGCATTACCGTGCCACTGTTGGTGGCCCAGGGCGCCAACGACCCGCGGGTCCCCGCCAGCGAGTCAGAGCAGATCGTGCGGGACGTTCGTGATGCCGGGGGCGAGGTGTGGTACATGCTGGCCGAGAACGAAGGTCACGGCTTCCGCAAGAAGGAAAACAGGGACCTCTATCTCGACCTGGTGCTGCTGTTCTTCGAGACGCATCTGTTCGGGCGGGACGGCGTGAGCTAGCACGGAAACGCCAACTCCGGTGGTGGCCGAGGCGGAGGGAGCGACCATGGTCATTACCGGCGACGACCATGAATAATGAATATCGAACATCGATTGCCAGGAATATCGAAGTGAAGGTTGAATCACTTCGATATTCGATATTCAGGGCTCGATATTCCTGGCATTCCCCTAGAGATCCGTTGGCAGCGCCGGTGGCGGTGCCAATTGCGCCAATGCTGGCGGACGGGTATTGCCGATGGCCGCGGCGACGCGCCGGACGGTTGCCGCCCGTGCCTCGTCGGCCGTGGCCGCCAGCCGCATGAGTCGGTTCACCTCATCGACCAGGCGAGTGTACTCGGATTCGACGGCCGGATCGGTGATCGTCATCGCCCCATTCCTGAGGGCGAAAGCTTCCCTGTTGGCCAGTAGCAGGCCGTAGATCTGTTGCGACACGGCCAGTAGGTCTTCGCTCAATTCCCGGTGGGTCCGTGATTCCCTGCCGGTCGGATCGGCATCGGGGAAATCCTCCCGGATACTCTGTTCGCGGCCGGCGTAGGCCGACACGGCGAGGCTGGCAGCGGCAATGCCGGCTCGGGCCGTGACCATGGAATCCTCGCCGGCAAAGTTGCCCGGCGCAAAGACGGCGGCAAACCCAGCGCGCCGCAGATCAGCGTCCAAGCGCGACCTGGCACGGTCGTACGCCTCGTCGTAGCGCCGCTGCATTTCTTCACTGGGATCCTCGGCGGCAAGCGACTGCTGGTTCAAGTTGGCGCTGGCCGCGGGGACCGCCGCGGGTGCCGGTGTTGGGGGATCCACAACGGCCGCGGGTTCTTCCGAACCGCTGGAACCCATGAGGATCCAGCCGAGCGCCGCCATGGCCACTACGCCGGCGGCAATTGCCACGGGCAAAACCGGGAATCGGCGGCGACTGTCGAGTTCCGGCACCGGGCTGAACGTGTCCTGGAATAGGTCGTCATCCATGGCCGGCTGGAACGCGTCAATGGGATCGGCGGCTTCTGCCGTGGCGATCAGTTCTGCCGCGGGCTCGAGTTCGTCGCCCGCGTCGGCGTCACTCGGCTCAACGTCCATCGGGTGATCGAGCTCGATCACCGGTCCGCCCAATAGCGGGTCGTCATCGGCCTCATCGTCGTCGGCCTGCCCGACCGGCTCCACCTCGAGCTCTACGTCTTCACCGGTGAGGTCATCTTCCAGGCCTGCAGCCTCCTCGACGACTTCATCTTCCGCCTCGAGCATGGCCGGCTCTACGGCCTCATCCGTCGCCTCGTCATCCTCGACGACCTCCGCCTCCTCAGCCACATCGTCCTCGACATACGCCGCCTGGTCCATAGCCGACTCGTCGGTCGCTTCGTCCTCGTCCTCATCGGCCTCATCGTCGTCGGCCTGGGCGACCGGCTCTACCTCAAGCGCTATGTCCTCGACGAATTCCTCTTCGACCTCGAGCGTGGCCGGGTCTACCGGCTCATCCATCGGCTCGTCATCCTCGACGACCTCCGCTTCCTCTGCCGCGTCGGCCTCGGCCTCGGCGACCACCGATTCCATCATCGGTACGTCATCGACGTCTTCCGCGGCCACGTAATCGATGTCTCTGGAACCGTCCGCCGCGTCGGCCATGAAACCGTCGACCTCATCGAGTTCGGGCTCAGCTTCTTCCGGGTCGGCGGCGTCGGTGGCGGACCCATCATCTTCCAGCTCAGCGACGGCTTCGTCGTCATGCAGGAGTTCCACTGCCTCGGCTTCATCAGCCTCGTCTTCGGCCTCCATCTCGGCCGCGGTCTCCTCCGCCTCGAGCGTGGTCGCGTCTTCGGTATCGGCCGGCGGCTCATCGGGCTGGTCGGCCTCAGGAAGGCTCGGGGCGGCATGGCCGTTGGTTTCAAGCCCTTCAGGCTCATTGGCCTCGATCGGCTCCAATTCAGCGGTTTCGGCCTCCTCCTGGAGGGGTGCCGACTCTTGCACTTTGCCCGGATTGAAGGCCGTAAGCTCCTCCAGATCGAGCAGGGTCATCAGGTCTTGACCGGCTTCCTCATCCGGCGGGTCGTGGCTATCCACCCCACCCACGGGAGAGGCCGAGGACTGCGAGGCCATGGCCGGACTGGGTGGCGGCGCTTGCGCAACCGCCCGTTTGTAGTCGGGATGGGTCTGGATAGGAAGCCACTTGGAGGCTCTGGCGTGGTAGATTTCGTCATCGGGCCCGATGATGCCGGACACGATGCCGAAGCACAACTCCTCGAAGGAGCCGAACTCGGATTCTTCGCCAGATTGCAGCTTGATGCGGTACATTGGCCCCAGCCTCTGCTGAATTGGCCGGCGGAAGGACGTAGAAACATGTATTCATCCTGGACGCCGAGCTGTCAGTCGCTGTAGCATGTAGCATCATGCGTGCCGCGACTCCCCGGTGCGAAAGTCGTTGTAAAATAGAGAGTTCCGACGCCCGGATTTGGTGGGTGTCGTCGAAGAGTCGCCACACGGCGTATGCTCAGGGAATCAGCGACTAATTATTTGACACTTAGTGAGGCCATTCAACCGACCAGTTTGGGCCATAACTTGGTGAGAATGGCCACTAGCCACTGCCACAGCTTGGCCAGAACCAAGCCGAAGATGATCTTGCTCATACTTCCCCCGGTGAAATCGACCCATCGCCCTACGTGCCACTATGGAACGAAGTTTCGCTGACCGCGTCGCCCGGCTGGAACACGACCTGACGGAGCCCACCACTGAGTTGCTCGAGGCGATGGGTCGGCTCGAGGGCGATCTCCTGGTGCTCGGGGCGGCCGGCAAGATGGGACCGAGTCTGTGTCGTCTGGCTCGCCGTGCTTCGGAGGACGCTGGCAGGCACCGAGCCGTCTGGGCCGTGTCCCGGTTCACCGACGACAGCCTGCGGCAGTCGCTCGAGACAGCTGGCGTTCGTACGGTTCGGGCGGACCTCCTCGAAGCGAACGCCCTGGCGGCTCTGCCTGAGGCACCCAACGTGGTGCTCATGGCGGGTCACAAGTTCGGCAGTTCGTCGCAGCCCGAGGTCACCTGGGCAACCAACGTGCTCCTCCCTGCCCTGGTTGCCCGCCGATTCGCCACGAGCAGGATTGTCGCCTTCTCGACCGGCAACGTCTACCCACTGACGCCGGTGACCGGGGGCGGCTCGACAGAGGACGATCCGGTGGCGCCGGTAGGCGAGTACGCGGTGACCGCGCTGGGACGCGAACGGGTACTCAGCTACCTGTCCTCGACCCAGCCGACGCCGATGGCCCTGCTCAGGCTCAACTACGCCGTCGAACCGCGCTACGGCGTGCTGCGCGACCTTGCCGACAAGGTCCGAGCACACCAATCCATCGACCTGACCATGGGCCACGTCAACGTCATCTGGCAGCGCGATGCCACCGCGATAGCGCTCCGGGCATTGGCCCACTGCGCCGTACCGCCTCTGGTGCTGAACGTCACCGGCGCCGAGACGGTCTCGGTGCGGCAAGTAGCCGAGGCGTTCGGCAGCGTGTTTGACGTGGAGCCGGTGTTCGAAGGAAGTGAATCCACCGAAGCACTATTGAGCAACGCCCGTCGATGCCGTGAGCTGTTCGGTGCGCCCCCCGTGGGCCTCACCGAAATGATCGAACGAGTCGGTCGTTGGGTCGGGGAGGGTGGACCGGGCCTGGGGAAACCAACCCACTATCAAGAACGGGACGGGAAATTCTAGGGCTTAGTTCACTGGCTCAACCACTTGTCGAGATTCCTGCGTACGAAGTCGTCATCCTGCAATCGCGGGTAAGCGCCTAGCACACGGTCGATCTCGGATTCCTGTCCTCGCGACAGTGACTGATCCGGGTCGAGACACCAGGTGCCCTGCAACAGCCCCTGACGCCGCAGAACCTCGTGGATACCGCTGAGGCACCCGGCGAAGCCGTGGGCCGCATCGAAGATGGCGCCATTGGCGTCGGTCAGTTGCGCCGCCGTGACCAGCAGTGGGCGGGGCACCGACCCCCCGCGATCGGTGGCCGAATGAGACCGGGTCAGGAGACGGGGCGCCCGCGACGTCCACATGGCCCATTGGCCCAGCAACCCACCTACGAAGCGGGTGCGATGTCCGACCGGGGGTGCGACCAGGTCGAGAACGATGTGGTCGTCGTTACCAGTGTACAGCGCTACATCGTGCCGCCCTGAGTCCGCCACCGCGCGTACCACCTCAATCGTCCGATAGCGATCGAACGGCGCCACCTTGATGGCCACCATGGTGTCGATCTCCAAGGCACGACGCCAAAAGTCATAAGACAGGTCGCGGCCGCCAACCGCCTGCTGCAGATAGAAACCCATCACCGGCAGTACTTGACCCACGCGCTGCATGTGTTCCACCAAGGCGGCGTCGCCGGCACGAGGGAAGGCAGCCAAACTGACCAGGGCCAGGTGATAACCGAGGTCGCGCGCCAGGCGAGCCTCACGCACGGCCTGCCTCGTGGTGCCGATGACGCCGGCTACCAGAATGGGCACTTGGCGCCGTGTTTCCCTGGCGGTTTCGGCGGCGAGTTCCAGCACGGGCCGCAGTAGGCCCACCTTGGGGTCGTGGATCTCGAATTGGGTGGTGTGGACCCCGACCGCCAGACCTCCGGCACCGGCGGCGAGGTAATACCGGGTCAAGGCGCGCTGGTGTCGTTCGTCGAGCCGCCGCCGGGCGTTCAACGCCAACGGGTGAGCGGGGATGACCACCCCTCGCTTGAGGCGGGCTGCCACGGTCGGGGGGAGGGCCAGGGTCATCCGGCACCACCACCCTGTTCCACCAACCGGACCCAATAACTGGCCCCCAGGCCCAGAATCTCGTCGTTGAAGTCGTAGGCCGAGTTGTGCAGCGGCGGGGTGTCGCCGTTGGCGATGAAGGCGAACGCGCCGGGACGCCGTTCAAGAAAGAAGGCGAAGTCCTCCGAGGCCATCAGCGGGTCGCCCTCGGTAACGGCAGCGGCACCCATCAGCCTGCCGGCGACATCCCTGGCATAGGCAGCCTGGACCGGGTGGTTTCTGGTTACCGGGCACAGCGGCTCTATGGTGAGGTCCGCGGTTACGCCGTGATCGACGGCAACAGCGGAGACCACGTCGTGCATCTCGCTGGTGACCGACGGCACGGCAGCCGGATCGAGAAACCGGAGCGAACCCTCGAGCCGCGCCTCGTCGGGGATGATATTGTACGCCCCGGTTCCGGCGGCAACGTTGGTGGTCGCCAGGACGATCCCGGGCGACGCCTCTTGCTGCAGGAGGTGCAATCGCGTGGTGATGCCGGCGGCAGCGTCGATCGGGTTGCGACACAGTTGGGGCAGTGCGGCGTGGCCGCCGGTGCCGCGGACCAGAATGGTGAACCGGTTGCTGGACGCCAGAGCCGCCCCATCGGGAACGCGCATGGTTCCCACCTCACTACCGGGGAGGTTGTGCAGCCCGTAGATGACCTCGATCCCGAAGCGATCGAGCACCCCATCGTCCAACATCGCCGACGCGCCCTCCAGCGTCTCCTCGCCCGGCTGGAACAGCAACACGACTCGGCCGCGGAACCGGCGTCGTTCGGCCAAGGAGCGAGCCGCGCCGAGCAGCATGGTGGTGTGGCCGTCATGGCCGCAGGCGTGCATCCGGCCGCGAATCTCCGAGGCGTAGGGGAGCCCCGATGTCTCCAGGATGGGGAGGGCGTCCATGTCGGCCCGGAGGGCCACCGTCGGGCCCTCGCCCTGATCGATGACCGCGACGACGCCGTGGCCGCCGACACCCTCGACCACCTGATCCACCCCGAACGACCGCAGCCGGTCCGCCACGACCGCAGCGGTCTCGGGCACCTCGAGCCCGAGTTCCGGACGGCGGTGGAATTCCCGGCGCCAGGCGATGAGGCTGTCGACCCGTTCGGCGATGTCGGGCAGAATGTTCATGCGGTTGCGTCGCCGACCGTTTCCTCGAGCGCGGCGATGCGGCGGCGCACATCGTCAGGCAGCGGCGCCTTGGCGTGAGCGGCGTAGTCGTAGCACACTATGATGGCGGTCCCCTCCCCGACGACTGCGTCCTGTTCACGGGAGACGACCAGGTATTCCATAGTGAAGCGATCGCTCGCCACGTCCGTGGCGCGGCCGGCGACTTCGACCGTGTCCGGGAAGAACACCGGCCGGCGAAAGCGGCAACCGGTCGAATGGAGGATGGCGCCAATCTGATCCCGTTCCATAGTCTCCGCCATCCCAGCGCGGATGAGGTATTCGATCCTGGCCGATTCGAACCAGCGGAAGAACATGGTGTTGTTGATGTGACCGTAGGCGTCCAACTCGCCCCACTGGACCGGGATAGTGAGTGCGACGGGATAGGCGGCGAGGAGTGAGTGGGACATGGCTCCTGGGGCGGAAGGGTAGTGGCTATCTGGGTTCGGACGTGGCTACATCGCTGGTCGATGGGGCGCGGCTGCGTCGCTGGGCAATCGGGTGTGGCTGCGTCGCTGTGTCCGCGGCTGAAGCCGCGGCTCGGCTCTGTCACTAAAGTGACACGGGGGAGGGCGATTTGGTACCCGTGCCCCAAAGGAGACCGGTTATCGATCAGTCATCGGCCAACATTCTCCAGCTCCTCCAGCGATTGAAGGGAGGAAGCTCGGTGATCGCCAACCGCGAAGGTCACGCGCCACACGACCCGCTCCGTTGGGCCCGAGGATACACCATCGAGTCTGTCGGGTTTGGCTCTAGCCATGAACTCCCACCGGGCCACAGCTGGAATTACCTTTCGCCACCCATGATCCGCCTAGTCTTTTGGCCCACACTGGTCCTGGCACTCACTGGACTCACCGCGTTCGTCCTCACGGGCATCACGCTGGTCCCTACCGCGGTGGCCCTGGGTCCCTGCCTCCGAGACTTCACCAGCTCGTTCTGGGAGGAACGCGCCAGTCCCTTGGCCTCGACCACGTTCGAGGTTGGCGACGGCGCCGTCCGCGTGTGCTACGGCCGGCCCTCGGCGCGGGAACGCGTGGTGTTCGGTGGACTGGTCCCCTACCGGCAATTGTGGCGCACCGGGGCCAACGAGCCGACCCGGATCTACACCAACAGAACGATCGAGGTGGCCGGTGTCCGCCTGGTGCCCGGCCGCTATTCGTTGTACACCATCCCCGACACCAACGAATGGCGGGTGTTCATCACCGAATCGGCCACCCATTGGGGCAACGACCTGCGCAGCGGCACCCGGGACAAGGACGTGGGTGTGGGCGTCGTCCCGGCGGACACGACCATGGACTATGTCGAGACGTTCACCATCTCGACTGAATCGGCCGACGACTCCGTCCTGATGGTCCTGGAGTGGGAGAGGACGCGGGGGGGGTGAGGGCGGTAAGGCGGTAAGGCGGTAAGGCGGTAAGGCGGTCGAACATAACCCCTGCGCACTGCGACCTGCGGCCTGCGCACTCTCCAATATTGCGTTACCATTGAAACCTCCCCAATAGGAGGTGCCCGATGGCAACCATCACCAAGAAGGTCACGTACTGCTACCTCAAGGTGCCCAGTAGGGCGGGACAGGGCGCGAATGTCCTCTCGGCGCTCAACGATGCCGGAGTCGACCTCCTGATGTACTCGGGCTTCCCCATCGGCGGCGGCAAGGCGCAGCTCGATTTCGTGCCTCGGCGCATGACCGATTTTCGTCGGGTCGCTCGCCGAGAAGGCTGGCGGGTCAGCAAGAACAAGAAGGCGTTTCTCATTCAGGGAGACGACAAGCCCGGCGCTGTGGGTCGCGTCATCAATCGTCTAGCCGAGGCCGGGATCAGTGCCACCGCCGGCCAGGCCATCGCCGCCGGCAAGAAGCGCTTCGGCATGATTCTGTGGGTGAAGCCAAAGGTCTATCAGCGGGCTGCGAGAGCACTGAACGCGAAATAGAGGGCGGTATAGGGCGGTAGGGCGGTCAGACGGTCGGAAGTACACTACCACTCACTTGCTAGGCAGCGGGCCTACGTCCTACGTCCTACGTCCTACGTCCTACGTCCTACGTCCTACGTCCTACGTCCTACGTCCTACGTCCTACGTCCTACGCACTGACATGTTCATAACCACCTGGAACGTCAACTCCATCCGCGCCCGCGAAGAGCGGCTCCTCACCTGGTTGAAGGATGCCGCTCCTGACGTCGTGTGCCTGCAGGAAACCAAGGTGGTCGAGAAAAACTTCCCGTTCGACGCCCTGATGGAACTGGGATATCACGCCGCAACGTGGGGCCAGAAGACCTACAACGGGGTGGCCATTCTCAGCCGAACCCCGCTGGAAGAGATCGAGCTGGGCATGGGAGATGGCACCGACGACGACCAGGCCCGCCTCATCTCCGCCACGGTGAACGGCGTCCGCGTCATCTCGGCCTACTTCCCCAACGGCCGCACGGTGGAGGACGACAAGTACCAGTACAAACAGGCGTGGATGGACCGTCTGCTGGCCAAACTCGGCTCACACGACCTGGAGCACGAACCGCTGGTCTTGGCCGGGGATTTCAACATCGTGCCCGACGAGCGTGACGTGAACCGACTGGACGAGTGGACCGGCTCGGTGCTCTATAATCCGGCGATGTCGGGCTACTTCCAAAAGTTCCTCGACCTGGGGCTGGTGGACACATTCCGGATCCACAACGAGGATGCTGGGTTGTACTCCTGGTGGGACTACCGCATGCTGGGCTTCCCCAAGAACAACGGCCTCCGGATCGACCACATCCTGGCGTCGAAGGCGCTGGCCCCGCATAGCGTCTCGGCCCGGATTGAACGGGACATGCGCAAGGGGAAGAAACCGTCGGACCATACGGTGGTGTGGGCGGGGTTTGAAGGGCGGTAAGGTGGTAGGGCGGTAGGGCGGTAGGTGATGGCGGTCAGGCGGTCAGGCGGTCAGGCGGTCAGGCGGTCAAACAA
>Ga0209988_10002697_pt1 | contig 11754 bp, 11 predicted proteins | sample N075metaG_FD_183115 | JGI IMG/M metagenome (GOLD analysis project Ga0209988, IMG submission 183115) | Deep subsurface microbial communities from Kermadec Trench to uncover new lineages of life (NeLLi) - N075 metaG (SPAdes) (version 2) | ecosystem: Environmental > Aquatic > Marine > Ocean trench... | reverse complement strand
ACTCAACGATCAAAATATAAAAAGACTAGAAGACCTTCGCTATCTATCAGATCTTCGGTTTGGAGCCAATTTCTCAGAGAGTACATTTATGCAATATATCGAAGTCGATGGAGATCAATTCAACTTGGTGAGTAAGCCCAGTGACGATGATCCAATGTTGCAGCGTGTGAAAGCCATTAGAGTAAGAGACCAGCTTTTTATCGATGGTTTGCAAGAAAACTATGCTGCTTTTTCTACAAAGATGAATGACAGTTATTTAATGTGGCAGAAACAAAGTCTGCTAGAAATTAAGGCGAAACGTGCAGCAGATTGGAAAACCGTTGGCCAAGCGGTAGGTGGCGTAGCACTTATAGCACTCGGCGTCCTCGCAGCAATCGCAGGTGGACGTTCCAACTCAAGTTTTGTTCAAGCTGCCGGTACTACGGGGGGAATTCTTGGCGGGATAGGAGGTGCCTACTTAATTTCACAAAGTTTTAGTACTAGTGCTGAAGCAAAAGTACATCGTGATTCGCTGAATGAATTGGGTCAATCTGTTGATCTGGAACTAGCACCACGGGTCATTGCCTTTGAAAAAGAAAGTGTTGAATTGACTGGTAATGCCAAGGAGCAATTTATGCAGTGGCGTACTTTTTTACAAAAAATATATTTTGTAGAAAAGACTCCTGATGTTCAAATCTAACTGTATAGAATAACGTGCTTGAAAAAAAACTCGAAGAGGCACGTCTGCGCAGCACCAAACTCAGAAAAAAAATAACAATTGGTTTTCTTATCACCATTGCTGTTTGTATTCTTATATTGGTTAGTCTGTCCTTTTTTAATTTCTCCTCACCAAGAGATGTGCCTGTTACGGTTTCTGAAAAAAAGAAACTAGCTGAAGCAGACATAGAAAAAGTTCGAGACGAATTTAAAGAAATACTTAAACAATATAAAAACGAGCTGAAACCCCGTCTTCAAGCAGCTAATATCGAACGCTGGAATCAAAATGCTTTGTTTGAGATCAATGAGCAGGAGAAGAAAGCGATGCTCAATTTTAGCAACAGTGATTACCCAAATGCACTGAATAATATTCAGTCATTAAAAGCTAAAACATTAGCGATTCTGGAAAAATCAGAACAGATTTTTAAAGAAAACATGGAAAAAGCCACCTTCTTTTTGGCAGGTGATCACTATGATGAGGCAAAATTACATGTTGAAAAAGCCTTGGTAGTTGCTTCACAGTCTCTAGAAGCTCTGGCGCTTCAACAAGATATTGAGAAACTTCAGCATATCCTCCCACTTTTAATTGAAGCAAAGGCCGCCCGTGCCGAACATGATCTGCAAAAGGAATATAATTTGATACAGCAGATTTTGCAGATTAGTTCAGAGCGTACAGAAGCAATTGAACGATTGAATTTGTTGGGACAATTGATCAAAAATAAAAAGTTTGACGCACATATTTCGTCAGGCTTTGCTGAAATAGAAAACAAACAAATACAAAAAGCCAGACACCATTATCAGGAAGCAGAGAAGGTTGATCCCAAACGTAAAGAACTTAAGCTGCTTTTAAGCCAAGTATTGACACAAGAGAAAGCTCTCCGAATTCAGCAAGCTGCCAAGCAAGCCGAGCAAGCAATCCGTCAAGATAATTGGCAACAAGCTAAGGCTAACTTTGCCAAAGTTATAAAAGACGCACCAGAAAATGAGACAGCAATCGAAGGACTAAAGCGCGCCAATGAGGTTCTTGGACTTCAGTCAAGTCTTAGCCAATATATTAAAAATCCTTATCGTCTCGCGCATAACGGTGTTCTGAGTGCGGCGAAAAAGACATTGACGCAGGCACAGCATGCTTCAAGCTATAGTTTTGGGATAAAAAGACAAACGGAACAATTGCGTAAGCTGATTGCAACGTTCAATCGGTTGATTCCCGTCATGATCATGTCTGATAACAAGACTTATGTGCTCGTTCGTGGTGTAGGCAAGGTGGGCGTCATTTCTCAAAAAACAATACAGTTAAAACCAGGCAACTATACCTTTGAAGGAACACGTAACGGTTTTAAGTCAAAGTTATTGCAGGTGCTAATTCCATATGACCAGAACAACTATAGTGTCCGCATAATTTGTGATGAGCCAATTTAATGAAAAATTAAATCAGGCAAAAAACCAGCAAAAACGAATATATCTTTTCTCTGGCTTAACGGTGATGGGTATTCTTTTGCTTGTGGTAGTACTGTTTGTTTTTTCGCGCGGCACCCGCGTGGAAATCGTACCTGTGGAAGCAAACGAGTTGGCAACGATCAGCGTGATAGAGGGCTTTAGCTTTAGTATCGGAGATGTGGTGTACTCGCTTGCTGGAAATCCTGTCATTAGCGCATTTGCTCCGGGCTTTAAGGTTGCCACGAAAACTATTGATTCGGTGTATCTAGGTAAAGTTTTTCCACTTGAATTATTTGAATTACCAGGACATCTGGTTATCAAAATATCAGGAAATGAAAGAAATCTGTCAAAGACTGTCTGGCAAATCAATGGTCGTGACACTGACCTCTCAGATAAACTTGATCTCGAACTAGAAGCTGGATCCTACACCGTTACGATTAATAATCCTTTTTTTCAGCTTAAAGTGTTGACGGTTGAGATTAAACGGCGCAAGCAGACAAAGTTGCAGGTGAATTTGCAACCTGTCGATGGCATGCTGAATATTTCTTCAAAGCCTGATGGCGCTAAAGTTTTCCTTAATGAAAAGGTGATTGGGAAAACGCCTTTAAAGTATAGCCAAAATGGTGGTCTATATACTTTGCGTGTTACCGCCGAAAACTATGCTGACACGATTGAGCAGTTTGAAATTACTCGGTCTAAACCGGAAGTGAACCGCAATTATCAGCTTGAGTATAAAAAGATAAAGGTTGCCCTTAAACTGATACCAGAAGGCGGAATACTTCTTGTAAATGGCATTCAGGCAAAGGAACCACTTTTCCTCAATACGATAGTAGAACATCGTTTGACTTATATGAAAGCGGGTTATTACACAGAAACCAAATCAGTGCAGCTTTCAGCAGATCCAAAAAAAGTAATCTCCTTTCAACTAAAACCAGAAATCGGTCAGGTCAAGATTTCTTCTTCGCCACCTGCATCGATATGGATTAATAATAAAGACTACGGTATCAGCCCAGTCAATGTTAGCCTTTCAGCAGTGACTCATCAGATCATCTTCAAAAAACCGGGGTATCGCTCTGTGTCAAGAACTGTAAAACCCACGGGAAAATCTGTTCAAAAGATATCAGCCACATTGCTAACCGAATACCAGGCTCGATTGCAGGAAGCACCTCGCGAATTGACTAACCAAGCTGGGATCAAATTAAAGTTATTTGTGATACGAAATCACCTGACTATGGGTGCACCACGTTCTGAAAAAGGCCAGCGCGCCAATGAATTTCAGAGAAATATCAGCCTAACAAAGCCATTCTATGCCAGTATTTTTGAAATAACGAATAGCCAATTTACAAAATTTAACCCGAAAAAAGGTCAGGGAGATGCCAATATCCCTATTACTTCGATTAGTTGGCAAGAAGCGGTAGCCTACTGTAATTGGTTAAGTAAAAAAGAAAAACTTCAGCTCTTCTATGAAATTACGAATGGTAGAGTAAACGATTTCAATGCAAACGCTGATGGCTATCGTTTACTTAGTGAAGCAGAATGGGAATGGCTAGCACGCAAGTCAGGAAAAACTAAACAAACCATTTTTTCATGGGGAAACGAGACGATCATTCCATCTAACACTGCGAATATCGCAGATGAAACGGCTAAAGGCCAGGTGACATTTTATGTACCTAATTATAATGATGGTTATGTTAACGTTGCGCCTGTCGGCAGCTTCAATAGAGAATTATCTGGTCTTTATGATATGTCTGGCAATGTTAGTGAATGGGTTCATGATGTCTACTTAGTCATGCCGCCAATGACGAATACAACCGTGCGTAATCCAATGGGCGAACAACGTGGACAGCCACATGTAATCAAGGGGGCCAATTTCCGCTCTGGCTCAATTACCATGCTCCGGCCCGCATTCAGGGAAGGATTGACTGCTGGACGTGACGATGTAGGATTCCGAATTGGACGTTATCTTTATGGAGGCAAAAATGAGTAAGCTGAAACAGGCGTTAAAAAAAAGAATTGTACTGTGGCTTGTGATGCTAGCTGCTCTTTTTGTTACAGCGGCAACCGTGTATGCGGTGATACCGCACATTAGTTTAAATTCTCCAACATCTTTTCCTGTGGATATTTGATATGTCTAGTATCGTTAAAAATCTTTTCCTGCGGATATTTAATATGTCTGATATCACTAAAAGTTTTGTTGTCCTGATTGTTTCTGTCATTCTTGTTCATCTGGCTTATATCGGCTATGTCCGTCCAGAAGCTGACCTATTAATTGAGGCAGCAAAACAGGCAGGTCAATCGACGCCTCGCGACTTGGTAATTGTCCTCAAAGATTACGAACAGGAGATCTGCATTATTCTAATGCTCTGGGGAAGTTTCCTCATTCTAAGCAAATGCCGCACAATTTTGCGCAGCAAATACATTTATACGGTTGATATAATTGAAGAAATCAAGGTAGAAGATTTTGATCCAGAACAGGTTATTAAACGACTTGATGAGGAACTTTCTGCTGATCACAGTTCGGCGCCCCTTATTCAGACACTGCGCACCACCTTGTGGCGGTATGCCGGAACCAGGAATGTACAAAATCTGTCTGATGCCATAGAAAGTTGTGTGGAAGCACTTGCTAATCGCCAAGAAGCAGAAAATTCGATGATTCGTTATCTGATCTGGGCTGTTCCTTCCATCGGTTTTATTGGTACGGTGCGTGGCATCGGCGAAGCGCTGTCTTTTGCCGATAAAGCGCTTGCAGGAGATATTGCTAGCATGACTAATAGTCTTGGCGTGGCTTTTAACTCAACGCTCGTGGCTCTGCTGATTAGCATATTTCTCATGTTTTTCTTTCATCAACTGCAACGCCTGCAAGATGGCCAAATTGTTGATATCCAATCTTATTGTGATCAGTATCTACTTGCCCGAATCAAGTAACGAGTCAATCTGTGAGAAGGCGTCGTCGATCAGAAGGTTTTAACCTTGCATTCCTGGATGTTATGTCATGTGGGCTTGGCGCTATTATACTGGTATTTATGCTAGTCAAGTACAATGTGAGTGATTCTAATAATGTTGAAGCTAATCGTCTGGTTGGAGAGGCACAATATCTTGAATTACAGCAGAAGGAACTGCAACAGACACTTGAACTACTACGCAATACATCTCAATCTGAAGCTGAGAAAATTGCCAATCTCAAAGTAAAGCTTGCACAGCTTAAACAAGCACTTTCAAAAAAAGAATCTAGTCTTGTCAATAAAAAGGACCAATTAGCGGCTCTGCAGAATGATATTGCTACAAGACCTATGGTCTACAAAGAAGATCTTGTAGAAGATGATCGAGGTGGTGAAGAAAATTACCTGATGGGTCTAAAAGTTGAGGGCCGTCGCATTGCTGTACTGATCGACAGCAGCGCTTCAATGACGGATGAAACGTTGCTCAACATTATTAAAAGAAAAAATGGCTCTGTTCAAGACAAGAAACAAGGCCCTAAATGGCTCCGAACGAAAAAGACAGTACGTTGGCTTCTTGCCCGTGTTCCTAAGGTGAGCCAATTGAGTGTGATCTCTTTTAATGATTCTACGCAATCACTGGTCCAAGCAAAGTGGGCGACTGCAAACAATCCTGCTACGCTTAAGGCGCTCTATCAAAGGTTGGATACCATTGTCCCTACGGGTGCGACGAATCTGCAAAAAGGATTACAAGCCGTATCCAAGCTTAACGCCACTGATCTTTATGTCATTACTGATGGCTTACCTACCGTCGGCGAATCGGATTACGCGCGTCTTAATCCTTTTTCTGGATGCAGTTCTCTACTTGGAAATTCCAGAACAATTTCAGGTGAATGTCGGGTAAAGCTATTCCGGCAGACTATTCACGACAGTAATCTTCGTGGTGTGAAGGTCAATGTTATTTTACTGCCTATAGAAGGAGATCCTGATGCGGCCAATGAATATTGGGTATGGGCAGGTAGTACAGGTGGATTAGTCATTAGTCCTGCGGTGAATTGGCCATGAAAATCAAGAAAAAAGATTTTGACATATTTAATCTTTCTTTCCTGGATGTCATCTCCTGTAGTTTTGGCGCTGTAGTCTTGTTGGTGTTGCTTTCTAATACTGATAGAGATACACCACAATCAAGTGCAGACCAGGTCGAGAGTTTACTCGAGCAAGTCATGACGCTAAAGAGTCAAGCAGATAATCTGGCGCAAAAAATTGATCAGCAAAAGAAAATGAATGATATCCAGCTAGTGGAAAAAGGAAACTTAGGTCAGGCGGCTCAAATCTTTTCAGAAGATCTGAGTAAAAAAGAACGTGAAGAAAAAGAACTGGTAGGTGATCTCGATGGACTTTCACTGGTTCAATCAACCCTGGAGACAGTGTCTATTGCATCATCGACCAGCAATACCGTTCGTGATGAGGAAGTGGGGGGCATTCCAGTGGACAGTGATTATGTCATTTTTGTGATTGATACATCAGGCAGTATGCAGTCTATCTGGAATCATGTTTCACAGGAGATCATTAATGTTTTGACGATTCATCCTCAAGTAAAAGCTTTTCAGATATTAGACGACCAAGGTAAAGCCATTATTTCCGGCTATAGTGGGCGCTGGATTCCCGATGCGCCTTTTCGACGCAAAATTGTGATGAGGTTATTTAAAGAATGGCGGAGTGCGTCTAACAGCAGTCCTGTAGAAGGAATAATGACCGCTCTGAAACAATACAAAAAACCAGGCCAGTCGATTGCTATTTATGTTTTTGGTGACGATTATACCGGCGCTTCTTATGATGATGACATCGCTAACATCACAAAAATGAACACGAATCAAAAAAATGGACAACGCTTAGCCAAGATTCACGCCGTTGGTTTTTTCTCACAAGCCACAACGGGCCGATTTGCTATTCTGATGCGAGAACTTGCAAAGCAAAATGGCGGAACTTTTCTTGCTTTACCCTTCAAGTAAAAATGATATATCCATAAAAAATTGAGTATCCTCTGGGCGAGCGTCACAAAAAATGAATCATTTCGGTACAAATTTTCGTTCTCTCAGCAAATATCCTCGAGTTGAGAAGCAACATGAAATAAGAATTGAATACCAAGAATTTTGTAATAAACGACATGCTCAGTCCACAGAGAAAGCCTATTTGACTATACCAAAAGTTATCAAGCAAATATCTGGGTAAATAATGTGACTAACCGATTTATTATCAGGTGGATGTTGACTACGACTACAGGAATTATGCTTTGAAAAAAACCATTATTGATTAGAAGAATGTCCACTTTGTGTCGATAGAGGACATTCTTCAATTAGAATCTTTTTGATGTGCATATTGACTCTTGTGACTAATCTACACTACAGCCGTCTTACCACTGACCCCATACCGAAACTCCTCCTTACTCTTGCCATCCCATCGAGTATTGGGTTTTTCTTTAATACGATGTATAACGTGGTTGACATGCTTGTCGCAGGTTACCTTTCAACACAGGCACTTGCCTCTCTTTCTATCTCCTTCCCTATTTTCTTTACGCTCATTGCCATTGGCATGGGTGTTGGCACGGGAGCTACCACACTCATTGCAAATGCATTGGGTAAAAACGACGAAGCAGCTGCCAAGCGCTATGCAAAACAGACAATTAGCTTCGGGGTTCTGTTAGGTATTACCATTTCTATTCTAGGTACTCTAGTTACACCATCTTTTCTCGCGCTCCTTGGTGCCGAAGGAGCGTACCTCGCTACTGCAAGTAATTATCTTTTCACCATCTTTTGTGGCTCGATCTTCATCACGATGACTTTTATGTTTAATGCAATACTGAACGCGGTTGGTGACACAAAATCATACCGCAATGTCCTCATTGCTAGCTTTTTTATCAACAGTTTACTCAGTCCTACTCTCGCATTTGGCTGGTTTGGTCTTCCTACATTGAGTATTTTAGGTATTGCACTTGCAACAATTGTAAGCAATGCACTTAGCGCATTATATTTATGGCACAAGGTACGTGGCACTAGATTAATAAAACAGGAATCATGGGGTAAATATGTGCCCGATGTGAAATCCTATCTCGACATTGCAGGACAAGGTTTTCCCGTGAGTCTTTCCATGATGACTATTTCAATTGGCGCATTTATTATCATGTACTTTGTTAGTTCATTTGGTGAGATTACCGTAGCTGGGTATGGTGTGGCACTACGAGTCGAACAAATGGTATTGATTCCAGGTATTGGAATAACTGTCGCTGTACTGACACTCATTAGCCAAAACAATGGTGCGGAAAAATATGACCGCGTTCGGGAGATAATTCGAGTTGCTATTCGTTACTCTTTATATCTCAGTACCTTAGCAGCAGTATTCATACTCTTCTTCTCAAAATATGTGATGGGTATTTTCACTGACGATCAAGCCGTGATCAACTCTGGCGTTGGTTACCTTTCAGTGGCTGCTTTTATCACATGGGCATATGGATTATTGTTTGTTACTAATTCCGTCTTTCGTGGTCTTAAACGTCCGCTCTTTCCACTTCTTATAGGTATCTTACGACAAGTTATTTTGCCTTTTCCTCTACTCTGGTTTGCCATTACTGTACTTAACTTCGACATTTTAGAAGTCTGGTGGATTATATTTGCAATTGTATGGATTGCTGCAATTATCGCAATGATCTACGTACGAAACGTCGTCAACAAAGTCTGTGTGGGTTGTTAAATCCATCGGCGTGCAACCTATCCTTATTTCATCCGTTCTTATCTAAAGTCAACTTGGCCCATATAGTAACGTACAGTGTTCTTACCGAGTTCCAAACTAACTATTCATGATAAAACACATAGTTGTACGCCGTATGGAAGGATGTAAGAAGTATGAGCGTCCTCTCAGACCCATCGTTCTAACAGACGTGCGGTACGCGGTACTACTATGAGCTGGCACATTGAATGTCTGCTTTGTGCCAAAGGCGGACGTTAGAAGATTTTCATTCTAGAAAATCTTTTTTGGGAAAAAAATAGGGAAAGGCTGAAGGGATAGGCACTACATTGATAGGAGATGGGGTCAGTTCCGGACTAGGTATATCCCTATCTTAAATAAATCTAAAAAAGTATGCAGAGTTCAGTTAAGCGCTGATTCATTTTTTTATTCCAATACGATTTTATACCATCCTATCGAATCTAGCATTTTATGGGGCAACTTTAGGGGCAACATCGAAACATTGAAAAGCACAGAATATATGTTAATAAGCCTTCCAGTTTGCTATTCGATTCCCGCCGCCCGCTTTTACAAAAGATCAAATGGCTGCATTGCACGAAAAGCGGTTATTCGTGAGAACTGGTTTAAGATCTTAAGCAAACATCTCTTCGAAGCATGTGAAACAGAGGAGAGCGAGCATGCCCAAACGTGTAAGTAAGATACTCAATTGGAACTACAGGTCTGGTGGTGAAGGTGGAGGCTTCCCCAATGGTGGAGGCGGAATACTTCCACTCTGATTACTGTTATTGCTTTTGGTAGAGCCTTCTATGATTGGACCACGCACAGGCACACGATGATCCCTTGCGTACATGCATTGTACATAGCTGGTGTCGTAACGTTGTTGATTGACATACTCTGAAAACTTCTCAGGACTAGCTCCGCTTACTCGTTCATGGGCAAACTGTCTACATTGATAGTCGTCATTACGAAACTGATCGAAGCTTTTGTCCGAACCTGGCAGAGCCATGTAGCTGGGACCGGATGGTATGCTCGCGCATGCGGTAAGTAGAGGGACTATCACCAGAGCCAATGGTCGAAGTATTTTAAACATGATTACTCCTTACTGTGCAGTTAGCCGCGGAGCAACTGGTAACCAGCCGTCAGGAAACTTTTTGACTTGTGGATAATAACCTTCTGGATTGCGGCAGTAGTGCCAATAGCTGGCCTGTGATCCTGTAGCTGCTTGCGCACTGTCCTTCGTTGAATGTACACTGCTGGAGGATAACAACCGTCATAACCACAATAATAAGTGGAATAATATCCACCATAATAGGGCCAATATCTACCATAACCTAGACCATAACCTAGGCCTAACCCCCACCTAAAGCCATAGCTCCCGAAGTGGTGTCCTCCAAAGTGGTGCCCACCAAAATGATGGCCTCCGCCAAAGTGTCCACCACCATGCCCACCGCGTGCCCATACTGAGCCGCTTGTAATTGACCCAAACAGGACGATGATAAGGAACAGTAATTTGATCGTTTTCATATAAACCAACTTTCTTTTTTACTAGTACCGATATGGCAAATAGTATCCTCCCCGGATAACGGGATAATCATCATATCCATAGCAGGAATGAAGGCCACATCCACCAAACCCAGCATAACGACCACCATAGCCACCATAATCATAATAGTCTTTGTGATAATATTCTGGCCATAGGTGAGTAGCCGTGGATAACAACAACGGCACCTGAATGATTTTTTTTCCTACAGTGCGTTCAATTTCCCCATTTAGTGTTCCCACAACAGTAATTTTTTTACCTTTTACATAGACTACAGGATCAAGAAATTTAGTACTTTTAAAAACAAAAAGTCCTCCGTGTGGTTCGTCTAGTTGAGGTCTCCCTAAGTAATTGAGAGGATAGAACAGTGCCTGAACAAGGCTAAAATTTTCTTCGTTTTCTATGTTTATAATAACGCCACCCCAACGTACGGGAATATCCTTGTAACTATCTATGTTTTGGGTGACCTGAGCATAGGGAATATCCACCACGCGCACATTTTTTATCGCCTGTGGCAGGCTAGTGCAAGCGCCTAATAGGAAACAAGATAGGTATAAATATGGCTTCATTCTTTCCCTACGAATACTCTATGTACCAATTATATACGGATACAAAAATAACAAAGTTATAAAAATCTTTGGTTCAAAAGCAGACATTCGTGAAAGTCTATTTTATGTAAAATAAACGATCACATTAGCTTCCTAAGCAATCCGATAACAGCCAATCACTCTGGAGGTATTATTGGGGGCATCCCCAAGAAATTGGACTAACCATTTTTAGGTTAATACATGGATTGGTAAGGTATTAATAAGCTGTGGTTCGATCTCCGCTACCTCCACTAATTAAGTGTTTTATGCCGTTCAAAGAAGTGTAGAGAACCTCGCCTAAGTGCGTGGTTCTTTTGTATATTAGCTGTGGGTCAACTGTTGTTGTTTTTTTCGAACAGATCGCCAAATGCTCTACAGAAACCAACTTAAAGGATAGAACCAGAAACAAGTAAAAAACCGACAATGAACGATTTTTGTTCTTAAGAATATAAGCTTAGTCCTATGTATATACCCCAAAGCGTACCAAGGGTTATTGCTAATCCTATGGTAAGATTTACAATATTCTCACGTCTTCTTTCCCACCAACTGCGATTGTGCTGTGACATGTTCAAACGCCTTATTAGATTATTTAGCTAAAGAGTAATTACGCATTCATTACGATTATTCACAGTTCTTATAATTTTTCTTTTCGCAGTCTCGCGCCATCTTTTGCGCATCGTCAATTTGCGAAGGGGTCATCTCTTTAGCTATCCAAACTCGGCTCTCTTTTGCCTGCTCGTCTCCTTTACTAGCAGCAAAGTTGAACCACATGTGTGCGCGGACGTAGTCTTGAGTTACACCTTTGTCTATGACATAC
>Ga0209988_10002695_pt1 | contig 11756 bp, 9 predicted proteins | sample N075metaG_FD_183115 | JGI IMG/M metagenome (GOLD analysis project Ga0209988, IMG submission 183115) | Deep subsurface microbial communities from Kermadec Trench to uncover new lineages of life (NeLLi) - N075 metaG (SPAdes) (version 2) | ecosystem: Environmental > Aquatic > Marine > Ocean trench... | reverse complement strand
GAGAAAGAAGACCTGTATTATAGCCGTTAAAATGGTGAAAACCAATTACAAAACAGTCGGTTAAGTGCTATTTCTATCTTGCGAATGCCGGACAAATTATTCCACGTATTGTCCCGCCGTCAACGTCTGCTCCTGCGGTAAGCAGTCATTCAAACCACTCCAAGAACGATACTACGAAGGACTGGAGTTGCAGCCAAAAGAGGACGATAATTCTGCAAATCTACGTGGTCGCCTGCTCCTGCTTGAGCAAGGAGATGAAATAGGTAATTGAAATCCAAAGCAGATAGATCAAAGCAGATTCAAGAATCACACTTGCCATTTCCAACCGGTATCCGAAAGCAACTCCGAGATTTGCAGCTCCAAGGAGCTGAGCACCGATCGGTGCCGCCCACGCGATAATCTTGGGAAGGCTATGCCTGTAGTTCAATTCGTCGATCATGGCTTTCGTTGAACCTGCGAAGCAGAAAATGCCGGTTAAACCACAACTTATGCGCCAGGCATGAACATCTTAGAGACCACTATTTAATAGGACTGACGCGAACAACGAGATCAGGACAGGTCCAAACGAGGTCAGGAGCATATGCATGAGACCACTCTCCTCTTTCGCGTAAGATATGTCCTCGCCCAGGCACCTCGGTAAATTGATCCGGGTCAGTAATCCTTCGTGACTTGAGAAACAGGACTTGCCGTAAACTTGCCGATGTATCTGCCGCCTATTTTATGAGTCAGCGTAAAGTAACCCGACGCGCCTTCTGGCGAAATATCGCCGATCAGGTTGTGATTGAGGTAGCAGACTGACGCGGTCAGATCGATTCTTAACCAGGATCCTCGAAGCGAATATGCTGGTCGCGGGTCAACACCAAAATCGATATCGAGCGCGTCTTCGAGAATGATCATCCTGGCCCAGTTGTCGTTTCCACAGGTCGGCTCATCAATTTTCTCATCCGTGAAAACCAACACCATAAATCCCATGGAGGAGCCCGCGGTGTCGATGAAATCAAATCTCCAGGCCACATCTTCCGCCGCTATTTCGGCATCGGGTGCCGATTCTGTCAGGCGGCTGCTATGTTTTGTCGAGACACAAGCACACAGACAGCAGACCAGGACAGGCAAAATACTAAATCGAGCCAATCGATTCTCTATGTGGTCATGAGGTGACTCGCAAGTATCGTTCAGGTCAGGAATTCGCGCAAGGCGACCAGCGGTGTCTTGCCCGCCTGCTTGGCATTGCGTGAATCACGGTCGATGCAAACGGGCCCGTCACCCACGTGACGTGGCCAATCGGTGACTAAGGAATTTCAGCGGCCGTAATTGCGTGCCGGGATGCGACCTCCCGGTACCTACCAACCCATGCGTTCAATCAGGCGGGTAAATCGGGGGTCTTCGCGCAACGGATCGAATTGTGCTCCGTGCTTGATATAGACCATGTAACTGTCTCGCGCTTCCAGCGCTTTTTCCAGCCAGTCGATTGCCTGCGCGTTATTGCCCAGACCAATATGCACGATGGCAATGTTGTATGGTCCCGCAATGCCCTGTGCCTCCAGCGCAAGCAATTCATCCAGAATCTGTTCGGCTTCATCGACCCGACCGGCAAGCCCATAGGCATAACCGAGACCGCTTACGTACAAAGGAGCAGTGTCGGATAGTTCGATGGCGCGCTTATGCAGTGAGATTGCTTCATCCAGATTTCCGGATTGCTCCATGGCCCAGGCCAGGTAGTGATATGAAAAAGGTTCACTGCGATCCAGTTCCAGCATTTCTTCGTATTCGACCCTCGCCAGGTCGAAATCCCTGTGCAGGTAATAAGCCTGTCCCGCTGTGGTGCGCACGACCGGAGAAAGTGGATCAAGCTGTATTGCTTTTCTTGCGAGCGTAATCGCTTCATCAAAACGTCCTGACTCGCCGAGTTGCCAGGAGTAATGAACGAGCGATTGTACGTGTGACGGATTGAGCGACAGAGCCCTCTCTACCGCCATTTCGGCAGCCGCCATATCGAAATTCAGGTAATACCGTGCACCGGCAAATGAAACCCAGGCAGCGGCCATATTCCGGTCCAGTTCGATGGCTCGCTCGGCAGCCCTGGTTGCTTCTTCCTCCACATCCAGCGGAAGTCTGTAGCCAAAAAAAGCGGAATACTGCAGGCACAATCCCAGTCCGGCTTGTGCTCGTGCATTGTCAGGGTCAACCGCAATCGCTTGTCGCATGAGATCGACTCCCAGCCGCATGTTTTCAGGCGACCATTTGTCACACAGGTATCTTCCTTTCAAGTAAAGCTCGTAGGAATCGCCATCCACCGTAGGTGGTGCCGCAAGGCGTGCTGCTTCTTCGGCTGTTATTTCCACACGAATCTGTTCGACAATTTCACGCGTGACATCGGCATACAGTGCAAGTATGTCAGTTAGTTCACGATCGAAATTATTGGCCCATAAATGCCCATCGGTTTGGGCGTCGATCAACTGCGCAGTGATTCGCACGGTATCACCGGCACGCAATACAGATCCTTCGATGATGGCATCAACGCCCAACTCCTGGGCGATCTCCGGCACTGACTTGTCGGAGTTGAGATACTTCATAGCTGAAGTTCTTGATATAACGCGGAGCGCTTCGATCTTCGATAATTCCGCGATCAATGCTTCGTGCATTCCCTCGACGAAATATGCCTGCTCCGGGTCATTCATCAGATTATCGAGCGGCAATACGACCAACGATCGAATTTTCGTGGATTCTACAATCTCCTCGTCACTGCCCCAGTCCAGATTCCACAACCCAAGGGCAACGACGATGCCCAGAGCGCCGTACAACATGAAATCTGTTCCATGCCCGCGGGTCGGTGTCGCTTCTTCATCCGGCTTTTCAAGTTTGATGCCCTCGGGCGTCATCTCAATCGCCCAGGCCAGGATCAGCGCAATGGGAAAACCTGCCGCAAGCAACACGAATACCAGGCGACTCGTCCAGTCAGGCAAAGGCATAAAAGACATGAACAGATCGACGACCTGCAACACGGCCCAACTAACGATCACATAGAGCGCTGCAACTCTATTTACCTTGCGCCGCTTGAGTTCCGAGAAAATTGACATACAGAGTGGCCCGGGAAGAGTAGGGCGATAATACAGGCAGGTGGCGAGCCCAGCAAATGCCAGTATTGACAGCAGGATTATGCAGGACAGTCCTCGAAATCGCTGGCTCTAATGAGCGCCGCCGTATTTCTTGAAATGTAATTCCTTCGCCTGGCCGACCCAGTCGTCCTGTTCCATGCGACCTTTGAATTCTTTTAATTCTCGATTGACGCGAGCGATATCCGTCAGAGTGAAAGCGGCTATTTGTCGATAGCTGACAACGCCGAGATCGTGCAATGCTTGCTCGAATACTTTGCCGATACCAATGATTTGCTTCAGGTCATCTATTTCCTGCTTCGGCGGCACGTGCCCATTTGATTTCCCGGTCACAGCACTCTTGCGCGCCTCTTTCAGCGCGTCTAGTTGCTGCGTTTCAATTTCCACGAAGTTTTTTTCCAGGTCATCCAGCCTGACTCGCAATGTATCCGATTCTTGCTCAGACTGTCCTGCGCGTTCGCGATGTCTCTTGGCATCGTTTTCGTACTGCTTGCGACTGTTCTCCATCGACTTGAGACAATGTGCCAGTTCTTTGTTTTGCATCTTGAGAGCACCCAACTCTGCCACGTCACGTTGTAGCGCCTCTATCTCCTGTTTAGCCCGAACTGCATCATGTTTTACCTGTGCGTTTTCGGCCTCCAGTTCGATAACGTTTCGCTCGATAGCATCCAGGTTGTCGAGTCGGGTCTGTGCTGAGTCGAGCATCTTGTTGGCGGAATGGTGTTCGGATCGTGATGCTTGCAGAAGATTATTCAGGGATTCGTGCTCCATCAGGGCATTGTCCACTTTCATTTCCAGCGCCTTGCGTTTGTCGAATGATTTCGTGAGTTCTCCTGTGAAGAACACGCCTGTTCTTGTGAATTCGTCTTGCAGTTCGGATCTCTGTTGTTTTTCCGTATTGAGGTCAATCTGATTATTTCGGGCTCTGTGTGTCAGGTCGTCACGCTCTGCACGCAATGCAAAGAGGTCTTTCGCCAGCGATTTCGTTTTTTCCCGCGCTGACTCCAACTCTGTTTGATTTCGGGTTGCAGCGATTTCGTGCTTGTGCATTGTGGCTTGTTGCGCTTCGATGTTTTTGCGCAGGCTGAAAATTTCCGTGCTGAAGCGGTCTCGCTGGCGCATCAATTCGTCTATTTTGAGCTGTAATTCATCGGACAATTTGTCAAGGCTGCGCTTGCTGTGTCCACTTCGAACCAACCAGCCGATAACGGCACCCAGCGCGAACGTGGCGAGCAAAAATAGTCCTATCTGCAGAATTGTGTCGCCCATCGCATTTCCTCAAAGGTAGACGGGTCAACGGCGCAATATCCTTCCAGAGGGCCGCCTGGAAGATCAACGCCACAGGCCCTGCGCTGGAAATGAATGCCATGCCAGCCGGTGGAGTATGGCGGACACATACATTATGGAATATGACGGATAGCACAAAATGGCACTTTTTCAGTGCATTCGTGGGGCACACTGCGGTCCCTGGCTCAAAAATGGTGTTTGCAGGCGCCGATAACGACGCTTTGCAGCTACAGCGCCTGCATTAACGAATACACAGCCATTGCAATCACAGAGACTGAACTCCACGTCCAGCAAAATGCACGGATGTCGTGTAGTTGCCCGGTTGAGTAGGCCAGGAAGTGCGCGGCCCTGGCTCCGCCGTAAGTCCAGATCAGTATTTGCGCCAATAACAGAGACGGCTCCGCCAAAACAAACAGGAAACCGGCGGCAAGAAAGCCCGGAATGCTCTCCAGGTTGTTCAGGTTAATGCGACGCGATCGATCAACGTACGCGTTGATCTCCAGTTGTCCTTCCCTGGGTTCGCCGTTGCAGATGCCACCAGCGAGCCGTTAATTCACATAGACAGTGATCTACTGGATATCCTGGCCGATGTGTTTGATAGTGCGGTGAGGAACCAGGAATAAAGGCAGCCAATGACACTGAGCGACAAAAGTAAGCCCGTGCTGGTGACTGGCGCGACCGGATATGTGGCGGGGTGGCTCGTCAACCGGCTGCTTGACGATGGTTATACTGTGCATGCGGGTGTCCGTGATCCCGCCAACACAGAGAAACTCAAGTACCTGAACGAATTGGCCGAGCAAGCTCCCGGGCAAATTCGTTATTTCGAATCGGATTTGCTCGAGACAGGTTCCTACGCAGAGGGCATGCGTGATTGCAACGTCGTCTTTCATACAGCCTCGCCATTCACCCTGGATGTAGATGACCCGCAAAAGCAATTGATTGACCCGGCGTACCTGGGTACGAGAAATGTGCTGGAGCAAGCCAACAAGACGCAAAGCGTCAGACGAGTTGTCGTAACCAGCAGTACGACCGCGATTTTCGGCGACAATATAGACATGCGCTTGTCAAAAACGGGCAAGATCTCGGAGGAAGACTGGAATACAAGCTCATCTTTGACCCATCAGCCGTATTCCTACTCCAAAACACTTGCCGAACGAGAGGCATGGAAAATTGTCGCGGCACAGGACCGCTGGGAACTGGTCACCATCAATCCGTCTTTTGTAGTGGGCCCTGGAATCAATCCTTTCGCTACTTCGGAAACCTTCACCCTGTTCAAACAATTTGGCGATGGCTCGGCGAAACCGGGTGTGCCGGACTATCCAATCGGCGTGGTTGATGTCCGTGATGTTGCCAACGCACATGTGGCGGCTGCATTTTCACCAACGGCACGGGGACGTTATATCGCCTGCGGGTGTGACACGAGTTTGATTGCAATGGCAAACATTCTCAGAGAGCATTTTGGTGATAGCTATCCGTTTCCGAGAAGAACCCTCCCCAAGTGGTTAATCTGGCTCGCAGGCCCGCTTTTCAACAAGAGCTTGACGCGGAAGATAATCAGCAAGAACGTTGGCGTACCTTTGGCAATCGACAACAATAAGAGCATCCGCGAACTTGGGATGAGCTATAGACCGCTGGCATTGTCAGTCACTGAACTGTTCCAGCAATTGCTTGACAACGAAATGGCGTAATCAATCTCTAGCAGCCTGTTGAAAAAGCCATGGATGGTTTTTTTTAACAGACTGCTAGTCATAAACCACCGATCCAATTATCGCCAGGTGGTCATTCACACCGCGCTTGAATGCCTCGACATTCACCCGTTCATCATTGCCGTGAATTCTCGTAAATTCTGCTTCCGGTACAACGATCGGGTTGAAGCCGTAGCTGGCGATGCCCAGGTCCCGGGTGAAATGACTGTCGGTGAATCCTGAGGCAACGGAAGGCATGACCCGTGATCCCGGATGGCGTTCGCCAGTGACTTCTACGATGGCACGATAGAGACGAGAGTTGGTGGATGAAACCGCTGGTGTGAATGCCATGATGACGGATATTTCCACACCGGTTTCCTTGATCAGTTCGCGCATTTCATCGACGAATATGTTTGAGGGCCGATCCGGCAGTATGCGGCAGTCAATTTCTGCCCATGCGGACGGTGGTACGACATTGATCTTGTTCGACGCCTCAAAGCGGGTGATAGAGCAGGTATCGCGAGTGAGAGCATGGTGATACGGCGAATAGGCTTGCAGTCTGGCGAGGAAGCCGGGTTCTTTTACGGCCATGGCCATATTGGCGTAATGCTCCGCCCATTCCGGGGCCGCGCTTTGTGCAAGCGATTGGAACATGGCATCGACGGCCGGCACGATACGCGGTGGTGACGGGTTGTTTCTCACGATATTGAGCGCATCAACAATTCGAGTGACGGATGATGTGGCGTTTGGCATCGAGCCGTGTCCCGGCTTGTCGACAGCGGTCAGGCGCAACCACACAGGGACTTTTTGCGTCACTTCCACACTGAATACTCGTTCTTTGTCGGTGTCCTTGCCACTGCCGCCTTCGTTGATTAACAACCCAGCGCCAGCAAAAATTTCGGGGTGGTTCTTCGTGAGCCAACCGGCACCGTACATGCCGCCAGCTTCTTCATCGGCCGATGCGACCAGCACGACATCCCGGTTAAGCGCCACGCCGGCACGATGCAGGCTGATGAATGTTGCGAGCTGGGAAATGCCGGTGCCTTTCATATCGAGTGTGCCGCGTCCCCAGACATAACCGTCCCTGATTTCACCGGAAAGAGGGTCGGTGGTCCAATAGTCCGGATCGGCCGGCACAACATCGGTGTGTTGCAACAGGATCAACGCCGGCTCATCACCACCTTCAATTCTAGCCCACAAGTTGCCGCGTCCAGGTGCGCTCTCGGCGGTCTGGTAGGCAATGCCTTCTTTGTCCAGGATGTCGCCGATGAATTTGACGGCACGACTTTCGTTTCCGGGTGGGTTGGTGGTGTCGATCCGGATGTAGTCCTGCAGCCAGGCCAATGCTTCGTCCTCGATGGTTTGGGCGAATACAGGCAGCGAAACCAGACAGGCGATGGCGGTGGCGATAAAGCGATTGAGCATGGCAGGCCTCGTGATGGTTGTTGTTGGCGGTCGCCCGAATCGTAACATGCGGAAACGCCCGCGCTTGCACGGCGAGCCAAATTGCATCCCTTGTTGCTCAAGCATAGTTTGTAGGCCCTGCATCAACGACCGAGGCGTCTCATAATGAAATAACCGAGGCGATTACCTGCATGGTAGTCCGCATCGACCCAAAGAGGATTGTTGCCCTGAAGTAAATTTGCCCGGTTTTTTTATCGATAAATTGAGCTGACAAGGGAATAAATCCGGTTCTGCCGCGTATATTCTGTGTAACTTGGGAAATGGGACGAAATGCGGCAACAATTGGCACAACTCGGCGGCGGGGCGCATGCGCTGGCCATACAGATTCTCGGCAATGCGGATGACGCGGCTGATGCGGTCCACGATGCCTTTGCAACGGCGCTGGCAAAACCCGATGCCTTCGATGACACGCGCGGCTCCTTAAAACCCTGGTTTCTGACCGTTGTGCGTAATCGTTGTCGAAGACGAGTAGGGGTCTGCGCGGGGACATTGTCATGTTTTTCGACTAGAATTCGCATCGAAGCATCACCATCACCATCACCATCACCATCAGCAACAGGGAACAGGACAATAGACACCGAATTTTGTCACTTAGGTCCGGAGACGCAACGCATCGTAGAGCAACTCGGCCAGGAAGAGCGGGTTCCTCCGCGCATTCTTGCCGATGAGCTTGAATCTTACGCGTTGCGCCTTGGCAGCATCGCTCACCGCGAGTTTTTCGATCTGGAAACAGCAAAGCGCGTTACTGAATTGTGTCGCGGCCTGCTCAAAGCATTGCCGGTCGATCCGGGCGAAAGACAGCATCACCTCACACAGATTGCCGTCAGTTATTTTGTTCTCGAAGAGGATGCCGAAGACGATAACGATTCGCTTATTGGCTTTGACGATGACCTGCAGGTTGCGGTCGCCGTTATCAAGGCACTGGGCCTGGACGAACTACTCGACTAAAAATTCACCGGGAAGTACGATCCGCAGGATAATAGGTCGCCGGCCTGTTTTCACTTGCAAATCACTGGATTCAGCCGCCCCGAAACTCCTGCAGCAACAATAACCTACCTCAAATGTTATGCTTGGCGAATCTCCGCATACCGGACAGCCAGGATGAATAATGAGCTGCTGGATGGCTTCTACCTAAAGAGGTTTCTCGTTGAGCCCTTGCTCGGCAGGGTGACTGGCGCGGGTAAACCCGCACATTTGCCATCCAAGTCCGTCGAAGTCCTTCTTTGCCTGGCGAAACAACCCCGCAGTCTTGTTACGAAAGAGGAAATCCTGAGTGAGGTTTGGGGTGATGGGCAGGGCTCCCCCGAAGGATTGAGCCATGCTGTCGGGGAAATTCGTCATGCATTGGACGATCATGCGGATCATCCTGAATTCATCCAGACGATACCGAAGCGTGGTTATCGTCTCCTGTGCGAACCCCGATTAAAAAACGGCCCGCCTGATGCAGAGTCTGTGGAGACGGCCAGCCCTGGATCCGCGCCAATTTGGCGATCGCTGGTGCGTCGCGGGGTGATGCAAGCCAGCCTAGCATTTCTTGTAGTCGGTTGGCTGCTTATCCAGGTTGCGGGCGAGATATTTGCTGATCTGGGATTGCCGCAATGGGCTATTCCATTCGTGACTTTCGTCGTCGTTGGCGGTTTGCCAATTGTCGTGTTGCTCTCATGGTTTCTTGAGTCGTCTGAAGGTCGCATGTATCGGGATCGCGGCGAACAGTCCGGTGGGTTTTTGAAGGGACTGGAAAGAAACTACCTGGCGATTATCGGGGCCTACGCAATTGCAATCGTTGGTGTCGGTCTCTACCAGCTCGTGGTCGGCATAGATGTGTTCGAAGAAGTTGCAGAACCTGTCATCGTCACGACGGATGCAGCATTGATCCCGGTGGAAGCCAATTCGATTGCCATGCTGAAGCTGCTGAATATTGACGGGAGTGAATCTACACGAGTGTTCAGCGACGGATTGAGTGAGGATATTCTCGATCGGTTGGCGGCAATCCCCGGCCTGCTTGTGTCTTCACGGGGCGATGCATGGTCATTACCTGACAACGCCGCGTCTGAAATCGTGCGCCGGCGTTTGCGGGTGGCCTATTTTGTCGAAGGCAGTGTTCGCCTTGTCGGTAGTGAACTGCGGGTGATTGTACAGCTTATCAATTCGGAAACGGGCTTTCATGTCGTCTCCAGAAGTTTTAACCGGAGCCTGCAGGACTTTATGGCAATGCAAAGCGAGATCACGGATCTCATCATTGCAAATCTTCGTGTTGCTCTGCCCGATGAAACGCAGACGACAATGGCTTTCACCAACGATTCCGAAAATCTCGACGCCTATGTTTTCTATCGTCGCGGGATAGAGGAGCTGAGCAAACCCTCGACCACGGAGACGATTCGCGAGAGCCTTGAAATGTTTCGACAATCACTTGCCATTGACCCGGCTTATGCGGCAGCTCATGCAGGAACGTGCAGTTCCTATACAGATCTCTACGAACTTACGCACGATAGCGCAGACATAGAGACCGCCGAGGAAGCATGTGCAGCAGCCTTGTCCGTCAATTCGCAATTGCACATGGTCCATTTAGCGCTCGGCCGCTTGTTCATGCTCACCGGCAGGACCGCCAAGGCAGAATCGTCGTACCTGAAGTCTTTACAAATCAATAAAAAAGGCGTCGGCGCGATGCAGGGTCTTGCTGCTGTCTATCATCACCAACAACGACTGGATGAAGCGGAGTCACTGTTAAGCAAAGCAATTGAAATGCAACCCGGCAACTGGGCCGCCATCAATACGCTGGGGAATTTCCTGTTCGGGCTTGGCCGGTATGACGAAGCGGCGGACCAGTATCGCAAGGCGGTTTATCTCGATCCAAATAATTGGGCGACATTGGGAAACCTCGGCAGCGTATTGATGATGACTGGCGATTTCGCCGCTGCACGGCAAGCGATCGAGCAGTCGCTGAAAATCGAAGCCAACCAGACATTTTATTCAAATCTGGGTACTATTTTTTACTATCTTGGTGAGTTCGATCAAGCCGCCGCCATCCAGCGGCAGGTTCTCGAGTTGTCACCAAATTCCAATTTTATCTGGCTAAACCTGGCCGATGCGCTGTATTTTGCGGGTGATGAAGAGGCTGCACGAGACGCCTTCAAGAAATCAGCGGAGTTGTCGCAAGGTCAACTTTCAGTGAATCCGACGGACGCGGAAACCATGTATTTTCTGGCTTGGGCACAGGCGATGAGTGGCGACTATGACGAGCCGTTGGAATTGATTGAGCGCGCCATAGCAACCGCTCCAAATGATTCCTACGCGTTTTATTACGATGCATTATTGAAAACCAGGCGTGGTGATCTTACCGCGGCGACGGAGGCAATAAAAACGGCTGTCCAGCTTGGATACCCGTTGCAAATGGTGGCTGCCGAACCGCACCTGGCAGGTTTGCTTGGTGAAGATGAATTTATTGAATTGCTTGAAGGACAGACGAATAACAACTGACTGTAAACAGGAGAGCGAAAATGAATAACAAAATACTACTGATAGCAGCGCTGTCGCTATGCTTGCTGGCGTGCGCCAAAACATCCAGTCCGCCGGGCACATCGGCGACACAGCCACCTCCGCCGGGACCTAACCCGGAGGGTTGCAGTATCGTCAAATTGAACCTGACGCTGAACGTAAACAGCATAATGCTGACGCCACCGGCGCCGAAATGTGTGATTGCCGGAACATCCGTCAAAATCAAAATCAATACTCCCGGTGACAAAGTTCCGATCTCTGTCGGCTCCGTTACTACCAAGCCCAAAACTGGAACGCCGGACTGGCTAAATGGCTCGAATTCACCGGACGAGAGAGAAATAAAACTCGATATCGACGCCGGCGCAACGGTTGGCATGGAGTACAGTTACGACATCGACATCGCCCGTCACGGCAAGCTGGATCCGAAGGTCAAGGTTGTCGGCAAGATTTCGTACCTGAAAGCGAGCGAATGGGATCAGAAATATTACGATGTGGGCCAGCTGGATTTGCCGGAAGTGGCAACCGGGAAATGAATCGGAAAACCCGATCGAAGCCCTGAAAAAACCGGAATCGGGCGGAGCCGATCTCCGTTCGATTCCGAAAACGGAATTCCATTGATCATTGCCGCCGCCTCATCGTTGTGCGCGAGTGCATTGCCAAATACGGCTGCGATAATTGTGCTGCCTGTAATGCTCGTGGCAGATTTTGGAAT
>Ga0209988_10002692_pt1 | contig 11763 bp, 9 predicted proteins | sample N075metaG_FD_183115 | JGI IMG/M metagenome (GOLD analysis project Ga0209988, IMG submission 183115) | Deep subsurface microbial communities from Kermadec Trench to uncover new lineages of life (NeLLi) - N075 metaG (SPAdes) (version 2) | ecosystem: Environmental > Aquatic > Marine > Ocean trench... | reverse complement strand
TTGGTTACGACCAGCTCGCCTTCGACCACTACATACATCTCCTCCGACTCGCTCCCCTCTTTGATGATCACGGTGCCAGGCTCCAGCGTGATTTGGTCAGACAGCTCGCAGACACGCTCGATCAGGTCATCGCTCAGGTCGGCGAAGTAGGGGAGACCGCGGAGAATCTCAGCCGTAGTCGTCACAGAGACGACAGATGTTGATGCACGAAGCGGATTGCCGTTGAACCCTCTCCGGTGGCTTCGGCCACTCTTCGGGTCGATCCGTGTCGGACGTCACCCGCCACGAAGATCCCAGGGACCGAGGTTTCCAACGGCATAGGATCGCGATCGACATTCCAGCCTTTGAGGTGCTCGATGTCTGTCCCCGACAGAACGAAGCCGCCATCATCGAGTTGCACTACTCCGTCGAGCCAGTCCGTGTGTGCCTTCTGGCCGATGAAAATAAACAGGGCACCGGCTTCAACCTCGGTGCTCCCCTCTGAGTCGAGGTTCTTGAAGACAATGGACTCGAGATGGTCGCTGCCCTTGGCCTCGACGACTAGCGATTTCGGCATGACACCAACCGAGTCGTTGGCCTCGATGTTGTCGATCAGGTATTGCGACATCGTCTCCGAGAGATCGCTTCTTCGTATCACGATGGTGACCGAGTCGGTGAATCGGGTGAGGAACAGAGCCGCCTGACCGGCGGAGTTTCCCCCACCGACAACGTACATCGGCTGCCCACGGTGGTAGTTGGCTTCGATGTTCGACGTGCCGTAGTACACGCCGGCGCCGGACAATTCATCAAGACCCCCGGCGGAGAGACGTCGGTAGGCGACGCCGCTGGTTACGACGAGCGCCTTGGTGGTGAGCATCGAACCATCTGCCATATGGAGGATCTTGTACGGGTCCTTACGCTCGACTCTCTCGACTTTCGCAGGAACCAGGACTTCGGCGCCCAGCCGCATCGCCTGGGAGTAGGCCCTTCTGGCCAGGTCGGCCCCGCTGATTCCCTTGGGAAAACCGAGGTAGTTCTCGATCAGAGTCGACTGGGCGGCCTGGCCTCCGGGTGCCGAGGACTCGATGAGAATCGTCTTGAGACCCTCAGATGCTCCGTATACCGCGGCGGCAAGACCGGCGGGACCGGCCCCGACGATCGCCACGTCGTAGGTCGGCGAACTGGCGTGGCTTTTCAGTCCGATGCGCTCGGCGAGTTCGGTGATGCTCGGATTGGTCAGAGGGTCACCGTCGGCAAGAAGAACCAGCGGAAGGTCGACGAGCTGGACCCCTGCCGATTCCATGAGACGTCTGGCTTCTGGGTCCTTTTCCAGCGTTTGTGACCGATACGGGATCTGATTCATGGCAAGAAACGCCTTGAGGTCAAAGGCCGGTTTTGACCATTCTTGACTGATGATCCTTATTCCATCGAACGTCGGCCGGAACCCTGCCTGCCAGTCACTGAGAAGATCGTCGAGAATCGGGTAGAGCTTCTCCTCGGGTGGGTCCCAAGGCTTCATGATGTAATGATCGAGCCCAACATCGTTGATGGCGTCGATGGCAACATCGGTGTCGGCGTAGGCCGTGAGCAAAGCCTTCTTTGTGGTCGAGAACAGCTCCAGTGATTCTCTGAGGACGTCGACCCCGGTCACCACCGGCATACGCTGATCGGCGAGGATCAATGCCAGTGGATCGCCGCGGAGTGCCAGCTCTTTGATCGTCTCGATCGCCTCCTGGCCTCCCGTGGCACCAAGGATGCGGTAGTCGCCGGCAAAATGGGACCTCAAGTCTCTCTGTACAGCGCTCAGGACTTCAGGTTCATCGTCGACAGCGAGTATGACGGGGCGTGCCTCGGTCACATCACCAATAGCTCGTCGGCGAAGCAGTATCTCCAGGACTCGCGTGGCTCTATCGACCTGACGAGGGGATGGCCGTCTTGTTCCCAATGCCCCCGAGCGTGTCGGTTCTTGGAGTCGTCACAGCATCCCACCATTCCGCAACCCAGACAGGACCGAAGGTGGACCCAGGTGTCACCCATGGCGACGCATTGGTCGCAAACAGTAGAACTTGGTACGGCGACGGTTGTCAGATTGTCGAAGTGGTCACAGGTCTGGGTGCTCACGGTCTCCTTGATAATACGAGTAGCCCGCACATTGCGGGCTACTCGTATTACTCGGTTGTTTTCGGGTCAGATGTTGGCGAGGGCCTGCTTTATCGCTCGACTCACATAGACCTTGGCGAGATGGCTCTTGTACTCCTCTGACCCGTACAGATCTTCGAGCACCGTCACACCCTCCAAAGCATGCTCTGTGGCGGCAGCCACCGCAGCGTCCGAGCCGTCGGTGCCGACAAGAGCGTCGGCGACGCCGGACGCCAGCGTGGGCTTGATGCCCACTCCGGTGAGAGCGACTCGGGCGGCTTCGATCGATCCGTTGGACTTCTTCACCCAGGCGGCCGCTCCGGCGACCGCGTAATCAGAATGACCACCTCTGCGACCGAGCTTGTCGTACGCAGAGCCTTCGCCTGCACCAGTCTTTGGCAGTCTGATGGAGGTGAGGACCTCGTCCGATCGAAGGGCCGATGTCATTGCGTCGACGAAGAACTCAGACGCTGGGATCTCCCGCGTCCCGGACGCCGATTGCGCAATCATCACTGCTCCGCATGCCAACGCTCCTGCCGGTTGGTCGGCCGCCACGTCGGCATGTGCCAATGCACCGCACGTAGTTCCCCGGTTTCGCACCTGCACATCCCCGGTGAGAGATGCCGCAGTCGCCAGGGCTGTGGCGTTGGCAACCACTGAATCGCTAGAAGCGGTTTCGCCATGAGTTACCAGCGCACCGATTGAGATGTGATCTCCGGCGTCGTGGATGGTGGCCAGGCCGGGGATACGAGCGATGTCCACGATGACGTCAGGAGAGAAGAGCCGCATTTTCATCAAAGGAATGAGACTCATCCCTCCTGCCATCACCTTGGAATCGTCACCAAGAGCGGCGAACGCCTCTTCCAGCGAGGTCGGGGCTACGTAGTCGAATTGTCTCGGGTACATATCAGCTCCTCGCTTCCTGCATGGCGGCCCAGACCCGTTTTGGTCTGAGTGGCATTTGGATGTCGTTGATTCCCAGTGGTGACAGGGCGTCGACCACGGCGTTGACAATGGTCGGGGTCGAAACGATCGTGCCCGCCTCGCCGATTCCCTTCACTCCCAGAGGGTTCGCATCAGTGGGCGTCGTCGTCTTGGCAAGATCGAAGGACGGAAGGTCCGCCGCAGTCGGAATCAGGTAGTCGAGCAGCGATGCTGTGAGTAGGTTGCCATCCTCATCGAATACCGCCTCTTCGAATAGCGCCTGACCGATACCCTGTGCGATGCCGCCGTGAAGCTGACCGGCGACGATCATCGGATTGACTATGTTGCCGCAGTCGTCAACGGCCGAGTAGCTCATTAGATCGACATCTCCGGTGTCCGGATCGACCTCGACAACGGCGACGTGCGAGCCATAGGGCCAAGTCAGGTTGGAAGGATCGAAAAAGGCGGTTATATCCAGGCCTGCCTCCATTCCCTCTGGCATCTTATGGGGTTGGTAAGCCGTTGCGGCGATATCGGTCCAGGAGACACTTTTGTCCGGCGAACCGGCTACATGGGCGCCATTGTCGGCGAAGACGATGTCCTCCGCCGACGCCTCCAGAAGATGGGCAGCCACCTTGGCCGCCTTTTCTTTGATTCGATCCGCGGCGATCGCAACGGCAACGCCGCCCACCGCAACCGATCTTGATCCGCCCGTTCCTATACCCATGGGGGTGTCCTTGGTGTCGCCATGGATGACGACGATACGCTCCATGGGTATGGCAAGGCGGTCGGAGACGATCTGAGACCAAACGGTCTCATGCCCTTGGCCGGTTGGTCCGGTGCCGGTGACGACCGTAGCCGAGGCATCAGGATTTATCCTTACCACAGCGGACTCGTTGAAGGCCGAGGGGAGGCCGTAGCCCGCCCATGAGACGCCTGCGTCGGCGAATCCAGATGGAGCCAGCCCGCAGGCTTCCACGAACGTCGCAATACCCACACCGATGTATCGTCCCTCGGCTCGAGCGGCCTCTTGCATGGCGCGTAGACCCTTGATATCGGCCTTTTCCACAAGAATATCTAGGTTGCTCCCATAATCGCCCGAATCCATGGTCATTCCGATCAGTGTGTCGGCTGGGAAGTCTTCCGGCTGGAAGAAGTTCTTCTTCCTCAACTCGATCGGGTCCATTCCGAGATCCCTCGCCGCCGCGTCAACGGTCCGCTCGACGTAGAACGTCGTCTCGGGGCGACCGGCGCCCCGATATGCGTCAACGGTGGGTGTGTGTGTGTGTACACAATCCATCTTCCAGTAGATGGCCTCCCACTTGTACTGGCCCGGCATGGTGAACTGCCCGAGGACAGGGATCGCCACGCTGAAGTTCTGGCTGTAGGCACCCATGTCGGCGACGCCGACCAGCGAGTAGGCCAGAAAATGCCCGTCCGGCTCGCTGACAATCGTGGCCGTTGCCGTCCAGCCGCGTCCGTGGATCGTCGATTTCGATGCTTCGGAACGGGTCTCGATCCAGCGGACAGGTCTGCCCAACTCTCGGGATGCGAATACTGCCAGCATCTCCTCGGCGTAAACGTTGAGGCCGCGCCCAAATCCACCGCCGACTTCTGGGGCAATGACTCGGGCTGAATTGACACCAGGCAGTCCAAAAGTGAGCGCCAGAGCACCGGCCACTGCATGAGGTTGCTGCGTGGTCGTGTGCAGTGTCACCCGGTCGTACCCATGCTGCCACTCGGCCAGTACGCCCCTCGGCTCAATGGCAGTGGGTATCAGCCGCTGGTTCACCATCTTCAAAGACGTGACCACTGTGTCTTCGCGGTCTGCAAGTTCCTGTACGGCATCGGCCTCGCCAGCCTCCCACGTGTGGATGACGTTGGACTCGAGTTCGTCATGGACGAGGGTCTCATTGGTCGCCGCGTACTCGGGGTCGATGATGGCTGTGAGCGGGTCGTAGTCCACGAGCACTGCATCGGCGCCATCGCGTGCAATGGCCGCATTGTCAGCTACTACCATCACCACGGCCTCACCAACATGCTTGACAACCTCGTCGGCAAGAAGGGGGCGGAGCTTTCCAATTGCAACTTGAGCCAGGAGAGGTCCGAGGGAGCGGACGTCGTCGGTCGTGTACACCGCTTGCACACCTGGCATCGCTTCAGCCGCGCTCTTGTCTATGGATGTGATCCGAGCGTGAGCGAAGGGGCTTCGCACGAATGCGGCAGCTGCCTCATCGTGTCTCTTGATGTCATCCACGAACAGGCCTTTTCCTCGAAGCAGAGCCGGGTCTTCCGTCCGCTTCACTGAGGTTCCGAATACTCCTTGCGTCATGATCCTTCCTCCCAGTCGGGTGGTGGTGGTTCTTCGCCGCGCATCTTTGCTCCGGCGTACTCGACGGCACGCACGATGTTGTGATACCCGGTGCATCGGCAGAGGTTTCCCTCGATGCCATGGCGGATCTCATCCTCGGTCGGGTTGGCGTTGTCCTCGAGAAGAGAGACTGCCGCCATGATCATTCCCGGCGTGCAGAAACCACACTGGAGCCCGTGACGCTCCCAGAAGCCTTCCTGCACCGGATGGAGGTTGCCATTGCTGGCCAGGCCCTCGATGGTCATGATGTTTGCGCCGTCGACTTGGACGGCCAGGATGGTGCATGACTTCACCGCCTTGCCGTCGAGGTGGATGGTGCAGGCGCCGCAGTAGCCGGTCTCGCAGCCGACGTGGGTGCCGGTCAGCCGCTGGTCCTCCCTGAGAAAGTGAACCAGGAGGGTTCGGGGTTCAACGTCGCCCGATACCTCGCGTCCGTTGACTGTCATCGACACTTCCATGGGAACTCCTTTTCGATCACGAGCAAGCCAGTCCGAACCTATCAAATGGGGACGGCTTGTGTCGTCTGATGGCATTTTTTTGTCGAATTCATCGAACTCATGATTCCGGCAAGAGGCGTATCGGGTACGGGCGTGGCCGTGTGCGGGTAGCTTGCACCGAGATGTACGCAGAGCAGCATCGCCGCAGCCTTGACGATCCCAATGGTTTTTGGGCCGAAGCGGCAGAAGCGATCGACTGGGTCAAGGAACCGACGGTCGTGCTCGACGATTCAAACCCTCCCTTCTACCGCTGGTTCAGCGATGGCGAGCTCAACACGTGTTTCAACGCATTGGACCGGCACGTCGCCGAAGGACGAGCCGAACAGGTTGCTCTCATCTATGACAGCCCGGTCACCGACACCGTGGAGAGAATTACCTATGCCGAGCTCCTCGATCGGGTAGCACGGTTTGCCGGCGGTCTCCGGTCGCTCGGCGTTGACAAGGGCGATCGGGTGATCCTCTATATGCCCATGATCCCCGAGGCCGTGGTGGCGATGCTCGCCTGCGCCCGTCTGGGGGCCATTCACTCGGTTGTCTTTGGCGGGTTCGCTCCCAATGAGCTGGCGATCAGAATCGACGATGCCCGGCCCAAAGTGATTGTTGCCGGCTCATGCGGCATCGAAGTCGACAGGGTGATCGAGTACAAGCCGTTGCTCGACTCTGCCCTGGAGATTGCCAGCCATCAGCCCGACAGGTGCGTGATCTACCAGCGACCCCAAGCAATAGCCACGATGGTGCAGGGTCGGGATGTCGACTGGGATGAACTCGCAGACGCTGCGGACCCTGCCGACTGTGTCACGGTGAAGGCCACCGACCCCCTCTACATCCTGTACACCTCGGGCACTACTGCCATACCCAAAGGGGTAGTTCGGGATAACGGCGGTCATGCTGTCGCTCTTCGCTGGAGCCTGCCCAACATATTCAACGTCGAGCCGGGTGACATCTATTGGGCGGCCTCTGATGTGGGTTGGGTGGTTGGCCATTCGTACATCGTCTATGCACCCCTGCTGACCGGGTGCACCACAGTCCTCTACGAGGGGAAACCGGTGGGAACACCGGATCCTGGTGCGTTCTGGCGGGTGATCTCCGATCACGACGTGTCGAGCTTGTTCTGTGCTCCGACCGCGTTCCGGGCGATCAAACGGGAGGATCCCCAGGGCGAGTATGTGCATAACTACGATCTTTCCTCACTGCGTTCGCTGTTTATGGCCGGCGAGCGTCTTGATCCGGACACATATCAGTGGGCATCGGATCTTCTCGGTGTCCCGGTGATAGACCATTGGTGGCAGACCGAATCGGGATGGCCGATTGTTGCCAACTGCCTGGGCATCGAGCCGATGACGGTGAAGCCCGGCTCGGCCACCAAACCGGTTCCCGGGTATGACGTCCGTATTCTCAATGGAGCCGGTGACCCGGTCGGCGTCGGAGAGGAGGGTCTTGTAGCGGTCAAGCTTCCGCTGCCTCCGGGTACGTTGCCAACGCTCTGGCAGGATGATGACCGATTTGTGGATTCGTATCTCTCGACTTTCCCCGGTTACTACCTTTCTGGAGACGGCGGATACATCGACGCGGACGGTTATGTGTCGATCATGGGCAGGGTCGACGACGTCATCAACGTCGCGGGTCATCGGCTGTCGACAGGTGCGATGGAGGCGGTGCTGGCGGACCATTCCGATGTTGCCGAGTGTGCAGTGATCGGGATTGCAGACGAGCTAAAGGGCCAGGTCCCCCTTGGTTTTGTTGTGCTGAACGCCGGGGTCGAACGTAATGGTGCCGAGATCCAGTCTGAGCTGGTCCAGATGGTGCGCGACCAGATCGGTGCGGTGGCATCGCTGAAGCGAGTCCTGGTGATCAAGCGTCTTCCCAAGACCAGATCAGGCAAGATTCTGCGAAAGGTCATGCGGTCGATCGTCGCCGGTGAGCAGTATCAGGTGCCGTCGACGATCGATGATCCCGTCATCCTCGACGAGATCGAAGACTCGGTCCAGGTGCTCTCTGCTTCGGAGTAGGCGGATAGATGTTGAATGTGTCGACCAGCTGTACCCTCAACTCCTGCGGGCCCGTAGCTCAATCTGGTCAGAGCAGCGGACTCATAATCCGTTGGTTGCAGGTTCAAGTCCTGCCGGGCCCACTACACACCGACCAGGGGAAACACCCGAAAACCCCGGTAGTAGCTACCGATTCGGGGTAGTCACATACCTAACAGGGTCTCGCGTGGTCTCGCGTGGTTTCACGTCATCTGATGTGTGTTGCGGCACAAACGCGGCACAAACGCGGCACAGCACGCGCTAGATCTGAGAAACCGCGGAGGAATCGCGGCGGTGGGTCAGGTGACCTCTTCGGCGGATCGGGTGAACTCATCCCAGTCGACATCGAAGCCGATCTCGGTGGCTGAACGGATGAACGCCTCCCACCCCTCCCGCGGGGGACGGGCTGACTGTCGACTGACACCATCCCGGCGAGCCTGTCGCCGTAACCCGACCGGACCATGCCCATCACCTCGCGGACGTCAAGGTCGACTGCCTCAGCGACGGCACGGAACCCGAACAGGCCACTCACTCAAAAACTCCAAGGTAACGATAAGTAGCGCACATGGGGGGTATGAGGCGGGTATGAGGCACCTAGGCCCACGGCATCCGTCCTACTCCGAGGAGTATTGGGGAACAGAGTGCGGCACACCTGAGGTGGAAGCCTCGATGCGTTGTGTCAAGTGTTGGCTCGATCTGGCTCATCCTTGGCACGACTCGGGCGAACCGAACTCCGAACACATGGTCGACACGGCTCAACGAGGAGTGAAGGGAATGGATATTGCAGACCATCCAGGAAGCCAGTAGTTCATCGCGGTTGCAGAGAATGTAGAGTCGCCACGAGCATGACATAGATGGCGCTCCAGGCCAGCCAAGCTCCGATCAGCATCGCTGAGTTTCCGAATTTGGCCGGCTCGAACACGATCGATGCAGCTATCGCGATCACGGCGCCTACGACAGCCAACACGGTCAAAATGCGAACTCGGTTTGCTTCAAAGACAGAAGATAGGGGCATGAATCTCTTCTGAATTCGAACGAATATACCGATTTGGGTGAGAATTCCAGCTCCAAGCCAGTAGCAAGCGACGATAACTACCGAGACGTCAAGCACTCGACTGAGTGGAAGTAGAGCGACCAATGACAACGTGTGGATCCATACCGTGAGCGCTGCGAACCTCTCGTCGTGGTTCGCCTGGAGGCAGTACCAGAAGGGCACATTGAAAAGGGTGAGAAGCCCCCACAGCGCGATGATCTGCGTCGTCCCAACCAGCTCCGCATTCGATTCTCCCAGCCATAGCGGCAGAAGCGGTGCAAATGCGATAACCGTCGTGACGGGCAGCACGCCGCGCTCCAGAATCGTGACCAGCGAATCTTGCGTGAAGCGCAACGTATTCCTCGATTCAAACTGCTGAGATAGAAGGGCAAAAGAGCTAAGCATCGGGGCGGTCCCAGCCGTCGCGAGCCCTCGGGCTGCGTTGGTCGCGCGAAACGCAATATCGACAGCAGCAACTCCAACGAGACCCGCTACACCCGCGGTGATGAATAGGACAAGCGGCTGGCGCAGAACCATTCCAATCGACCCGGCATAGAAACCGCTCCCTTGAGCGGCGAACCGCATTGCCCTTTTCAGATCGAAGAATGATCGACCGGACTGGCGAGCAGCCGACCATGACCGGTGCCGGCGATTGAGTCGAAGTCGGAACATGCCGATGAGCACGAGCGAGCTTGTTAGCGCGGCGATTGCGAGCCCCTCTATCGGTCGGTCGTTGAGGACACCCACGAGGCCTACAGCAAAGGTGATCACGGGAGTCGAAATCGAAGCGATATACGTAAACGGAGCGTCCTGCAAACCAATCAGAACTGCGCGATCCAAGTTCGCGAGAAGGATCACCCAGGCGGATGTGGTGACAAGGATGACCGAAAAGAACAGTCCTCCTCCAGGATAGATGTTCTCGGCTCGGTTGTGGATAAGAGGCTGAGCCAGGATGACCGCGCCGACCGCCAACATCCATACACCTGTGTAGAGACCGCGAGAAGCTGAGATATTCACCTTCATCCCGTCGCGCTGGCTCTCGGACATCGAGAGGGACGTGTCCCTTTGAACCTGGAGGCTAAATCCAATGTCGGCGGCGGTCATGGCCGTCAATATGGCAGTCATGAGCCCCCATAAGCCGATCGTCGAATACCCGAATCGGCGGACAATCAGTGGGTAGATGAGCGCATACGCTGCAAGGTTCAGGATTACTGCGACTGGTCCGAGCGTCAGAGAACGGCGAAGGTCGCCAAGGACTCTTGAATAGCTATCGGTTTCCGAGCCCGCGACCGTCGGCTCTCTATTTGGCGGCATGGAACACGGGTCGTCTGCGTTCGCTTCTTGCGACCAGCCTGATATCCGAAAAGCCCAGACGAGCCAACTTGCGGTACTCATCAGCCCCGTTGTCGTGGCCTTCAAATAGCACTTCGGGAAAGCGACCGAGGAACTGAAGGAATCGTTCGGGCTCTCGGAGCCAGTGATCCACATTGAGCGCCGTCACCACATCGGGGTCGAATGCGGCAAGGCCCTCTTCCCAATCAATGTCTCGGTCGAAGTCGACAACAGCGAACTGCGGCGCGACGCCGAAGACGGAGGCGACCTTGCGCGCCGCACCAACAATCTCTGGATCGTGGTCCACACCGAGCACTGCAGCCGCTCCCCCGTTGAGAAGAAGCCACGTAGACAACAGGCCGATGTTGCATCCGAGTTCAAGAACGCGTTTGTCCGAGAATTCGGTTGCCGTACCCAAATATGACCATCGTTGTTCCCACGGCCTCTCCCCGGGAAGGCGCACACCGTCGACTTCGAGTGAGTAGTAGGCGACCTGATTTCCTGGTGAACTAGCATTCGATGCTGCCGCCAACCTCCATACAGAAGCGAGTTCGGCCAATTTCTCGGTTCGAAGCTCTTCGGGGTCTGGCCACTCTGACGGACGGCTCGTCAACCGGCGCAACGCGCCCCGCCCGGCACCGACAGCGCGTCGTAGCCTCTTCTCAGGCGTTGCGAGTCTCGGAGTCGTCCGAATCGCAAGAAATTTCGCAATCGTAGAGAAACTCCCGAAGCGTCCAAGAGGTCCGTTAGGGCGCACGGCGAAGTTCGACATCAGTGCCGCACGCACAGAACCGATGGAAGCCTGATCAAAGTCAATCAACACAATGCCAGCACCGCTCCAGAGTACGTTTGCGGGTAGTACGTCGTTGTGAGCAACACCTTTGAGGGAGATCGCGAATAGCGATTGTGCGAGGCGACCCAGGATTCTCATCGCTTCCCACCGTGAGACATCGATCTGGTCAACCGGGTCTCCCTCGCAGAATTCCATCCTCAAGACAGATGTCGTCTGATGGCGCTCGAATCGCCGCGGACCAGGGACGCCGCGAACAGCGCGGAGCCGTTCCAAGATGCGGTATTCCTCGGCCGGAGTGTTCCGTCGAATGTCACCAGTGATCTCGCGATCATGCAACACGATTTTGAGAACCTCTCCGTCTTGGGCGTATGTCCGCCTGAATGGATCGTGGACACTCACGCTGATGAGGCGGATGTCGGTGTTGCCAAGCTCCTCAAGCGCCTGCGACCAGATTCGGTCTATTTCGGGTAAATCGTGCGAAGCCATCACCTCAGATTACCGTCCGCATCGCTTGCTCAGTGAGTATTTGAGAGATTCAGGCCGTACATAAGTGCCGTTATGTGCGTGTGATTGTTAGCCCGACAGGGTGTCTGAAACTGTCAACGTGTTGCCGTTGAGGACCCCTAAAACCTGGACCAGATCGTCGGTCCAGCGGAGACCCTGGCTCT
>Ga0209988_10002691_pt1 | contig 11765 bp, 8 predicted proteins | sample N075metaG_FD_183115 | JGI IMG/M metagenome (GOLD analysis project Ga0209988, IMG submission 183115) | Deep subsurface microbial communities from Kermadec Trench to uncover new lineages of life (NeLLi) - N075 metaG (SPAdes) (version 2) | ecosystem: Environmental > Aquatic > Marine > Ocean trench... | reverse complement strand
AGAACGTTTCCGCCCTGTCCGCCCAAAGACCGGCCGCCAGCGCATAGACTCCGGCTTGTCTCTCGGCATAATGCGGCGCCAACAGACACGCTGCGGGAGGGCACGAAAATGTCGGAAGCGCATCTTTATCCGGTACCGGAAAGCTGGGCGGAGAAGGCATTCATCGACAATGCCGGATATGAGGAAAAATACCGGCACTCGATCGACGACCCGGATGCCTTCTGGGGCGAGCACGGCAAGCGCATCGACTGGATCAAGCCCTATTCGAAGGTCAAGAATACGAGCTTTGCCTATCCCGACATCTCCATCAAATGGTTCCAGGACGGCACGCTCAATGTCAGCGCCAATTGCATCGACCGGCATCTGAAGACCCGCTCCGATCAGATCGCCATTATCTGGGAGGGCGATGATCCCGCCGACGACAGGAAGATCACCTATTCCGAGTTGCACGAGCACGTCTGCAAGCTTGCCAATGTGATGAAGGCCCATGGTGTCAAAAAGGGCGACCGGGTGACGATCTATATGCCGATGATCCCGGAAGCCGCCTATGCAATGCTCGCCTGTGCCCGCATCGGCGCCGTGCATTCCGTCGTCTTTGGCGGGTTTTCGCCCGATGCCCTGGCCGGCCGCATCGAGGATTGCCGCTCCGATTTTGTCATCACCGCCGATGAAGGAGTGCGCGGCGGCAAGCCGGTTCCGCTAAAAGCCAATACCGACAGGGCAATCGAACGCGCCGAAAAGGACGGCGCCCATGTCCGCCACGTGCTGGTCGTGCGCCGCACCGGCGGCGATGTCGCCATGACCGGCGACCGCGACATCTGGTATCACGAGGCGATGGCTGAGGCATCCGCCGATTGTCCGCCGGAAGAGATGAACGCCGAGGATCCCCTTTTCATCCTCTATACCTCCGGCTCGACCGGCAAGCCGAAGGGCGTTCTGCACACCACCGGCGGCTATCTGGTCTATGTCGCCATGACGCATCAATATATTTTCGATTATCACGACGGCGATATTTACTGGTGCACCGCCGATGTCGGCTGGGTGACCGGTCACAGCTATATCGTCTATGGCCCGCTCGCCAATGGCGCAACGACGCTGATTTTCGAAGGCGTGCCGACATATCCCACCCCCTCGCGCTTCTGGCAGGTCGTCGACAAGCACCAGGTCAACATCTTCTACACCGCCCCGACCGCCATCCGCGCCCTGATGGGCCTTGGCGACGACCCCGTCACCTCAACCTCGCGCGCCTCGCTGCGGCTGCTCGGCACGGTTGGCGAGCCGATCAATCCGGAAGCCTGGGAATGGTATTCCAGGGTCGTCGGCGATCAGCGCTGTCCGATCGTCGATACCTGGTGGCAGACCGAAACCGGCGGTATAATGATTACGCCGCTGCCCGGCGCGATTGCTTTAAAGCCCGGCTCCGCGACCCTGCCCTTCTTCGGCATCCAGCCGCAACTTGTCGATAATGACGGCAATGTTCTCGAGGGCGTCGCGGAAGGCAATCTGTGCATCACCGATTCCTGGCCGGGCCAGATGCGCACCCTTTATGGCGACCACGACCGCTTCGTCGAAACCTATTTCGCCACCTACAAGGGCAAGTATTTCACCGGCGACGGCTGCCGCCGCGACGAGGACGGCTATTACTGGATCACCGGCCGGGTCGACGATGTCATCAATGTCGCCGGCCACCGCATGGGTACCGCGGAAGTGGAGTCAGCCCTGGTCGCCCACGCCATGGTGTCGGAGGCCGCCGTTGTCGGCTATCCGCACGACATCAAGGGCCAGGGCATCTACTGCTATGTCACCTTGATGGCCGGCGAAGAGCCCTCCGACGAGTTAAAGATCGAATTGCGCAACTGGGTGCGCACCGAAATCGGCCCGATCGCTTCGCCCGACCTGATCCAGTTCGCGCCCGGACTGCCCAAGACCCGCTCCGGCAAGATCATGCGCCGCATCCTGCGCAAGATCGCCGAGGACGATTTCTCCAATCTCGGCGACACCTCAACGCTGGCCGACCCGGCCGTCGTCGAGGATCTGATCGACAACCGTCAGAATAGGAGGACCTGATAAAAGGGCTGACCGGACCGCCATCGCCCAACGATCATAAGGGGACGCGGGCCCCGGCTCGCATTATTTCAACACCAGCTACCCCGCGCCTTGCCGCGATAGGGGCGCGCCAGCTTTCGGCGCAACAGCTGCCGCGCCACGTCGTTGCCCTCCGCCGTTGTCACGTCAGCCAGAACCCGTCCGAAATATTTGCCGCCCGAAACCCGGCTGAGACGCACCGGGCCGCCGGCAATGATTGCTTCCAGATAGGCGCTGGCGCGCTTTGCCAGCGCCCGCTCGGCGGCGCAGCGGCCCTTGCGCTCTGGCGCATCGATGCCGCGCACCCGTACCAGGACGCGCAGCTCCTGGCCGATCCACACCGGCACCCGCACCGCCAGCGTGTCGCCATCGATCACCCGTTCCACATGGGCCGTGTAGGGTCCGGCGAGTGTCTGCCCCGCACGGGACGGCATCGACCCTACCATCGGCAACAGCATGGCAAAGGCGCAGGCACCCACGACCCGCATCATCCTGTCCGCGAATTGACGAAATAGGAACATATTCCTCATATGGCGCATTATACGCGGAAATAAAAGGAATATTTTCCAAATTCCCGGTTATCGATACAGATCAGCCCGTGTCGGCGGCAGGCCGGACCGGCCGCGATGGCGCTTCGACACGAGAGTCTGGTAGACCGCCGCCGTGTTGCGCGCGAATGCAATCGAGCAGCCGGCCATCCAGGAGAGAAACATCCGCGTTGTCACCAGCCCGGCTTCCTTGATCGCCGCGTCCTGGTTCTCGTAGAGGGCGTCGTACCAGAGCCGGCAGCTGCGCGCGTGATGCTCGCGCCAGTCCTCCACATCGTGCACTTCGAAGCCGAACCGTTCGAAGTTCGCGAGCAGCATGCCGATGTGATCGAATTCAGCGCCGGGGAAGATGTACCGCGTCAGCGCGAGTACTTCCGGCCGCTTCTTTAAGAAGGCCTTGTTGTCTCGTTTGGCGAGCCGCACCGAGGCCTGGTGCAGATAGAGACCGTCAGGCTTCAGCAACCGGTGGATGGTCTGGAAGTATTTCGGATGGGCGGCAAGCCCGATATGTTCGAACATTTCGACTTGGGATATCTTGTCGAATCTCGCCTTTCCCTCAAGCGTGGCATAGTCCCTGAGCTCGATCGTGATACGGTCGGCGAGGCCGAGTCTGTCGATCTTGTCCTGCGCCCAAGCGAACTGGTCTTCAGAAAGCGTGACGCCGTGACCGGTCGCACCGTAATTCTGCACCGCATGGCACAGCAGCCCCGCCCATCCGCATCCGATGTCCAGCAATATTTCACCAGGCTTGAGCCTCAGCTTCCGGCAAATATAGTCGAACTTGTTCTTCTGGGCCGTGGCCTGATCCTCGTTCCAGTCGTGAAAATAGCCGCAGGTGTAACCGCGCTCAGGATCGAGGAAGGTATCGTAAAACTTGTTCGACACGTCGTAGTGGAATTTGATGTTCTCCTTGTTCTCGGCCGCATCCCCGGTCGCCGGTTTATGGGCAGGGATTTTCTCAAGCGGCCACGGTCCTCCGCGCGGCACGAACAAAAAATTGCGGCCAACACCGATCACCTGTTTCCAATCAAGCTGTTTGCGGATTTGCCGCGTCCGCACCTTCGGCCGCCGTTCGACGAGATCGAACACCGTGCCGTTCTTGATATCAATGCGCGCCGAAACCCACAGGTTCAGCAACGTATCCAAATTCGGGCGCCGGATCAGCCCCGCAATCACTCCCTCATCGGCGAACGAGATCGCAAGCCCGTCGCGCGGATAGTCCGCTGGAACGCGCGAGCCGTCCCACAGTGCAAAGCCGAAATCGAGCATCAGACGCTCGTGCACATGGGCGAGAAATTGCTTCAGGCTTTCCAGTCTTGCTGCCGCACTCATCCCAAACCCTTTCACGCTTATCGATAGAGGTCGGCCCGCGTTGGCGGCAGGCCCGACGGGCCGCGGTGGCGCTTGGATGCAAGCGTCTGATAAACGCAGGCCGTATTCCGCTCATAGGCGATCGAGCCGCCAGCGAGATAAACCAGCCACATCCGCGTCGTCACCTCACCCACCTCGCGCGCGGCGGCTTCGCGGTTCTCATATAACCGGTCATGCCAAAGCTTCAGCGTGAGCACGACATGCTCGCGCCAATTCTCGATGTCGTGCACCTCGAATCCATTTCTCTCGAGATTGGTCACGGTCATCCCGATGTGATCGAATTCCGTACCCGGTAGGATGTATTTCGTGACCGCCCGGAGCTCGGGTCGCTTGCGGCGGAAGTGCCGCTCATCGCGCTTGGCAAGCCGCGTATTAGCCTGGTGCAGATAGAGTCCGTCCCGCGCGAGCAGCCGATACACAGTGCGATAAAAGGTTCGGTGGTTCGCGTAGCCTACGTGCTCGAACATCTCCAGTTGCGCGATCTTGTCGAATTGCCCCTCGACGGCGGCGTAGTCCTTCAAGGCGACGCTGACTCGCCCATCGAGGCCAAGCCTTCCGATCTTTTCGCAGATGAAATCGTACTGCTGCTCAGCAAGCGTCACGCCATAGACGATGACTCCGTAATTCTGCGCCGCATGGAACATCAACCCGCCCCACCCGCAGCCCATGTCGAGAAGCCGTTCGCCAGGCTTTAGCCTCAGCTTCCTGCAGACATAGTCGAACTTGTTCTGCTGCGCGGTCTCAATATCCTGTTGCCAATCGTGGAAATATGCCGTCGTGTAGCCCATCTCCGTGTCGAGAAAGAGTGCATAGAACTTGTTCGAAATATCGTAGTGGTAGTGAACGTTGCTCTTGTTTTCGGCAACGTTTCCACTGCTCGGCTTGTCGTCAGGAATGCTCTCAAGCGGCCACGGACCGCCGCGTGACACCAACAGGAACCTGCGCGCCACGTCGAACGCCTTCTTCCAATCGACCGCATACCGGATGTTCTTGGTTCGCACGTCGGGTCTCAACGCGACCAGGTCGAAAATCGTTCCATTGACGATGTCGATGCGCGCCGATGCCCAAAGGTTGATGAGCGTCTCGATTTTGGGCCGGCGGGTCAGCGAAGCGACCACGCCCTCGTCGGCGAGTGCGACCGCGAAGCCCTCGCGCGGATAGTTCTCGGGCACGGTCGAACCGTCCCACAAGACGAAACCGAACCGGAGCGGCAGTTTCGCGTGCGCGTCGGCGAGCAATCTCTTGATGCTGGCAAGCCGTTTGGCTTGAGCCTTTGTAAACATTGCGCTTCCCTCGCCTGTGTGGCTCAACGATAGAGGTCGGCCCGCGTCGGCGGCAAGCCTGACGGCCCGCGCTTGCGCGGCGATGCGAGTGTCTGGAACAGCAGCGCCGTGTTGCGCTCGAATGCAATCGAAACGCCGGCGAGGTAGGCGAGCCATACGCGGTACGTGACGACACCGACCTCGTGCTCGGCCGCTTCGCGGTTCGCCAGCAGCCTGTCGTGCCAGAGCCGGCAGGTGAGCTGATAATGCTCGCGCCAGGATTCCACGTCATGCACTTCGAAGCCGTAGCGTTCGAGATTGCTCACGGTCCGGCCGATATAGTCGAGCTCGGTGCCCGGGAAGACATATTTGGTCAGTGCCGCGTATTCCGGATTTTTCTTACTGAATGTCTTGTCGTCGCGCTTTGCCGGCCGTGCGATCGCCTGATTGAGGAATAAGCCGCCTGGCTTCAGCGATCGCCGCACGGTTTCGAAGAAAATTCGGAAATTGTCGGCGCCCACATGCTCAAGGATGCAGATCGCCGAGACTTTGTCGAACTCGCCCTCGACCGAAGCATAGTCCCTGCACTCGACCTTGGCGCGATCCTCAAGGCCGAGGCGCTTTATCTTTTCCTGCGCATAGCGAGCCTGCTCCTCGGCAAGTGTCACGCCATAGCTGCGCACGCCGTAATTCTGCGCCGCATGAATGACGAGGCCGCCCCAGCCGCAGCCGAGATCGAGCATGGTCTCGCCCGCCTTCAGGCGCAGCTTGCGACACACCATATCGAGTTTGTTCTTCTGCGCCGTGTCGATGTCTTCGTTCCAATCGTGGAAATAGGCGCAGGTGTAGATCATCTCTTTGTCGAGCCAGAGCGAATAGAACGCGTTCGAAGCGTCGTAGTGGTAGTGGACGTTTTCCTTGTCCTCGACCGCGTCGCGCTGGCTCGGCCGATCGGTCTTGATGTTCTCCAGCGGCCAGGGGCCGCCGCGCGACACCAACACGAACTTCAGTACCGTCTCCAGTGACAGCCGTTTATCGAGGCTCCTGAAAAACTTTTTGCTCCTCACCTTGGGCCGCCGCGCGACCAGATCGAAAATCGAACCGTTGCGGATATCGATGCGACCGGCGGCCCAAAGATTGGTTAGGGTATCCGCGTTCGGCCGGCGGATCAGCGCCGCCACTACCCCCTCGTCGGCGATGCTGATCGCTAAGGCGTCCGGGGCGAGATCGGCGGGGATCGTCGAATCGTCCCACAGAACAAAACCCATATCGAGCCCAAGGCGCTCGCGCGCATGCGCGAGAAGCTTTCTGAAACTATCGAGCCGTTGTGTGGCGCCCAAGGGGAAGCCTCATCGTTGCAGGGTGTGACCGCACGACACGTCTCCTATCGTCTGGAGACCGGACTGTCACCATTGATCTTGGATCCGACCTGAGGCTCCGAACGCATTCTTCAGGTCAAATGCTTCAGGTCAGATGCCGGTCAGAAATCGGTAGTCTGGCCTTTGACTTCCCAATCGCCATAGCGGATCGGCTCCGGCCCGTCGCCGCCGCCGATTTCTTTCTTTGCCCGATCTGCCGTCACGGCCGCCGCCTCTTCAAGAGTTTGGCGGGCTTCAGGCATCGGCCTCTTGCCGCCTGATCCGCGGTGCATCGTTTCTTCACCAGCGCCGCCCTCGTTTTTTGCGGTCATGGCCTCTACGATTGCACCCTGCCTGTCGGCTGCCCATCATATAGGGTGCCCGACCCGATCCGCGATATCTTCGGCCATCAAGGGAAAATGCCGCGACGGGACGTCAAAAACGGAGCCTCATTGATGACCGTTATGAAGACCACCATAGTGCTGGCGGGGCCGTGGAGTTGAAGCCACCCGCCCCAACCGGCCAAAAGACCGGCGGCCGCAAACGGGCCGGCCGCAACGCCAAAGGCAAAAGGGCCACAAGCGGCGCATCAGGCGGGGCATCAGCCGGCGCCCGCGCCAAACCCTATTCAGCGCCCGGTCTTGCCACCCGCAGAGCCGCCGCTTCTATCCTGTCGCGCATCATCGAGCACCGGATACCGCTCGACCCGCTTGTCGATGAGCGCTCCGGCGCCACTCAGTTCCGCGCCCTGCCCGATATCGACCGAAATCTGGTTCGCGCGATCCTCGGCACGGCCCTGCGCCGCCGCGGCGAGATTGACGCGGCAATCGAACATTGTCTCGACCGGCCGCTTGCAGAGGGCAGCAGCGCCCTATCGGCGCTTCTGCATGTCGGCGCGGCGCAGATCCTGTATCTGAATGTGCCCGACCACGCCGCCGTCTCTCTGGCGGTCAGCGCCGCAATGGCCGACAAAAAAACCCGGCAGGCGCGCGCCCTGGTCAATTCGGTGCTGCGCCGCATCGCCCGCGAGCGCGATACGATCCTGAAGATTGACAATCCCGGCCGGTGCAACACGCCCGATTGGCTGTTTCAACGCTGGTCGGCATTTTACGGGCAAGAGACAGCCGGGAAGATCGCTACGGCGCATCTGGCGATCCCGCCGCTGGATGTGACGCCGCGCGAGGGCGATCCTGCAAATGTTGCCGCATTGGCCACCGAACTCGGCGGCACCGTGCTGCCGACCGGGTCGATCCGCCTGCAATCGCCCGGCCGGGTCACCGCCTTGCCCGGCTTTGAGGCCGGAAGCTGGTGGGTGCAGGACGCCGCCGCCGCCATGCCGGCGCGATTGCTTAGCCAGATGGCCGGCAAATCGGTCGCCGATCTTTGCGCCGCGCCCGGTGGCAAGACGGCACAATTGGCCGCCGCCGGCGCATGCGTCACCGCCGTCGATATTTCCAAAAACCGCCTGGCGCGGCTTGTCCGCAACCTTGCGCGCCTTGGACTGGACGCCCAAACCGTTACCGCCGATCTCCTGACCTGGACGCCAGACGTTCCATTCGACGCCATCCTTCTCGACCCGCCCTGTTCGGCCACCGGCACGATCCGCCGTCATCCCGACATCGCCTGGCTGAAAACGCCCGGTGACATCGCCACTCTTGCCGACCTTCAGGGATGCCTGCTCGACCGCGCCGTGACCTGGCTGCGGCCCGGCGGCCAACTTCTCTATTGCACCTGTTCGCTGGAAAAGGCGGAAGGCGAAGACCAGATTGCCAGCCTCCTTGCCCGCCATGGCGAGATGGAACGCGATCCGATCGCACCGCACGAAGTCGCCGGCCTCACACATTGTCTGACATTGGAGGGCGAATTGCGCACACTTCCCTGCACCACGTTCCAGGCATCCAGCGCGGCGGGCTCCATCTCCGCGATGGCCGGCATGGATGGGTTTTTCATCGCCCGGCTCAGAAAATCCGCCTGATTCCTCATCCCCGTTCCGCTTGCCTTAATCGGGAAAGCAGGATAGGCGCGGGTCATGTCAGCCATTGCGCCGAGGGATCGATTTCGGCTTGCCCTGCACCGCTTCTCGCGCGCCAGCCGGGCCGGGTTCGGCACCCTTGCCGCGTCCTTGACGCGCTGGCGCGCCGGGGGCGGCTCAAGCGCCCAATTGCTGATCGCTCCACCGGATCTGAGAACCGCCGACCCGACGATTGCCAGCGACATCTATGCCGGCCGCTTTGCCTTTGCCGGCCAGTCGATCGAGACAGAGGGCCGCTCGCCCCTCGATATCGCAGCGCCATCGGAAGACTGGTACAAAGCGCTGCACGGATTTGGCTGGCTGCGCCACCTGCGCGCCGCCGATACGGAACTGGCCCGTTCCAATGCCCAGGCCATCGTCGCCGATTGGCTGGCCGCCTATGGCCGCACCAACGGACCGGCCTGGGAGCCGATGGTCGCCGCCCGCCGGACCATGTCGTTTCTGTCCCAGTCGCCATTGATCCTGGGCGACGCCGATCTGACACTCTACCGCACCTATGTGCGCGCCCTGGTGCGCCACGCCGCTTATTTGCGGGCCCGCTTTACCACCATCGAGGCCGGCGCACCGCGTCTTCGCGCCGCCATCGCCATTGCCATGGTTGGCTTGTCGCTCTCGCGCCAGGGCCGGCTGATGCGCGCCGGCATGGACAAGGTCGAGAGCGAGCTGGCAGCCCAGATTCTCTCCGACGGCGGCCACATCACACGCAACCCGGCAGCGATCGTCGAAATTCTTTTAGACCTTTTACCGTTGCGCCAGGCGCTGATCGCCCGCAACCAGAACCCGTCCGATCTGATGCTGCGCTCCATTGACCGCATGATCCCGATGCTGCGGTTCTTCCGGCACGCCGACGGAACCATCGCCAATTTCAACGGCCTGGCCTCTTCGGCCAACGACATCACCGCCACGGTTCTTGCCTATGACGAAACCCTTGGGTCTCCGATCTCCAGCGCCCGCTACTCCGGCTATGAACGGATCACCGCCGGTCCGGCGCTGCTGATCGCCGATGCCGGCCCGCCACCGCCGCTGGCCTACAGCGCCGACGCCCATGCCGGCACCTTGTCGTTCGAGATGTCGGTTTCCGGGCTCGGTATCATCGTCAATTGCGGCGCCCCGGCGAAACGTCACGTTGATCTGCGCCATGCCGCCCGGCTGACCGCCGCCCACTCAACCGCCATCATCGACGATCAATCCTCCTGCCAGTTTTCCAGTCCCGAGCCCGGCGCCCAGATCGTCTCCGGTCCTCGCAATGTCACAGCCAAGCGCCACGAGGAAGAAGACGGCAGCCAGCGCCTTGAGATGAGCCATGACGGCTATCAGCGGTCCTTCGGCTATACCCACCAGCGGACGTTGGTCCTGTCGGCGGCCGGTGACAGGCTTGACGGCAAGGACCGGTTTACCGGTCGCGGCAAGGGATCGGAACCGGATTTCGCCCTGCGCTTTCATCTCCATTATTCCTTACGCGCCGAACCCGGCGAGGATGGCGCCGGCATCGATCTTTATCTGCCCGACGGATCGCTATGGCGCTTTGAAAGCAGCCGAGCGATGGAGCTGGAGCCGAGCGTCTTTTTATCGGACGTCTATGGCAGCCGTCCAACGCTCCAGATCGTCATTGCCGGCGCCTGCCGCGACCCGGCTCCCGTGGACTGGCAGCTTTTTCGCGCTCGCTGAAGCCGGCTATCGTCCCCTGGGCGCTTTCAGCATCGGCCGGGGGATGCTACGGCCAATTCCGTTCCTTTGACCGAACCATCGAAGCGGGAGAGCCGCAATGTCCGTGCCATCTGCCGCCACATCGCCCGGCCCCGACCATACCCTCATCCGCAGGGCCTTGCTGTCGGTTTCCGACAAGACCGGCCTGGTGGAATTGGCTACCGGGCTGCAAGCTACAGGTGTTGAAATCCTGTCCACCGACGGCACCGCCCGGGTTCTGCAGGATGCCGGCATTTCCGTCACCGACGTCAGCACTGTGACCGGCTTTCCGGAGATCATGGACGGCCGCGTCAAGACGCTGCATCCGATGATTCACGGCGCCCTCCTGGCCCATCGCGACCATCCCGGCCACGCCGCCGCAATGGCCGAGCACGACATCGCCGGCATCGATCTCCTGGTCGTCAATCTATATCCGTTTGCCAAAACGATCGCCGGCGGGGCTGAATATTTTACCGCCATTGAAAATATCGATATCGGCGGCCCGGCGATGATCCGCGCCGCCGCCAAGAACGCCGCCTTCGTCACTGTGATTACCGATCCGGGCGACTATGACGCCGTGTTGAGCGAAATGAAGGCGCAGGGTGGCATAAGCCGCGCTACGCGCCGCGCCCTCGCCGCCCGGGCCTTTGCCCTGACCGCCGCCTATGACGCGGCAATCGCCAATTGGTATGCTGGTCAGGTTGCGGGCGAGACGGCCGAGACCCGATTTCCCGCGTTCTTCAGCTCAACCGCAAGGCTCAAATCGACATTGCGCTACGGCGAGAACCCGCACCAGAGGGCAGCGCTCTACCTCACCGGGACCGAAAGTCCGAGCGCTGCCGCAGCCGACCTCGTCCAGGGCAAGGAACTCTCCTTCAACAATCTCAACGACGCCGATGCGGCCCTGGCGCTGATTGCCGAATTTGCCGCCGGCGAGGCGGCAACGCTGGCCATCATCAAACATGCCAATCCTTGTGGCGTCGCCTTGGCGCAAACAATGGTTTTGGCCCACCAGGGCGCGCTCGCCTGCGATCCGGCCTCGGCCTTTGGCGGCATTGTCGCCGTCAACCGGCCGCTCGACGCCGCCACGGCCCGCGCCATCACGGCGCTCTTCACCGAACTGGTCATTGCCCCCGGCGCGGATGAAGAGGCGCTTAATGTCTTTTCCGAAAAACCCAATTTGCGGCTTCTCCTCACCGGCGCCCTGCCCGATCCGCGAGCCGCAGGCCTTGATGTGCGGACGATTGCTGGCGGCCTGCTGGTCCAGACCCGTGACAATGGCGTGGTCGGCCCCGATGAGCTGAAAGTCGTGACCAAACGGCCGCCGACCGACAAGGAACGGACCGATATGCTGTTCGCCTTCAAGGTCGCCAAGCACGTCAAGTCAAACGCCATTGTCTATGCCAGGGACGGCGCGACGGTG
>Ga0209988_10002686_pt1 | contig 11770 bp, 8 predicted proteins | sample N075metaG_FD_183115 | JGI IMG/M metagenome (GOLD analysis project Ga0209988, IMG submission 183115) | Deep subsurface microbial communities from Kermadec Trench to uncover new lineages of life (NeLLi) - N075 metaG (SPAdes) (version 2) | ecosystem: Environmental > Aquatic > Marine > Ocean trench... | reverse complement strand
TGACTGCTACGGGCACTTAGCGGAAGTTGCCAGGTTGAATCTGAACGGCCGCTTTCCCGTTAGCTGCCATTCAAGATTTCTAGATTAACTTCGGCTTCCGGCACGGAGCGGACCTTCGATGAATTTCCTCGAGGCCCGCATAAGCGAGGATGGAAACGAGGCCACGTTCGCGAGTGGCGAAACCCTTAGTTTTTCAAATAACCTTTCCGAACACGCAAATCAACTGGTTCAGATCGGCATACGACCCGAACATCTGTAGGAGACCGAGGCTAAAATCGAAATGGCATCACAAAAAGTGGATATGATAGAGCATCTTGGAGCAGATACCATGCTGCATGGGACCTTCGGTAGCAGCGATTCCAAACTGACCGTTCGCCTCGAGGGCATCAGAAATATCAGCCAGGGTGAAGTTCTGCAGCTCAGCATTGAACCGAAGAATGTCCACGTCTTCGATACCGATATTGGTGAAAGACTCTAATCACGATGACGTATGGTAATTAAACATTGGCAAATTGGAGTCGCGATGATGACAATTGGTGCTCTCGGTATGGTGACGGCTGCGCAGGCACTTGACGCACAGGGCCATCGGGGCGCGCGTGGCCTTGTGCCCGAAAATACCCTGGCCTCTTTTGCGCGGGCATTGGCCATCGGCGTCAATACTCTTGAACTGGATGTCGGCGTCACCCGTGACAGCATCGTCATCGTCACCCATAACCCCAGACTGGAGCCGGAAACCACTCGCGACAGTGAGGGTAACTGGCTAACCGAAACGGGCCCGGCAATAGGTTCTCTGACCCTCGATCAAATAAAAACTTTCGATGTCGGTGGTATTAAGCCCGGAACCCGATATAGCGAACGTTTCCCGCATCAGGTTAGCGTTGACGGGGCCCGCATTCCAACCCTCGAAGAAGTTATTCTGTTGGTGAAGCGCTCGGGTAATCAAAGCGTCCGCCTCAACATCGAAACAAAACTGAATCCGATGGATACGGACCTTTTTCCTGAGCCGAAGGAATTCGTCGAGGCAGTTCTCGAGGTTGCCCATAAACAGGATTTCATCGAGCGAATTACCATCCAGTCCTTTGACTGGCGCACTCTGCAGGAAACCCAACGTCAGGCACCAACCGTACCGACGTCTTACCTAACAGTTCAGCAGGACTGGTATGATAATCTCCATAATGATGAAACTGGCCCGTCGCCGTGGACCGCCGGCTACGATATCGACGCATTCAGCGGTAGCATCCCGCATATGATCAAGGCTGCCGGCGGAAGCATCTGGTCGCCATATTACCGAGAAGTATCTGCCGACAAGGTACATCAGGCTCATGAGCTTGGTCTCGAGGTCAAGGTCTGGACCGTCAACGACAGGCAGCAGATGGAGGCCCTGATCATCATGGGAGTCGATGGTATCATTACCGATTACCCGGATCGCCTGCGCGAAGTCCTACAACAACAGGGTATGCAAACGCCCGCACAAACCCCGGTTTCCCCGTGAACATGGAGCCCCGGGGTTCAAACAGGGTTTCCCCCGGAAAACGTGCCCTGACTCGCTTGCTGGGATATAGTAGCCGCGGAATCTGGGAGGCAAGAGTGGCATCAGGTTCGAAGATGGTTATATTCGTGGCGCTGATCGGTAACACGCTGAAATCGATAACCAAGATTATCGCGGTGTCGATTACCGGCAGCACCGGTATCGAGCCTGATTTTGAGCCACGAGCGGCCGCTATATTTGCGAATTCTTGAGACAACTCCATGGAAACGGGCGAAAACTCACCCTTGCGATCACTCGATCTATCTGATTCCTGGCCACAGGTAAAGGACCAGTTTGAGCACGAAGCAGCTCTTGATATTTCAGTCCCAAGTGTCGGCTTCGGGTCGTTAACCACCGCTTAGTAATAATTTCTCAGGGTCCGCTTAGGGCACTTTGCTGCCTCTAACCGATGATTTCTGAACGTCAGCTTTCCCGTTAGCTGTCGTTCAAGAATCCCTGATTAACTTCGGCTTCCGGCACTGAGCGGACATGCGGGCTAGTTTAGAGTCCAGTTCTGCAATACACCGACCTCGATGAGATAGCCTTTGAACTCCACGATCACGCCGGTCGGCGTAATCTCATGCAAGAAAAGTTCGTTCATAATCTGTTGTCCTTTCATCACCTGGCGTCCATCGTCCACGAACACAAAGCTCGAGTCCGGATTGCTCGAGTAGAGATGGCCGGAAAAGACCATCGTTGGCAGATCTTTACGCAGGGTGTTCGGTAATTCGCTGAGGCTTGATACCTTGCGCTGCATCACACCGGTGTCTTGCAAGTCCTGCACAGGCCCAGCGTGTTGCCCGGAGCGCGCTTTATTCGACAACCCGTCCGGCTCAACGCGATTCCACGCAGTGGTGTCTCCGCCTATCGTCGTTGCCGCGGGTTCCGACTGCACGGTTTCAGGCCCGTCCACGAGACCTGTATCCGCTTCACTAGTCCTCGGAGTCGCGCTTCGTTGCTCGGCGAGCGGTTCATTCATTGATGCCCTGTTATAGATCTTCACTACCACTTCTGGGGTGGTTTCATTAGCCGTGAACCCAACCGATGTAGCGGTATTTGCTGGGGTTGCATTGTCTGGCACGATAGCCTGTTCGTCTCCCGGATCTATGTTTTCAATCTGCGTTGGCGAGAAACTGTCGAGCAGAGCCTGGCCTGACTGCATCCATATCGCGAATAATGCTGCGTTCAATAATAAAGCACCAACTATAAAATAAGGCAGGACACGCCGCGGTTGCTGTACACCACCGGCTGGCAGTGCCAGCGCCCGTACGCCGGGCACTTCCTGCTGTTGTCGCTCCTGCTCCGATTTCGCAATTGCATCAAGAATGAATGACATGTCAGCCACCCCCTCGGTTGCTGAGCCGGGGAATCGACTTGTCGTTTGCCGAATTCAACTGGATCAATGTTTGGCGACCCGCGATCCCGTCGGTCACCAGTCCATGATTGCGTTGGAATGCTCGCACCGCCGCGACGACGTCCTCATCATAATCGTTATTCACCTGCACCGACTTTACGCCCGCAGCGAGCAGGTTTTTCGTCAACCAGGTCACGCCCGCGCCGCGGCTGCCCGGTTTGATGATAGTGTAACCATTTGGCGCAGTACGCCACAGCAGCTGATACTGGCCCCGCCAATGCGCTTCCAGATCCTGTACCGCTACCGTTTCGATACCGTGAGCAAATGCCAGCGTTGCCAACTCATCCTCCAGCGCGAGCAATGTCGCGTGATACAGCCGACCTTCATTATCCACCAACGTCAAGATCGCCGGTCGATTGTTCCTGACCAGACTGCCCAGATTGCCAACTCCCGAAAAACAGCGTAGACCCCGACTGATCGCTTGCGTGCAAGGTTCAGCATTGCCTGTGGCTAACGGTATATTCCATTGTTTGAACTGCGTTAAATATGCGGCCGTAAAAGCATCGTCCCTGGCAACCGCTTCATCAGGCCACTGCGGCGACACCTCCGGTTTCACGACGACCAGTGGCTCGACGACAACGCTTGGCAGTAGTTCGACCGATCGTTGCGGCAGCATCATGGTAATTTCCTTATCATTGACATAGAACAATGCTGCCGTGGCCGCGGCACCAACCAGCAATGCGGACGCAACGATCGATCCCCGTAGCATCCATCGGTGTTGATACGATCGCCCCTGCACTTCCCTGGCCGCTTTATTGAGTATCGAGCCGTTTATCTTACGCCGCGACTTCACATAGGCACCCAGCATCGCACGATCGCATATAATGTTGATCAGCCGGGGAATACCACGTGTTTTACTGTATAGTTTGGCGAGCACCCGCGCCGAGAACACGGGTTCTTGGCACCCAGCCACTGCAAGCCGGTGCAATACGTAGGCATTGATCTCCGAGCGAAGCAGCGGCTGCAAGTGATATCGCGCTGTGATGCGTTGCTCCACCTGCCGGAGTTCGGGGCGCGACAATATCGTTTCCAGTTCTGGTTGTCCAATCAGAATGATGCGCATCAGTTTCCGCTCATTGGTTTCGAGATTGGTCAGGAGCCGCAGTTGCTCGAGTACATCGACACTGAGATTCTGCGCTTCATCAATAATGACCACGGTGTTGCGTCCCTCCGCATGGTGCTCGAGCAGGTAGTGATTAATCGCATCAACAAGTGTTTTGACACTGCGATCACGCTCCGGGCACGCGATACCAAGTTCGTCACAGATGCTACTTAGCAATTCGATGACAGAGACCTTGGGATTCAGGATAAACGCAACATTGGTGTTATCGGGTAATTGCTCGAGTAGACACCGGCACGCCGTGGTTTTGCCCGTACCTACTTCTCCGGTGAGCAATACGAAACCGCTGTCGCTACGAATTCCATATAATAAATGCGCCAGCGCCTCTCGGTGGCGGGTGCTCATATACATGAATCGGGGATTGGCAGCGATTGAGAAAGGTTCTTCCGTTAACCCGAAATATTTAGTGTACATGCCAGTCGATATTTGATGCTGCTGCGATTAAAACTGGGAGTATAGGGTATCATAAGGAATAAAGGCCCATTTCTAGAAAGATTACTACAATTTGGGAAAGGCTTTCGCTTTGGGACAAAATGTAATCTAAGGACCTAACCCGCGCATACATGTGGTGGCATATTGCGGCAACAAAGGGAATTAAGATGCAATACGGGGACGCGGTATAATCGAAGAGCAAATGACTCCCGGACAGATAGAGAAAGCGCTTAATCTAGCCGTCGAATTCTTTGAGAAAAACTACGAGGGTTGTTGATGTATCTTGAGGGCGGAAAAACTCATCCGTTGAGTTGTTGTATGTCTCCTGTGGGCACTTAGCGGCTCTTGAGCGATGAAATCTGAACGGCAGCTTTCCCCTTAGCGGTCGTTCAAATTGCCTGGATTAACTTCGGCTTACGGCACACACCGGACCTTGAGAAAGGGAGCACGTAGTCTTCAATATATCAGAACGAATAGCTATTGGGGCTAACTTACAATCCCTATTAGTTAAATCGACTGAGGAAAGAAACGTGACCCACACAGTACCAATGCCTGCACCACAATCCGCGATCGGAACATCACTACTTAACTTCCTTTATATCGATCACGGTAAGATCGGCCAGGCGCCACTGGTTATTACTCTTGACTAGATCCAGCAGTAGCTGAAAATTAATCTGACGTTTATCTATATGGCCCCAGTGCTGCGCGCTGATATTGGCGGTGCCGCCCACGGTTACACTGAAGCCAGCCGGGTTATTCAGTTCACGAATACTGACAATCTGAAAGTCATTGAATGCCTGTACCGCACCCACCGATCCGCCGCTGACTTTGGGCGAAAACAACTTCGCCAGCTCCTTTTCCAGTAACCCGGGATTACTTGAACTGATCACCTCGCCGAGCACGCGTGAAAAGCTGGCCGGTTCCTTTTCGACAAAGGATACGCGTAGATTCTCTAGAACACCGCCGACAATTTCTAGAGCTTGTTGCTGATCCGGTAACTGGTTCAGTAGGTTCACCTTACCAATATACGGCAAACTGATATTCCACCCTGTCTCGACAGCAACGGGTTGAATCGCGGGCTCGCTATATTCTTTAAGAAAATTCTTCCAGACTAATACCGGATCATCCATGTCGATGAAACTTGAGAGTGGCCCTACCGGGTCGGTCGCAGTCACCGGTATGCGATCGATGCGCTGATTAAAATATTGCCAATCGGTTTCAACCTTATTCGGCAATGCCGGTACATAAAATTGCTGACTGACACCAACCAGAAGCGAGGATTCGGCAACGGTCGAAACATTTTCAATCACCTTTATTCCGGTCAGACTGATATTCAAAAACTCGACACGCACTGAATCTGGTTTATACATATCGCCATCTATTCGAAGAGAATCTTGTTGGGCATGGTAGTTAATAATGTGCCTTTGCAATCGCTGGTGCCTATCAGATCGATTGGCCTGAGCGTTATCGTCATCAAACCCCGTCATATCCTTAACGTCGACAACGCGCATGATCGATTCCAGTCGCACCTGTCGCGGTTCGACATACAGGAAAAGCATTAACGGATACCGGTGGTGTCGGGTCAGGTTTTTGTTTTCGAATCTTGTATACCAGGGGTCCTGCCAGTTGAGGTTTAACACCTCAGGTTGTCCGAGATAGCGAAAATCAGTAACGGGAACAGTTTGGTGGTACGCAATAAAGCCAATGTTTACTTCGGCGTCACCCCTGTCATCCAGCGGGGGAATGATGGTCAAGCGATCCGGCTTTTTATCGAACGGATAGATAATTTCGGCATAGAGCACGCGCTTATCTACCGGCGCCTCGGGGAGCCGGCGTAGATTATAAGGATTGATCTTGCCGGCATAAGGTGATCTGCGATCGACCCGCAGTCTGGGTTCGACGATGAGAAACTGCGCCGGCAATACTTCACCTTTGCCAGTGATGAATCTCAGCGCATGGTTTGCAAAATGCCTGGTCCGCTCTTCCAGCGAAGGATGGTCGATATCCGGGTCTGTCACCCAGTCATCCGGTATCAGGTCTGCGAACGCTGATATATCGCCCAGGAACACTTCCAGTTTAACCTTGACATGATCGTCACGAATATATATCTCGGCTATATTCCGTGAAATTTCTGCACCGGTCAGGTTAACCCAGTCCGCCTTAACTGACTGAATTGAAATCAGCGCCGTAAGCAGTACCAAAAAGCGCCACAGGTTGAAGTTCGCCATCGTCGAGATTTACCTAATTGATATTAATGATCGGCCAGTATGATAAATGCAGAGGATTGCCTTTGCCACACAAGGCGTGGATATAAAAAGCAAAACCGCCCCGAAGGGCGGATCTTAACTAATAGCAAAATTTTTAGAGGTTAACCGACTTACTACTCCGGCGTAGGAACGTTCGTGCCGAAGGTCTTGTTGGTATCTTCGTAGACTTTATTGACAACATCCTGGTAAGGAACGCGCCCACTGTTGATGAAATCACTGAAACCTACTCTGTCTTTCGGATCAGCCGGCAGCTTCTCTGTAATCGAAGGCTGGGGCCAGATATCTTCATCAACAACGGCCATACGAACCCTTACATCTTCACCCTTCTTGACGTTAAATACCATATAATCCACCGCCATTGCCAATGGCCCATCATAGGTCTTGCGAATCAACCTCAGAGCACCTTCGATAGTGTTGTGGTCATTAAAGAAATGATACGCAACCGCCATCCTGGGTTTGATCTCGCTCATCACCTTTCCGAACTGGGCTGGTGACGTATGCACCTGGGTGCCAACATTCAGGGCATCTTCCACAGACCATTTCTGCAGTTTCACCAGATCGTTTGGAGCAATGAAACTTTCGTGGATTGCCAAATCCGCTCCGGTAGTATGCTCCATCCACCACTTGTTGGGAAAGGTATCGCTGCTAAACGCAAACTTGAGTCCATTCCATTCAAGAATAAAACTCACGGGCCCATCAAGCGCGTGAATCGCGGGGATAGTCCTGATGGTGACGCCATTCTCCTCGTAGATGACTTTATTTATAGCCCTATAGTCGAACTCCGTGACTTCGATCTTGAAACCCACAGTATTGACATTACCCTGCCGCGAAGCGAAATCCCAGGAGAACATCTCTTTCATGTGCTCAACGGCATACTTGATGCCGTATTTTTCCTCGGCCCCGGACGGCCCCCAGACACGCAGCGGACGTTGCCGATTGGCTATAACGCCGCCAATCCACAGGGCATCCAGATCGCCGAAGTGATCGGCATGCAGGTGGCCGATGAAAACCTTATCGAGATAATCATAGGGTATCAACATCGCCGAGAGCCGTTCCGCTGATCCGGTACCAATATCAAATATAAACTTGTCGCCGTTGCCCAGCTCCACCAGGAAACAGGCAGCAGCCTGCTTCGGACGGGCGTTTGGCATACCAGTACCGCAAGCAATCACTCTCATCTCGTCTTTGTCCAGATCCTCCGAGCCGGGATAGTAGACATCTCGAACTTTCACAGCATTCACTGGCGAGGCCGTCGCCGCATTCGCATTGTTTAGTACCAGTGGTTCCTGGTCTGTCTGACCGTGATAGAACCCAAATAGATATATACCTATGGCAATAGCGGCAGCTATAGGCAAACTGATAGCAGCTAATTTAGATTTCTTCATTGATTATGTCCCCTTACGAGCGTTAATTTTACTTATTATATAAAATTTTACCTGAAATAGAGTTCCGATAAAAGCGAACATCCCATATGGGTCGTTATTCACATCATTAGTAAAAAATTCTGAGAGTCCGTTTAGGGCAGATACTGTTGAAAAACTCAATAATTTGGATGGGAGATTGCCCCGGTGAAAACCGGAATACTCTGAGCTTCACTTGTTAATAGATATTAGAGTTCGGCAGTGACACCGTAAGAAGAGATCGCAATTAATATGATCCCCTCCGTGTGTTAGGTTCGTTAAACAGGTTAAATCGCAGGTGGTTTTGCCCGGTCGAAAATTATAGAGTTTTTCAACAGTATCGGCACACTCCTGCCGTTGACTGAAAGTTATTGAACGACTGCTACCCCGAATAGCAGCCATTTAAATCCTAGCTTATAAGGACGACTTACGGCCAAACTGAGACACTCATCAATTTCTGTTTTTGGCAATCAGGGCCTTGTCATGCGGGTTTTCCTGATCGCCATCACGCCTGGGTATCGGCTGGACAGGAAACCGCATTTCATGGCTTACCTCGATATACAACAGATAATGATTTTGCGTGGGGGGTGAATAAAGCGAAAGCAACAAATCTTGTTAAACCGTTTTATTGAGTCGGGTTTTGCGTCACTTGATCTTAAACAAAATGATTTCACTCCGACTGGCTAAATTCTGGTGGCAATAATATAGCATCATCAAACACGTAAAATTGTTCTGCGCTACTACTTTGCCACCATTGCTGCCAGGGTCCATCGAGTACCTGGTTATCGACTAACGCATTGGCTTTTAATGGCGCAATTAAACTTCCTGTCGACATCTGTGTGCCATAGGGCGAGCGGCGCTTGATCATCTGCGGCAATAATTTTGCCGGGTCATCAAGACCCATGCTGCCAACCAGTTCAAAAAAACTTTCAATCGTATTGTAATGGAAGTTTTTAACGCGCTCACTTTTTTGCTCTATGTTAACGGCTTTGGCTCGAGCCGGATTTTGAGTGGCAATACCGGTTGGGCAAAGATTGTTATTACAATGCCGGGACTGAACGCAGCCAATGGCCATCATCATGGTACGGGCAGCGTTCACAAGATCGGCGCCAATGGCTACTTTGGTGAGCAGGTCGAAACTGGAGGCAGTTTTTCCCGAGGCAATAATTTTTATTTTATCTCTTAAGCCAACACCAACCAGCGCATTGTGGACAAAATTAACGCCCTCTAAACAAACCATGCCAAGGCGGTTACTGAATTCGACCGGCGCAGCACCGGTGCCACCTTCTGCGCCATCAACCGTGATAAAGTCAGGCGTAATTCCGGTTTCCAGCATCGCCTTGCACAAACCAAGAAACTCGGCCGGATTGCCAATGCAAAGTTTAAAACCAATCGGTTTACCTTCACTGAGTTCGCGTAATTTTTGTACAAATGATAACAATGCTTTTGGAGTTGTGCATTCCGGGTTTACCGCGGGCGATACGCAGTCTTTATCCATAGAGATATGACGAATACGGGCAATTTCTTTGGTGATCTTTTCTTTTGGCAGTACACCTCCATGGCCGGGTTTCGCGCCCTGGCTAAGTTTGACTTCAATCATTTTTACTTGCGCTAATTTAGCCGTAGCTACAAAGCCTTCAGCTCTAAAATGGCCCTCGTCATCGCGACAACCAAAAAGCCCCGTGCCCAATTGCCAAACAATATCACCCCCATGTTTTAAGTGATAAGGACTGGCTCCACCTTCACCGGTATTGTGATAACAACCGGCTTTTTTGGCCCCCAGGTTGAGTGCTTCAATAGCGTTTGAGCTTAATGAACCAAAGCTCATTGCAGAAATATTCAAGTAAGAGGCAAGATAGGGCTGGCTGCAATCGGGGCCGCCAATGGCTATGCGTTTAACTTTATCAGTTATTGTTTTAGGTTGTAATGAATGCCAAATGCTGAGGTAATTTTTTTCTATAAGATTTCGCTGAGTACCAAAAGCGATGGTATCACGGATGTTTTTAGCCCTCTGGTAAACCAGCGATCTCTCCTCGCGATTAAAAGGCCGTTCTTCAGTATCACTGGCAATAAAGTATTGCTGAATTTCAACCCGATACGATTCAAGAAAATAGCGTATATAGGCCACAACCGGGTAAAGGCGATTCAAATTATGGCGGCTGAAGTTGATATCGTAAAAGCCAATTAAGGTGTATGCCCCGGTAAAAATCAATAATATGCCACTGACCACACTAGCCGTTTGGCTGTACCAGTAAACGGCACCCAAATTGCCTAAGCTCGCAATTAGCCAGAATATTTTTTGCATTATGGTCATGATGATTCCTTGGTTTTTGTTGCGACCCTAGTCGCTGCGATACGGCCTGTGATTCTAATTCGCCTTGTCCAGATCAAAAGTATAAACACCTTATTTACACTATTCCACCCATTAAAAAAAAGGCCTTGCGGGGTCACGTTTTGAAGTATAAGAAGTATAAACACCCTATTTCCACTATTCCATCAAATATCAGAGCAGGAATACGCGTGACCATCCAGCCCTGGGGCATTCGAAATCTGACTGAATCCCGCCGGCCATTCCAGTCACTTCAAAAAATATCGAGTTTTTCAACAGAATAGGCCGAACCTCACCACTCACTTTCATATTACAGGTGTCCGCTGTGGGCACAGGCTGTGTGAAAACTACCCTATTGATATTAGTACTTTCGTGATTGACCCTCAGGCTTCAGGTAATCAACTTTAAGCGGCTATCATTTTCTTTGGGTTTCATTGCGTAAGATAAACCGCATTGGTTAAATAGCCATAGATTCGGCCATATACAACCTATTTTATGAAGATAAGGCTATGAGCCCTATGCCGCCATTGCGGCGATCAATTTATCCGGCCCAAGTATCGATATCATTCGTCTGAGATTGTAAGCCAGTACATGCAGGCTCATTTCCGTGCTGACATTTTTAAATCCTCTTGTCAGGAAGTGTGTTGCGCCCATCCAGGACTTGATCGTACCAAAAGGATGTTCAACTGTTTGTTTTCGGATCAGCATGCTATCTGGCATAGATGACATCAATTGATCCATCTGATCTATCTGGCCCTGGTGTTCCCAGCGTGTAATCTTTCGAGGCTGTTGACTGTGCGAGCATTGTGGTTTCAATTGACACGCTCGACAGGTTGGATCATATGCCCAGTATCGTTTCAGGGTTAAACCCTTTTCTTCACGGGTAAACCGATAGGGCAGTACCTGATTGGCGGGGCAAATATACACATCTCTATCTGCATCGTATTTAAACCGGGATCGGTTAAATATCCCTTTCTTCTTACTACCCGATGTATCACCCTTAGGCACCAGCGGTGTCATCCCGGCGTCCTGGGTGTCTTTGATATCCTGGCCACTGTAGTAACCTTTATCGGCTATCACGATGATTTTCTTTTCCTTCAGCGCGGCTTGAGCTTGTTTCCCCATGCTGCAAAGCTGTCCCCGATCCTGTCTATTCGTGACCTCATGGGCGACAATCAGATGGTGCTCGGTGTCAACCGCAGTTTGTACGTTGTAACATACCGCTCTGGTCATCCCCTGTGTTTTCATCAGTCGAGAATCAGGATCAGTGGTGGAAAGCT
>Ga0209988_10002685_pt1 | contig 11775 bp, 11 predicted proteins | sample N075metaG_FD_183115 | JGI IMG/M metagenome (GOLD analysis project Ga0209988, IMG submission 183115) | Deep subsurface microbial communities from Kermadec Trench to uncover new lineages of life (NeLLi) - N075 metaG (SPAdes) (version 2) | ecosystem: Environmental > Aquatic > Marine > Ocean trench... | reverse complement strand
TTTACCCGTAGATGTGTATGTTCCAGGCTGTCCACCTAGACCTGAAACTCTTATTCAAGGCTGTCTTTTACTGCAAGAAAAAATCAAGAGGATGAAAGCTAGGAAGTTTGTATAATGGGTTCAGATTCAGAAAAAGAAGTAATTGAAAAAAAACCAGAGGATTCTAAACCAACTGAGGATAAAGTAACTGCAAAACCAACTCCAGATGATAAACCAACTACTGCAAAACCAACTCCAGCAGAAAAAACTCCCCCTGCAAAGAAACCATCACAGGAAGAGCCTGAATTACCTGCGTTTGAAAAAGGAATCGCAGATAAAATTATTGATAAATTTGCAGATAAAACGACAGTTTCCTTTGTAAAGCCAGACAGAGTTGGAATTAAGGTAAACCGAGACAGCATTCATGATGTTGCTGAATTTGCACGAGATGTTCTAAATTATGATCATGTAGACTCTGTGGCCGGAGTTGATTATCCTGCAGACAATGAAATTGAAGTTGTATATCATTTGAGTTCTTACACTGATCCTACACTAGGCAGACAAATCCTCGAATTGGCAACGAGAACACAGAGAGAAGACGATCCAAATCCGGGCAAGGATGCAACAAGACTTCCTAGTCTCAGAGATATATTTTACAGTGTGGAATTTCACGAAAGGGAAGTTTTTGAAATGTTAGGTGTTTACTTTGAAGGTCACCCAGATAACAGACGACTACTTTTGCCAGAGGATTGGGCAGACTTACCACCATTAAGAAAAGACTTTAGGAACAAGGGGAGATAGAAATGACTACCCCCACCTTACCACCAGGTCTATCAATTCAAAAAGTAGACGAGAGGATTATGACTCTCAATATTGGCCCTCAGCATCCTGGTTCTGGACATATGAGAATTATTGTGCAAATTGATGGTGACTATATTGTTGCATGTGATCCTGATCCAGGTTATGTTCACCGTGGGGAGGAAAAGATGGCAGAGTATAGAAATTATGTTCTAAATATTCCACATTTAGAAAGACCCGTAATACATGACTCTTGTAATATTTTGTATCCTTATGTTTTAGGAGTAGAAGAACTTCTTGGTCTTGAAATTACAGAACGCGCGAAATACATCAGAGTAATTGCAGCTGAACTGAACAGATGTGTTTACATAATGTACTGGTTGGCAATCTATGGAATATTTTTAGGTCACTCTACAATGTTCATGTGGCCTACAGGTGATCGTGAACTCTTAATTGATCTTTTAGAAAAAATGACAGGTGCAAGAGTTACTCACTCTTATTTTATTCCTGGAGGTATTCGAAACGATTTACCTGCAAACTTTGAAGAGGTCTGTTTGAGACAAGTAAATTACTTTGAAAAAAGAATTAAAGAATATGCAGACGTCTTCTATGACAATCCAATTTTAATTTCAAGGACAGAAAAGACAGGAATACTTACGCGTGAAAATGCGATAAGATTGGGAACAACAGGGTCTGTACTTAGAGCAAGTGGAATTGATTACGATGTTAGAAAGAAGGAACCATATGATGTCTATGATGAATTAGATTTTGAAACCTGTGTGTTGAAAAGTGGGGATTCTTATGCCAGATCAAAAATCCCATGGCTTGACATGTTTCAAAGTTGTAGAATAATCAGAGATGCATTACAAAAAATGCCAAAATCCGGATCTGTTAGAATTAAGCTAAAACCCAATCCAAGGGGAAAACTTGGTTCAGTCTACAAACGTGTAGAATCCGGAAGAGGAGCATTGGGTTGCTACATTGTTTCAGACAAAAAACCAGAACCATATCGATTAAAACTTAGCGTCCCCTCATTTAGAAATCTGATTGCCTTACCACATCTTCTCATAGGAGAAAAACTAGGAAACATGCCATCAGTATACTGGAGTCTTAACTACTGGCCAGTGGAGGCAGATAGATAAATGTCAGTAATAGCACCAAATTTCAAACTCAGTGAATTTATCAAGTCTGTCTTAGACGTTGGCTTTTGGGCTCTTCTACTCTTTGTATTAATCGGTCTTCCAGCAGTCTTTATGATTTTATTCTTTATTGAAATGCCGATAATCAATGGAGAGCTGCTTACACCATTTCTTGCATTATCATGGATAGCAGATCCATCAAGAACACTTCCAATCATCAAGGCCTTTATGACGACTGATCTCTTTAGAATTGCTGCATTTCCAGGATTTGGTTTTGCAGCATTGATTGCTGCAAGCACTATCTTCGTAGAACGAAAAATGATGGCTAAACTTCAGCTAAGGGTCGGACCATTCTATTGTGGAAAAATAGAAGGTATTTTACAATTAATGGGTGATGGTTTAAAATTAATTTCAAAGGAAATCATAATTCCTGCAAAAGCTGACAAACCGATTTTTTGGGCGGCACCTGTTTTGTTTGTTGCAACAGCTGCGGCCTTTGTTGCACTAATTCCAGTTACGCCCGGATGGGTTGTAGCTGATGTAGACGTTGGACTTATTGCAGTATTTGCAGTAATTGGATTTTTCCCAATTATTACTATTCTTTCTGCCTGGTCTGCTAACAGTAAATTCCCATTCATTGGTGGAATTAGGGCTTTGTACCAAATGGTTTCATTCGAAATTCCTTTGATTCTTTCACTGCTTGGTGTAGTTATTTTAACTGGAACTTTGAATCTCTCTGAGATTGTTGCAAGTCAATCAAGTTTCCCTTGGATTGTATTTTTGCCAATCGGAGCTATTGTCTTCTTTATTACAATGTTAGCAGAATTAGAAAGAATTCCGTTTGATTTACCAGAAGCAGAAAGTGAGATTGTGGCAGGTTGGCTAACTGAACTTTCAGGCATGTTGTATGGTTTGGTTCAATTTGGATCTTATTTGAAACTATATGCATTTGCAGCTCTCTTTGTAGTGCTATTCCTTGGAGGTTGGAACGGACCAATGATAGTACCCCCATTCCCAGAAGAAATAATAACCAAGGGAATTGAAGCAGGTCCCGTAACCATCCAAATCCCTGGACTTCCAGTCTTCACTCAAGAAGTATTGAATGGCATCCTAATGTTTGTACTCAAAACTGTTGCAGTAATTTTCTTCATAATTTTACCAAGGGGTGTATTTCCACGAGTCAGAGTTGATTTGTTGCTAGACCTAGGTTGGACGAAACTGATTGGACTTACATTCGTTAACATCTTTATAGCACTGGGTTTGCTCTATGCTGGAATCTTGGGACCAGGAGGATTAATCTAATGGGAACTGCTACTGGAATAATAAAGGCATTAAATTCTGGAATTAAACACCTTGCCATGAAACGTTTCACACTTCGATATCCTGAAGAGAAATTAAAATTTGTAGGAGATGGCTATCAATATGATCCAGCAACCGGTGTAGGAATTGCAGGTCTCAAAGGACGACACCTGTTATTCCATGACAAGTGTACTGGTTGTCAACTTTGCGCAATTGCGTGTGAAGGTGTTGCAGAGGCAATTGGAATGGTAAAGGTTCCAGAAGAGTGGAAGCATAATAAAAAAGCTATCATGCCACAAATTGATTATGGTAAATGTGTATTTTGTGGACTTTGTGTTGATGCATGTCCATTTTATGCATTGTACATGACAAATGACTATGAACTTTCTTCATTTAGCAAAGAAGCTTTGATTTACACTCCAGCTCAATTACAAGTAAAACCATACGTTGCCCAAGATTCTGAAATAATAATTTCTGCGAGGGGCGCAACACATGGCTGACGCTATATTTCTTGCTTTATCTGTAATTACAATTGGTAGTGCAATTGCAGCTCTAGAATTAAGATCCTTAATTTATGGCGCAATTGCATTGATGGGATCACTTGGTGGAATTGCGGGATTCTTTTTGCTTTTAGATTCACCATTTGTTGCAATGTTTCAGCTTGCAGTTTACGTTGGTTCTATTGCAGTTTTGATCCTATTTACAGTAATGTTGGTAAGAAGAGAGCTTATCTTCACAATGGTTGAAGATAAAAGAAGAAAATTTGTTGGAATTGCGTTAATGTTAGTCATGATGGTTGCATTAGGTGCAATCATTTTAGATTCTGGGATTAAACAGATCACTACAGATGAAGCTGCTGTAGACTTTAGAGAAGTAGGTGAGGACTTTTTGACATATTATTGGCCTGCATTGATTTTGATGGCATTAATTTTATCGGGGGCAGTAACTGGTGCACTAGTTCTAGCAAGAAGGGTAGATGAGGATATTGGCCAACGAGCTAATTGAGTTTGTTTTAGTATCTGCGGCCCTTTTGGCCATTGGAATTTACGGTCTTACGGTAAAACGAAATGCTATTCGAATGTTATTTGGCATTGAAATTGTAATTAATGCTGCAAATCTTAACTTGGTTGCGTTTGGACGATTCTTGCCACACAGTGGTGGTCAAACCTTGGCTTTATTCTCAATAGCAATTGCTGCGGCAGAAGTTGCAATAGGACTTTCATTGATTATTGTGGCCTATCGTATGTACAATAATATCGATATAGCGGACTTTAGGAGCCTGAAAGGCTAATGGAATATGCACTCTTACAGGCAGTTTTCTTGCCTCTACTGTTATCTCCTGTTGTCTATATTCTCGGACGAAAAGTTGGTCCGACTCCTGCAATGTGGTTTACTTTTGCAATTTTACTTTACGCTACAATTCTTATAATTCAAGCAGCAATAGCTGGAACAACCGAAGAGCATTATCCATGGACAGACATGTTTGGCGAATTTGGACTCTTGCTTGATGGTTTGTCCTCACCATTCGCAATCATAATTTACGTGTTAAGCACAATTCTTGTACTTTATTCAAAACCATACATGATCCACATATTTCACAAGCAATACAAAGAGGAACAAAAAGAAATTCAATCAAGTAGTGGTCAATCAACCGTTGTAGAGTCAACTTCTCTTACAAATTATGTCAATGCAAAATCTGGACTCTACTTTGCACTTTATCTTGTCTTTGCCATGGGAATGCTTGGAACAGTACTTGCCACAAACCTGATTGAATTTTTTATTTTCTTTGAGGTGATGTTGCTTCCGGCTTTCTTCTTAATAGCACTTTGGGGTGATGGTCCAAGAAGAAGGATTAGTTTGATGTTCTTCTTCTGGACACATGCCGGGGCAGTTATTCTACTATTGGGATTATTGATGATTGGTCTTACAGTTGGTAGCTTTGACTTTGCGGATATTGACGAATCAAAAATGCCACAAGATATTGTATTGATCTCAGCAGTTGCAATAGCAATTGGTCTTGGAGTAAAACTTGCAGCCTTTATGTTCCACATCTGGTTGCCATATGTTCACGGTTCAGCGCCAACCCCAATTAGTGCTTTGTTGTCCCCTGCTATGATTGGTATTGGGGCTTATGGTATTTTCAGATTAATTGTAGAATTTTTACCATCAGCATTTGAAGATCTTGCAATCTGGTTCCACATTTGGGGTCTTGTTACAATGATTTACGGTGGTGCAATGGCATTAATGCAAGACGATCTGAAACGCTTGCTTGCTTATTCAAGTATTAGTCAGATGGGTTACATTCTGTTTGGAATAGGTTCAATATCTGCCCTTGGAATGGCAGGAGCTGAGATGATGTACATCACACATGCACTTGGAAAAGGCATACTCTTCATGATGGCAGGAATTATTATTGTCAAAGTTGGTACCCGAAGTATTACAAAACTTGGCGGACTCGCAGGAAAGATGCCAATTACAGCTGTTTGTGCAGTAATTGGTGCCTTGACAATTATGGGAATTCCACCAACAAGTGGCTTTATGGGGGAATGGATTTTATTTTTTGGAGCACTAGAAACTGCAATTGAAGAAGGCTCTACAATAAGAGCAGTAACTTTCGGTTTGGGTCTTGTCGCAACTGCCCTAACCATGGCCTATATGCTATGGATGCTAAAACGTGTCTTCTTTGGAAAGATACCTGAACATCTTGAGAAGGTAAAGGAAGGAAGTTGGTATATGTTGGCACCAATGATGGTCCTGGCAGGATTTACAATAGTAGTTGGAATTTATCCAGATATTTTCTTGAATTCAATAATTCCATACATGAACGGAGTATTGGGAGGTTAGTAAATGGCAACTGAGATAATGGGTTTACTATTTGAGGCAACAGCAGCTGCTGCATGGTTAGTTTGGATTTTACCATTTGCAGCTGCTCTGATAATACCGGCAGTTGGAAAGTTCTCAAAGAAAACAACTGGATATGTTGCAATCATATTTGCTTTAATGAGTGCACTTTCCGCAGTATCTCTGTTACCAGTTGTATTGGAAGTTAGCGAAATTCATCATCAAATAAATTGGATTGATTCAATCGGCCTTAAGGCAGGAGTACTTGCTGATCCACTATCCGTAGTTATGGCAAATGTTGTTGGATGGATTTCCTTCTTGATTATGATTTACAGCACTGGATACATGAAAGGTGATAAAGATATTACCAGATTTTGGTTCTGGATGATGTTCTTTATTGGTTCAATGCAGCTTATTGTTTTATCTGATAACTTTCTCCAACTCTTCTTTGGATGGGAAGGGGTAGGACTTGCGTCTTATGCCCTGATCAGCTTTTGGTATCGTGATAAAAAGAAGGATCATGTTGGTGTTGAGGGAAGAACTGTTTTGGGTCTACTGGATTACTATTCACCAACACATGCGGGTATGAAAGCTTTCATCATGACAAAAGTTGGAGATGTTATGATGATTGCAGGAATGTTATTGATCTTTTTGTTTGCTGGAACATTTGGGTATAAGGAATTAATGGGTGACTTTGCATGGGCTGAGGCCATGTCTGCACAAGGATTATTGGTTCCTGCTTTTGTTTTAATATTTGGAGGTGCAGTAGGAAAATCTGCACAATTCCCACTAAATGAATGGCTCTTAGAGGCAATGACTGGTCCAACATCAGTTTCTGCATTAATTCATGCTGCAACAATGGTAAAGGCAGGTGTCTTTCTTGTAGCACGAATAGGCCCAATAGTCTTTGCATTAGGAGCAGCGGGAATCCTTGTTGATCGATTCTTTGAGATTGTGGCGTGGGTTGGCGCAATTACTGCACTATTACTTGCCACCCAAGCCATGGTTAATCCTGAAATTAAGAAGGTTCTTGCATATTCTACTGGTTCTCAAATAGGTTACATGATGATGGCGTTGGGTGTTGCAGGACTATCTGCGCAATATGTAGATGGTTACACTGCAGGTTTTTACCATTTAATATCTCATGCAATGTTTAAGGCATCTCTCTTTATGGCGGCAGGTGCACTGTTACATACTGTCGGTTCTAGATTCATGACCGATATGGGGGGTCTTCGAAAACATATGAAAAAAACCTATGCCTTCATGTGGGCTGCAGGACTAGGTTTAATGGGAGCACCATTTATCACAACAGGTTTCTGGAGTAAGGATGCAATCTTTGCAGCGGTGTTTGAATCTGGAAGCGAGTGGGCAATGGCACTTTTTGCAATTGCTGTTTTTACTGCTGCTATCACTGCATTTTATACTACAAGAATGCTAGGTCTGGTATTCTATGGAAAGAAGAGCAAACACATAGAAAAGATGGAAGAGGAAGGTCATCATATTCACGAGGCTCCACCTTCAATGTGGATTCCATACGGAATTCTTGCAGTTCTAACTATTGGTGTTGGTCTAATCGGATTATCTTTTGAAGAAGAAATACATGGTTTATTCACAGCTTATCTCAGCAATTCCTTTAACCTCCCTATAGGCCATCCTGAATTAGTAGAATCAATTCTACCGGGATTCCTACAAGGACTAAATCCAATTGCCTTGGGTTCATCGTTTGTGGCATTTGGAATAGGATTTGGATTAGGATATATCTTCTATATCGGACGATGGGTGGATGCTACAAAATTTGTAAATTCAAACATTGTCTTTTATTCTCTTCACAAAATTATTCTAAACAGATGGTATCTTAACGCTATAATCTATTGGTGCTTTGTTATAGCCCCACTTTGGCTTGCGAGGGGAGTATTCAGATACTTTGAGAATACAGTAATTGATTATGGTATGAATAATGGATTCGAAAAGGCTATTGGATGGAGTGCCAAAGTAGTTCAAAGAACACAGACAGGTGTGGTACAATCATACCTATTCGTATTTGGAGCGGGATTACTTTTCGTGGTTCTGATATTGTTGATATAGAGGTAATGAAATGATAGAAATAAGTTCGACTCCAATTGTAATAATAGCCATTCTGGGTGTTGCAGGAGTTGTTTTACCTGTAATTAATGTAATAAGAAAAGAGAAAGGTTCAAACTCATTTTATGCCGTTATCGCATTTGCAGCATTAATTATTTCGATTGCATATGTTGGTTATCAATTCATCAATGACAATGTTCTTCCGCCTGCACTATTCTCAGAAGATGTAATTGTAGATGATGCCTTTGGAGGATTTTTTGCCATCGCAATGCTAATTGTCGCAATCTTCACAACCGTTGGCTCTTTCAATTACATGAGAAAACAAAACTATCCTGCAATCTACTACTCACTAATTTTACTTTCCACTATTGGCATGGTGCTAATTGCATATTCTACTGATTTGATTATGCTATTTATTGCATGGGAGCTTATGAGTATTCCAACATATGCTCTTGTCGGATTTATCAAGAAAAATCCGCAATCTAATGAAGCGGCATTAAAATACTTCATGTTTGGTGCATTATCATCTGCAATAATCATTTACGGTATTTCGATTACTTATGGACTAACTGGATCAACTAACATCGGCGAAGTAATACAAGGCTATGCTAATCTAGATCCAGGACTTGTTCCACTCGCGCTATTATCTATAGGAATGTTTGTTGCAGGATTTGGATTCAAGATGGGATTGGTACCATTTCATCAATGGTTACCAGACACATACGAAGGGGCTCCACCAACTATTACTACATTATTAGCAGCTGGAACAAAGAAAGCAGGATTTGCCGCCACAATTCGAGTCATCGTTCTTGGAATGGTAGTTCTTAATCTTGACTGGACACTAGCTCTTGGAATATTAGCAGTAATGACCATGACAATTGGCAATATTGCAGCCATTATGCAAAAGAATCTAGCCAGAATGTTAGCATATTCAAGTATTGCACACGCAGGATACATTCTCATTGGACTTGCTGTATCTCCGTACAGCTCTCTTGGATTACAAGGATCTCTGTACCACATCCTAAATCATGCAGTAATGAAAGGAATGGCGTTTATTGCAGTTGCAGGAATAGTCACAACTCTTGCAGTTACTAATCTTGATAAACTAAAGGGACTAGGTCGCAGAATGCCAATTACGTCAATTGGATTGGTAATCTCCTTACTGGCCCTTGCTGGCGTTCCTCCTCTTGCAGGTTTCTGGAGCAAATTAGTGCTGTTTGGCGGTGCATTAGATGCGGGATCTAGTTTGTGGTGGGCTCCTTGGCTTGCAATCGCTGGAGTTCTTAACAGCGCTCTATCGTTAGCTTACTATGGTTGGATTATTAGACGAATGTACTTTGAAGGAGAAAATGAGAAGAGAGTACCAGAACCAAAATCAATTATTGCTATTATGATAGTCTCTATTATTTTCTTGGTGGGATTTGGTGTTTATCCAGATCCAATAATCAAATTTGTAGAGTTTGCAACTCCAGTAATTAGTACAGACTTTATGCCTTAAACATTGTAAATTTAATTAAATTATCAAGACTCAATTTTGCATCATTGTCAGGCATCTTACGCAATCCCTTTCTAGCGTTTTCAGAAAATTCTTTTAGAAGTTCTTCCATTTTATCAAAGACAACTCTTGGATCAGAACTTTTCTTGATAAGTAAATTGAATAACTTGTCTTCATTTTTCCAATCCAACAAATCATCTCTAATCTGATATGCTATCCCAATATTTTTTCCATATTCTGTTAATGATTCTATTTCTTCTTCAGAACCTTTGCCGATAATTGCTCCGATTCTTGATGCTGCTTGAAATGCAACTGCAGTTTTGTACTCAATTACTTTAAGATAATCATCAAATGTAGCATCCTCGCTTGTTTCTAGTCTATTTTCAATCATCTCTCCTTCGCTCATTAGCATTGCAGTACTTGCCAATTCTTTTGTTATTCTTGCATTATCTAGTCTTGAGGATATTCCAAGAATCAATCCTAAAACAAAATCCCCTGTCAAGACGCTGGTGTTGTATCCATATTTGATGTGAAATGGATCTTTTTGTCTTCGTAGTGTTTCGTTGTCAATAATGTCATCATGAATTATAGATTCCATATGCAAGAATTCAACAGCACAAGAGGCTGTCAATGTATTATCATCAACCGTTCCTACACATTCAGCTGCCAAAACTAGTATAATTGGTCTAATTCGTTTTCCACCATCCAAGGAATACTTTAATGGTTCTATGAATTCTGATTCTGAATAAAGATCTAATTCTTTATCCAAAGAACGATTTATTCTATCAATGTACTTCCCATAGGTTTCAAGTAAAGGATTAATCTCTAAATTTTTCCTGTCCAAGACGACCTATTCAAAAACTATATAATTACTAAATAAATCTTGGTGCTCCAGCCGGGATTTTCATCGTAAGATTTTGAACCCGGGATCATTGCCTTGAAAGGGCAATATGCTTGACCGGTCTACACCACTGGAACCCAACTGAATTCTATATTTTATCCATAAAATCTTTTGTAAACAACAAAGATTTTTTTACTGTAGATTAAGTAGACGTGATATGAATTGGATAAAAAGAATAGACGAAATGATTGAAGAAAGAAGCCTACTAAAGCACCCATTTTACGAGATGTGGTCCGATGGAAAATTAACGATTGAATCCTTAGCTGGATATTCCAAAGAATACTTTCAACTTGTTAAAACAATTCCATCCTTTATGACTCCTATTATAGAAAAAGCACCAAAATCAGTAATTGGTGAATTAATTGATAATCAACAAGAAGAGGCTGATCATATCCAACCTTGGATAAAATTTGCAGGAGAGCTGGGAATTTCTGAGGAGGAATTGATAAAATATGGTGGCTTGAAGAAGACCAAAAAAGCAGTTTCTGATTTATCTGAATTGATGAATACCTACGAAGGTGGCTCTTGTGCAATGTATGCATTTGAGAAGGAAATTCCAAAAATTAGCCAAATAAAACTTGACGGAATGGAAAAGTTTTATGGAATGTCAAGTGATGACGCGACTGAATATTTCAAATTGCATACAGAAGCTGATATCCGACATACAGCTGCTTGGAGAAATATTCTTGAAAACGTATCTACAAACACTGATGACTTGATACAAATTGCAGACAAATCCATATCTGCACAAAACTTATTGCTTGACAGTTGTTATGAAGGCTACTGTTAGGCTAACAACATTTTAAACTGAAGATATTTCCCATTTTTGTAGGGCCCGTAACTCAGCTTGGTAGAGTACCCGGCTCATAACCGGGGAGTCAAGGGATCGAAGCCCTTCGGGCCCATACCCTAACTAAGGCTTTATCTGGTCCCATGATTCATGTGATACCATGAGTCACCATGATTATTCCCTAGAGGAACTCTCAGACATCACTCCATATGAGAACTACACTACTGCAATTAGAGATACGGTTACAAAGAAAAATACAGAGAACAGGTAAAAACTCAATTAGATTTATAATTCATTTCTACCAGACAACTTCTAAAATTTTCTGCCTATTTTACACACAAAACGTATAGCAAAACAATTTAGCTTAGCTAATTTACATCAGCTTATTTTTTTTGAAATTATTTTTCTAAGGTATGATAATATTGCTTGATTATGTTAAAAAAACATTGGA
>Ga0209988_10002684_pt1 | contig 11775 bp, 8 predicted proteins | sample N075metaG_FD_183115 | JGI IMG/M metagenome (GOLD analysis project Ga0209988, IMG submission 183115) | Deep subsurface microbial communities from Kermadec Trench to uncover new lineages of life (NeLLi) - N075 metaG (SPAdes) (version 2) | ecosystem: Environmental > Aquatic > Marine > Ocean trench... | reverse complement strand
CCAGCGAGGGCGGCTTACCGGCCACTTCGGCGCGGCCGGCAAGCGGCCGCGAGGCCCCGGGCGGGGCGCGCCGCCCGAGCAGGCCATCCAGCCCGAACAGCAAGACCAGGCCGCCCAGCAGGATCGCCACCCCCTGCAGGTTGTGAATCGCCGCAACCTGAGAATGGGGATTCAAGATCAGCAACACGGCCCGCAGTCCGTTCAGAAGGAACGCCACCGGAAAGGCCGCGAGCACCACGACCCAGGCACGCCAGCCCCGCCGATGGAACAAATCCATCATCAGGATGGCGACGATGGCCAGCGTTTCCATCGAGCGCAGGCCACTGCAGGCTTCGATCACCGCGAACGTGGCCTCGGTCCGGAGAATCCGCTCGCCCGCCACGAAATGCGGCACGTCGAGCAGCTGGAGCAGCGCGCCCGCCATCTCGGTGGTAGCGATCTGGAGTGGAAAGACGACGGCGTTGAGGACGGCAGCCGGCAGCGGCAGCGCAAACACGAGCATGCCCACCGGCAGCCGCACGGCGCGCAGGGCCGCCCCACCCTTCCAGAGCCAGGCGCAAGCCAGACCACTCAACATCAGGGAGGGAACCTGCAAGTCGATCGCCCCGGTATAGGTCGCCCAGCCGTAGAGGCCCGCACTGGCGAGGAGCAGCGCGACACCCCCCCCAAGGCGGCCGGGTGCGTGCGGCAACGATCGCAGTCGGGCACTCTGTCGATACAGCAGCCACAGGCTGAGCAGCATCACAACGGGGGTGATGGTGGTGGCGGGGACGAAGAACCACTGCTCCAGCTCGTCCGAGACGGAGCGTTCGGGTTGGAACCAGAGCAGCTGCCGATAGGCGATCAGGGCCAGCAGCCCGCACGACAGGCGCAGCCCCATCGCTGTGATCGACGCGGCGGCGGGAGCCTCCGGTTTTTGCGACTCAAGACTCAACTCGGCCATGCGAACGGCTCAACGTAGCGGAACGCGAGGGTCTCGGGTCCAGCGGAAGCCCGGGCTCGCCCGCCCGGAAGTCGCCCCGGGGCCTGCCGGAACACCGCGGAATTTCGCTTGATGCCGCCAGGATCGGGGCATAGAGTGATTCGATCGCGGGTCGGTCGCTCCGCCCGCGTCAGCTACCAAGCGAGCGGCAGGCGCCCGGGGTGTCGCGAAACGCCCCGGGCGTTTCTCGTAAACGCCGGCCGCCTTTCTCGTAAAGTGCCGCGGCGTTTCTCGACAGGGGAAAGCCCGTGGCCTTGTGCAGCTTCGGGGCGTTGCAAAGAATTGGCCGCCCCAACCGGGTACTCGCCGTGAGATGGACGCGGTCTCGGGCGCCAGCCGTCGGGCTGACGTCGTGAGCCGGGCACCGCTGTTTCATTTCCTGGCGCTCGGTCTGCTGCTGTTCTTCGCGGACCGGCTGCTCTTCCCGGTCGTGTCTCCGGAATTCCGCCCGGTCCTCACGGTCTCGCGCGAGCAGATCTCTCGCCTGGCCGAGCAGGCCAGACGATCGACCGGCCGGGCCGCCACGCCGACCGAGCTCGACGCCCAGATCGAGGCCTGGATCGATGATGAGCTGCTGGTGCGCGCGGCGCGGGCGCGAAACTGGCACCGTTCGGACCCGGTGGTGCAACGGCGGCTGATCAAGAACATGCGATTCCTGGAAGACGCGGGCGACGCGGTCAGCGACGCCAGCCTGCTCGCACGGGCCCATGCTCTCGAGATGGACCAGACCGACGAGGTCGTCCGGCGCCGCCTGGTCCAGCGCATGCGTCTCAGCCTTGCCGCCACGGCCAGCCGGGACGGGCCCACGAACGTCGAGCTGGCCCGACGCTTCGACGCCGATCCCGAGAAGTTCCGTCGTCCCGACCGGGTGCGACTCACACAGATCTACCTGAGCCGCGACCGACACGGCAACGCACTCGAAGACCGGGCCAGAGCGCTGCTGGAGGAATTGATCCGAGAGTCGATCCCCGCGGGAGCCGCCAGGGAACGCGGCGACCCGTTTCTGCTGCCTGCGGAGCTAGCGGCTGCTTCTCCGCGCAGTCTCGAAGCCCGTTTCGGGCCCGAGTTCGCGACGGGGGTGATGACGCTGCCACTCCAGCGTTGGAGCGGCCCGGTTCGGTCTGCGTACGGCCTTCATCTCCTATGGATCCACGAACGCGAACGCGGCGCAGTCCCCCGCTGGCGAGAAGTTGAAAGGGAGCTGCGTAGCGGCTGGCGAGCCGCCAGCGAGGCCCGAGCCTTGAGGCGGGCGCTCGGGATCCTGCGAGAGGCCACCGAGATCCGGATCGAAGCCGGAGCTTCCGCGCCCGACCCGATTCCGAGTGCCTAGAAGGATGGGGCCCTCGGACGCCATTTCGAGCGCGAGCTTTCGGTGGCCGGTCCAGCGCGGATCTCGGCGCTGTCGGCGTGACAGCGCCGCCCCGGACCTCGTTGTTGGCGCCCGTCGATTCCGGTAGACCCATGCCGCCATGTCCACCTCCCCGTTCGAGCAGGATCCGCACAGTGCAAGAGCACGCTGGCTGCTGCTGGCGGGAGCGACTCTCGGCCTGGCGGCTGCCATGGCCACGCTGCTGGCGACGCCCGAAGCCAACGACTCCCTTCCCGATGCCATCGTGGCCCGCGTCAACGGCACTCCGATCCGGACCGAGTCCTACCTCCGACTCCTCGCTGCACTGGCCGCCGACCGTCGCAACCCGCTGAGCGCTGCGGACCGCAAGCACGTGCTCGATCGGCTGATCGAAGAAGAGTTGCTGGTCCAGCACGCGGTCGATCTCGGACTGGTCCGGACCGACCGAAGGGTTCGCGCGAATCTGGTCTCGGCGATTCTCGCCTCGCTGAATGCGACCGCGGACGCGATCGAGCCCAGCAAGAGCGAGCTCGAAGCCTTCTACCGGGACAATCTGGGGTACTTCCGGCTGCCCGCCCGCTGGCGGGTCCAGGCGGTCTTCATCGCGTCGCCCGCTGGCGATCCGGACAGAACGGACGCCCGACTTCGCGCCGAACAGGTGACCGCGCGCCTGCGTGCGGGGGAGTCCATCGACCGGCTGCGCGAAGTGCTGGGCGACGCCGTGGTGGCGCCGCTCCCGAACGTACTGCTTCCGCCCGCCAAGCTTCTGGAGTATCTGGGACCCAGCGTGCTCGATGCCGTCCGCAAGCTGGCGCCGGGCGAAACCAGTGAACCGATCGAGACGCCCCAGGGCTTTCACGTCGTGCAGCTCGTCGCTCACCTCGAGAGTCGTGCGCCGGCCTTCGAAGACGTCCGCTCCCAGCTGCGCGCCGAGCTGAAGAGGCGTGCCGGAGACCAGGCCCTGCGCGATCGCCTGGATGCCCTGCGAAAGCAGGCGGACGTCCAGGTTCGCGCGGAGATTCCGTGAGACGCCGGGCGCTCGCATGGCCGTGGCTACTGGCGGGCGGGATCCTGGCCGGCGTCCCAACGGCGGATTCGCACCAGCGCAGCATGTCGTACTCCATCTGGGAGCTCGACGAAGCTGGCGCGCGCGTCCACGCCCGCGTTTCGCAGCTCGATCTCTCGCGACTCGGCCTCGCCTATCTCGGTGGGAGCGGTCCGAACGAACCGGTCTCGCGCTATCTGGCAAGCCGACTGAGCCTGCGCGCCGGTGACGACCTCTGCCGTCCCGCCTTGCCACCCGCCTTGCGGGAGGGACCCAAGGGCTGGCTCGTCTACGCCTGGAGGGTCGACTGTGACACCGAGTCCCAATTGCCCCGAACCATCACGAGCGTTCTGTTTCTCGAGGCCGCGCCGTCCCATCTCCACTTCACGCGGGTAACGACCCCAGACGGCGAAAGTCGGGAACGCGTTCTCTCGGAGGCCAATCCCAGCTGGACGCTGGCGAAGCCTCCGGCGGACGTGCCGAGCAACGCCGGGCCATCGGCCGGCGCGGGATCGACCCTGGTCGATTACGTGAAGCTGGGTACCGAACACATCCTGACCGGCTGGGACCATCTGGCCTTCGTGCTCGCCCTGTTGTTGCTGGCTTCGCGGGTCGGCGAAGTCGTGACCCTGGTGACCGCATTCACCGTGGCGCACAGCATCACGCTCGGCCTGGCGACACTCCAGCTCGTGCAACCCGAAGCGGCCGCCGTCGAAGCCTTGATCGGATTCTCGATCGCGTTGGTGGCCGCCGAGAACGCGTGGCTGCTCGGAGGCCGGAAGGGCTGGATTCCACTCGGCATTACCGCCGGCCTGCTGCTGCTCGCGCTGGTTCCAGGCGCTGCGGTCTCGCGCCTGGCCCTGGTCGGTCTGGCGCTGTTCTCCGTCTGCCACTTCGGCTTGCTGCGGCTTTCTGATCGCCCCGAACGCTTGCGCGCGGCCGTGGCCTTCGCGTTCGGATTGATCCACGGATTCGGTTTCGCGGGAGTCCTTGCCGCGCTTTCGTTGCCGACCTCGCGCCTGATTCCGGCCCTGTTCGGGTTCAACGTCGGCGTGGAGCTCGGACAGATCGCGGTCGTGCTGCTGGTCTGGCCGCTGCTCCGCGGCCTCGCCCAGCTGGCCGAGGGCGGACCGGCACGTCTGGTCCGTGAGGTCCTTTCCGCGGCGACCTGCGGACTCGGTCTCTACTGGTTCGTGACCCGCAGCCTCCGTTGAACCCGAACACGCCACGCTGGAACGGGGCCGGCTGCACGATTTCCACTGGTCAACGGCGTCAGGATTCTTATAGGCTGTCGGCCCCCTCCGTGGGAGCCATCGTGACCCAGCAGCGCCGCTTCGTACTCTGGACCTGTTTTCTCTGTGTGGCTGTCGCCACGCTCGGCTGTCTGTCGAACCGGAACAAGTTCCTGCTGGGAGTTCCGGGAACCTCGGTTCCGGTCAGCGTCTCCCAGGTGAAGCACCGCATGGGCTACCTGGACACCACACTGCACGGCGAGGGCTGGACGTTTCGTACCTTCCTGCCGCCGACCGAAGCCTGTGGGCGGGCGGTCGCCAAGGAAACGGGCGCGCGCTGGCTGTCGGGCGGGACCCACGGGATCCTCGAACGCGACGGCCAGAGCTGCGAGTCGGTGGGCATTGGCAGCCTGGACGAGTGGCGCAAGCGGCGCGGCCGTCCGCAGCGCACGCACACGCCGATTCCCTCAGGCCACGCGAGATACCAGAAGGTCTATGAAGACGAAGCGGTCGTCTTCCTGCGCGGACGCTTTCCCCTGCTGGGTTACCTCGGCTGGGTGGGTGGCGAGGACACGATCGCCGTGGTCCCGAAGCTCCAGGTCTGTGACAAGCCGATCGAGCGCGGCCAGGCCACCATCGAGTACTTCATGACCGGTCGGAATGTGCTGACCCTGGGGAGCAAAGACGGGCGCTGCCCGATCGAGGGCTTGATCAAGCCGCTGGCTCCGGGCGACGTCGGCTCCTGAACCCTCCCGACGCGCGGGCGCCTATCCTTCTGGCATGCCGTCGCACCCGCCCAGCCGGCTCCACGTCGCCGGCGCCGTCGCGCTCCTGTTGCTCTCGACCGGCGTCTTCATCGGGCGCTGCAATCTCGACCCCCGGATTCCGTTCCTGGTCCAGGACGACGAGACGCCGTGGATCGGCTACCCGTCGCCCCCCAGCGGGCTGATGGGGCTCGCTCTACGCGACGACCTGCCGATCACGACGTTCCGGCGAGACTTCGGCGCGAGCGGAGACAAGCGGCCCATCACGTTGCGATTCCGCGCCTTCCGGCTCGCCGAGCTGCGACTGAACGACGAAGTCGTAGCCCGCAGCGACGGCGCCTCGGGGCACTGGCGAAACTGGCAATCCATCGCAATCGGCGACCGGATCCGATCCGGAGCAAACACGCTGCGGGTGAGCGTCCGCAACGCGACAGGCCCTCCCCTGCTGGCACTGCGCATCGAGGGGCTCGCCGAGGCGGTGCACACCGACACGACCTGGTGGGTCACGGAGCAGGAACACGAGAAGGCCGCCATCATCGTGGGAACGGACCGCATCAATCCGAGCACGTTCGTGCTGCCGACGCCGCTCGAGGGACTCGCGGCTCGTGGCCTCACGCTGGCCCTGGTGGTGCTGCTGGCGTTCGCGGCCGTCGTCGGCATCGGCCAGCTGGACGAGGGCAGACGCGGTCCGACGCTGCGTGCCATCCTCCCCTTCGCCCTGCTGGGCTGCTGGATCGTGCTGTTTTTCGCTACCTGGGTCGAGATTCCCATCCTGGTCGGCTTCGACGCGAAGCACCACGTCGCCTACGTGAACCACCTGCTCGAACACGGCAGCCTGCCACGGGGCGATGACGGCTGGTCCATGTTCCACCCGCCCATCTATTATGTCTCGACCGCGGCCCTCGTCGGCCTACAGGACGCGCTGGGACTCGGCCGCGGATTGTGGCCGTGGAAGCTCGTCGGATTCCTGGCCGGACTCGCCAACGCCGTGCTCTGCTGGCGGCTCGGGCGGGTGCTGTTCGGCGCCGCGTCCCGGGAGACGATGTTCGTCGCCGTGATGGCCGCCGTGCTCCCGATGAACCTCTACATCTCCGCCTACGTCACCAACGAATCGCTGCACGCCGCCTTCGCCGCCGCCATTCTGCTGTCGACCTGCCGGCTGCTGCTCTGCGACCGGCCCGGAAAGGGCGCGCTGCTCGTCTGGGGATTGCTGGTGGCACTGGGCGTGCTGACGAAGTACACGGCCTGGATCGTCTCCGGTGTCGCCGGATTCTTCCTGCTGGTTCGCTGGGTTCGTGTGGAAAGAGTGACGACGAGCCAGGCGGCACTGCGCGTGGGCGGACTCGTCGCCTTGGTTCTCGTCGGCGCCGGTTGGTTCTACGTCCGTCATACGATCCAGCTCGGTCAGCCCTTCCCACTCAACGTCGACCTCCCCGGAGAAACGGCTCAGTGGTGGTCGCCACCGGGCTACTACACGCCGGCCTTCTTCTGGCGCTTCGGCAGCGTTTTGTCCCACCCCTTTCTCGCCGGCTATCACACGGCGTGGGATTCCTTCTACGCAACGCTGTGGGGTGACGGACAGCTCGCGGGCCAGGTGTTCGCCAGGGCTCGCCATTCTTTCTGGAACTACCCGCTGCTGGCCGTCGGCTACGCCCTGGCCGTTCCGGCGACGCTGCTGCTGCTGCTGGGTGTCGCACGGGCCTTCCGTCTGGCCTTCCGGGACCCCGACGGCGGCCGGCGCGCGGCCTTTTCGTTGCTGTTGACGGTCAGCTGGGCCCTGGTGGGCTCGGTTCTCTTCCTGACCCTGCGCCAACAGGACTACGGACAGATGAAGGCCTTCTATGCACTCGCCATCACGGCGCCGGTCACGGTCTTCTTCGGGCTGGGCGCGGCTGCGGCCGACCGCTGGCTCGAAGCCCGCTCTCTTGGCTGGGCGCGAACCCTGCTGATGGCCTGGCTCGCCAGCTTCGCCGCCGTCGTCCTGCTTTCCTACCTGGGCTGAGCCGCTGCCCTCAGACGATCCCATCGGGCAGAAGGGTCGCCGCTTGGTTTCGAAGCACCTCGAGGCACGTCCTCGACCACAGGCTAAGCTGCCGCGCGATGCACGCGGCCCCGGCTCTGCCTCCGGACACAGAGAACCCCTGGTATCTGAGACCCTTCTTTGGACGGACCCCCGTCCTGCCCGCGGATTGCCGCCGCACCCTGGGAGTTCTGGGCATCGCCCTGGGGTTCGAGAACTATGACGTTGCACTCCTCAATGCCGCATTGCCCGAGATCTCCGCAGACCTGGGGTTCACCAGCGACAACAGCGGCTTCTATCTCGGTGCCATTCGGCTGGGCGGAATCGCCACCTTCCTGCTGCTGCCCTTCGCCGACCGGATCGGCCGTCGCCGGGTGATGCTGGCCGCCCTGGTCGGCATGAGCGTGGGCACGCTTCTGTCGGGCTTGAGCCAGACTGCAATCCAGTTCACAGGCGCCCAGATGTTCACGCGCGTCTTCATGCTGATGGCCATCGCCATGTCCATCGTGATCGTCGTCGAAGAGTTTCCGGCCGAACAACGCGGAGCCGGACTCGGGCTCCTCACGCTGCTCGGTGGCCTGGGCTTCGGGTTCGCCGTCGCGCTCTATCCGGCCATCGACGTCCTGCCCTTCGGTTGGCGCAGTCTCTACGTCATCGGTATCGCTCCCGTGTTGATGCTCCCCTACTTCCGTCGGTCCCTCAAAGAAACCCGGCGCTTCGAAGCCCAACAGCTCGTGACCGAACACAACCCAACCCAGGGTTGGTTCGGCTTCTGGCTCCACCCGATGCTCCAGCTGTTCCGATCCAATCCGCGGCGGACCACGGCGGTCGGACTCGCCGCCTTCCTGACGGCGATGGGCGGAATTGCCACGTTCCAATACACCAGCCAGTTCGTCCAGGAAGCCCATGGCTGGTCCAAAGCCGACTTCTCGATGCTCGTGCTCTGTGGGGGTCTGATCGGAGTGACGGGAAGCATCGCCGGCGGCCGCGGCAGTGACCGTTTCGGTCGACGCCGGGTGGGCGCGTCGGTGCTGATGCTGGGGCCGTTGGCGGCCCTCCTCTTCTATTCGGGGCCAGCAGCCACCCTGATCCTCGGCTGGGGAGCCTTCGTCTTCTGCACCAGTGCGGGCGACGTCGTGATCCGCGCCCTGTCCGCCGAGCTCTTCGCCACCTCCCATCGCAGCACCTCGACGGGCTGGATGATGCTGGTGCAGACTTTCGGCGGGGCCGTGGGCCTCTTCCTGGTCGGACTCCTGACCGAGCAGGCCGAGGACCTGGCCGGGAGCATCCTCGTCGTATCCGTCGCTCTCGCCGGGGGCGGCTTGATGCTGCTCGCCGTACCCGAGACGCGGCACCGCGAGCTCGAAGACATCAGCAAGGACGCAGCGGTTACACGCTAGGATGCTGCGGGCACGGAGGCATGCCTGGGGGAAACGCGCGTGCGGCGGCCCATCTTTGCCGGTCCGACCTACGAACCTCTGCTCGGATCCGTCGAGCTGAGAGCCCGATGAGCACCGAACCGATTCGATCGACTCGCCGCCTCCACCTGGCCATTCACGTCGTCGGCGGAACTTTGGGGGGTGGCATCACGGTGGTGACCAACCTCGTGCCTGCCATGGCCCGGGCACGGCCCGCACACCCTTCACCCTCTTCACCTCCATGTCGCAGGTCGTCGATGCCCCGTTCCCCGAGAACGTCCGGGTCTCCTACCACCCGCAGCTGGGGGGCTTGATGCGGAGAACGGCCTGGGACCAGCTCAGCTTCCCCCGCATCCTGCGCCACGAGGCCATCGATGCGGTGCTGCTGCTGAATGGTTTCAGCGTGTTCGCGAGCCGGGTCCCCCAGGTCTCGGTCTGGCAGAACGCGAACATGTTCTCCCGCGAAGACATCCCTCGGCCGCTGACCTTGCGACTCTACATCGAGGTCCAACGCTGGATCCAATCCGCGTCGCTGCGCAAGGCGACAAGCAATGTCTTTCTGACCCGGCACTCGCTAGACATGGCGAACCAGATCTGGCCCATGGAGCGCCATCGCCACCGGGTGATCCACAGCGGTATCGACCCGTCGCGCGTCGCTCCGGACGCGCGGCAGGGCGACGAAGCTGCCGGCGAAGCTGAGCAACGCGAAAACCTTGCACTTGCGGTGGGGCACACCTACTACCACAAGAACTATTTGCGCCTGATCGACGCGATGAAGCTCTATGCGGATCGATACGACGACGACCTGCGACTGGTCTTGATCGGTGGCCCCTACGAGCCGGAACACCACCGCAAGCTCGAGCGGCGCGTCCGCGAGCTCGGGCTCGAAGGTCGGCTCGAGCTGCTGGGGGCGCGGCCGGCCGAAGACGTTCTCGCCTGGTACCGACGCGCGCGCCTCTATGTGACGGTCTCACGCCTCGAGACCTTCGGACTCCCGATCCTGGAAGCCATGGCCAATGGACTGCCCGTGGTCGCGTCCCGGGCCACCTGCCATCCCGAAGTGGCGGGATCGGCCGCCCACTACTGCGATCCCGAAGACCCCGGGGACATCGCCCGCGCACTGCATGAAGTCGCGGTCGACGCCGCCTTGCGGGCCGATCTGTGTCGACGTGGCCGCGAACGGGTGAACGACTTCTCCTGGGAGCGCTCGGGGAGGAGCTACGTTGAAGAACTGGAACGAGCCGCGGGAGAAGCATCGCTAGAATCCTGACCCATTGGGACCCTACCCGGCGCTCCGATAGAATGAGCCGCGCAGCGCGGCGTTGCGTGCGACGGCCGGAGGTTTCCGATGTACTCGAACGTGGTGCAGGCAAAGCTGCTGCTGCTGTTGATCACGATCGGGGTATTGATTTTCGACTCCTGGCGGCGACGACGGGGGCGCGATGGGCCACCCGTGAATCGGATGCTCTCCGTGCTGGCGCTGCTCTCCCTGTATGCGTACGTGAACTTCGGAACCTTTCACCTCGGCACCTTCGCGCACATCCCCGATCAGTTTCACTACTACCTGTCGTCGAAGTACTTCCACGAGATCGGCTACGACGGACTCTACGGCGCCGCCCTGCGTGCGGACGCGGAGCAGACCAAGCCGAGCTTCAACCACATCGAGATGGCTCGGGACCTGAAAACCGGCGGAATCATCGACGCGGAGGAGCTGCGCCGATCCTCGGAGTTCCGCGATCGCTTCTCCGCGGAGCGATGGCGCGAATTCCGAGAAGACGTCGGGTTCCTGGGGCCGGCCTACAGCAAGGAAGGCTGGGTCCAATCGCTCATGGACCACGGCTATAACGCGCCGCCGTCACGCGTCGCGAGCGAAATGCTGATCACCAATGCGCTCGGTCGCGCGAACCACGTCTCGCTGAACGCCATCGCGATCGCCGATGGGCTGATGCTCGCGCTGGCTGGGCTGGCGTCGTGGCGCGTCTTTGGGACCCGTGCGACGCTGCTAGGCGGGATCCTTCTGGCGACGGACGTGTCTGGGTTCGACTGGATCGGCATGGCCGCCTTCCGCTACGTGTGGCTCGCACTTCTCGTCCTCGGGACCTGCGCTCTCGAACGCAGGCATGGCTTCACGGCTGGCTTGCTCTTTGGGGCGGCGGTGTGGTGGCGCCTGTTCCCGGCACTGTTCGTTGCGGGTTTGGTGCTCCAGGCCGGAATCCGGACATGGCGCACACGACGGCTCGACCGGATGGATGCTCGCATGGCGGCGGGCCTGACACTCGCCACCGTGTATTTCGTGGGCCTCTCGTTCGTGCTGTTCGATGGCGCCGCGGTGTGGGTCGAGTTCCAGCGCAAGATCGTGATCCACGCCTCGGGGGTCTCCCTCAACCACCTGGGGCTCCAGACCCTCTTTGGGATTGAGGGCTGGCTGCTGCGAACCAGCCAGGCGGCCTTCGGGCTCACGTTCCTGATGCTGATGCCGCGGGTGCGGCCCCGCCAGGCTGTTGCCCTGGGCGGCCTGCTGCTCTTCGCGTTCGGGTACGTGTCTTCGTACGACTACGGCTGGGTGATCTTGCTGCTCATCTGGGACGACCGCGAGTGCGAGTCGTGGCAGACCGGTATCTGGCAGTCGCTGGTGCTCGCTGTCGTGGCGGTCGGAGCGGCAATCGCGGCAGTCAGCTCGTACGACATCCCGGTCTACGATCCTCTTGTCTACTCCGGGCTGTCCTCCGCACTCCTCCTGATGTTCTTCCTCTGGACCGTGCGCGTGGTCAGAGAATCCAGGCTTGTTCCCGGTTTGAAATAGCCCCGGCGACCTTGGAATCTGCTGCGGGCACGCCAAGCTGTCGCAACCTCGCTCGGACTGGGAGCTCGATATCCTCGACCGAGCCGATGATCTCCAGCTTGGACTACGAGGAGCGGTCGTGAGGTTTCGAAGCGTGCGAGGCGTCACCGGAGTCGCGGTCCTG
>Ga0209988_10002682_pt1 | contig 11776 bp, 9 predicted proteins | sample N075metaG_FD_183115 | JGI IMG/M metagenome (GOLD analysis project Ga0209988, IMG submission 183115) | Deep subsurface microbial communities from Kermadec Trench to uncover new lineages of life (NeLLi) - N075 metaG (SPAdes) (version 2) | ecosystem: Environmental > Aquatic > Marine > Ocean trench... | reverse complement strand
GCGGCGGGCATTTGGGCGCTCGCCGCGACCCCGGGCACGTCGAGCACGACGACGGCGTCCGCCCGGGTCGTTTCGCCGTCCGCCGTCCGTTGGCTCAGCACAAGCTCGCGGGCGCCTGGCTCGACCACCGTTTCGGGCACCATCACCCATTCGCCGCGGGCATCCGCCGTCGCCGTGCCGATCACCGCGTCGCCATCGCTCACCGTGACCTCGGCGCCCGGCGTCGCACGGCCGGCGATAACGGCGGCGCCCCCGGGGCTGATGTGCACGACGTCGAACGACGGGATGGTGGTCTCGGCCGGCGCGCTCGCCGGCGCCGTCGCGGCGCTATCGGTGGTCGCGGCGGTATCGGTCGTCGAAGGCGTGCCGGTCGCCGACGTCACCGCGCCGCTCGAGGCGACCATTGGCGCGGCGTCGTCCGGGGCGCCGAGACGGTCCCATACGAAGATCCCGACAACAGCCAGCGCCGCCACAATCATGACGGCGATGATCGTGCGACGGGAGCTCGGTGCAGCTTGGTCGGTCATGCGTCTTTCTATCGGTCATCGTATAGCATCGAACCCGGGGCCGCGCACCCCACAAACCAGTGAAACGATGCCAAGATCGTGATTTTCTGCGTGGTTGACGCCCGAACCGCGCTCGGGAACAATCGCGGCGCTGTGGGGGTTAAATGTACCGGGTGGAGGGTAACTTGCGCATTTTCAAAAAACTAACGAGCGCGGCGGTCTTCGGGGCGCTCGCCGCGATGATCGCGTTCACGACCGTGACGACGGCCGAGGCGGCCGACGAACCCGCCAACGTCATCAAGTATCGCCAGAAGGTGATGTCCGGCATCGGCGCCCATATCGGCGGCATCGCGGCGGTGCTTTCGGGCGAGGTGTCATACACCGGCCATGTCGCCGCGCATGCCCGCGCGATGCACGATGCCAGCCTGATGCTCGACGACATCTTCCCGGCGGGCTCGGGCGTCGGCGAGACCCGCGCCAAGCCGGAAATCTGGCAGGACTGGGCCAAGTTCGAGGCGGCCACCAAGGCGTTCCAGGCCGCGGCCTTGGAGCTGGCGCGCATTGCCGAGACGGGCGACATGGCGGCGGTCGGCGCACAGTTGAAAAAGGTCGGCGAGACCTGTGGCGGGTGCCATAAACCGTTCCGCAAGAAGAAGCAGTAGCGCCACGGCGCGCCGGCGCCAAGCGTCGCGCGCCGCCCTCGTCGCTCTCGTCGCTCTCGTCTTGAGCGTGATGACGGCGGCGGGTGGTGCGCGCGCCCAGCAAACCGACGCGGCGGCGCGCGGCGAATACATCTTCCGTGCCGCCGGCGGCTGCTCGTGCCACACCAATATCGTGCGCGAGGGCATCGTGCGCGGCGGCCCATTCCTCGCCGGCGGCCGGCCGCTCAAGACGCCCTTCGGCACCTTCTACAGCCCGAACATCACGCCCGACGCCGAGACCGGCATCGGCGGCTGGAGCGAGGCCGATTTCCTGCGCGCCATGCGCCAAGGCATCGCGCCCGACGGGTCGCACTATTTCCCGGTGTTCCCCTACACCAGCTTCACCAAGGCGAGCGACGCCGACCTGCGCGACCTCAAGGCCTATCTCGACGCGGTGCCGGCGGTGCGCCAGGTCAATCGCGAGCACGACGTGGCGGCGCCCTATGGCTGGCGCGCCACCGTCGGCGCTTGGAAATGGCTTTATTTCGAGCAAGGGCGCTGGCAGCCCGACGCGGCCAAATCCGAGACCTGGAACCGCGGCGCCTATCTGGCCAACGCGCTGGCCCATTGCGGCGAGTGCCACACGCCGCGCGGCGCGCTCGGCGGCGCAGACGAGGCGCTGCGTTACGCCGGCGCCAGGGACGGGCCCGAGGGCGAGCCGGCGCCCAACATCACGCCGCACGCCACGACCGGCATCGGCCGCTGGAGCACCGGCGACGTCGCGAAGCTGTTGAAGACCGGTCTCAAGCCCGACTTCGACGACGTCCAGGGCGTCATGGCCGAGGCGATCGAGGCGGGCTATCGTCACCTGAGCGACGCCGACCGCGCGGCGATCGCCGAGTATGTGCTGAGCCTGCCGCCGATCGACAACCGCATCGAGCGGGACAAGCCGGCGAGCGATTCGCCCTATGATTGAGAGATTCTTTGGTTTTCGGTCATCTTTGCTGCGCAAATATGACCTGCGCTCAGTCGCCGCGCATGCTTCCGCCGAACGGTCGGCGGCCCGCGGTCGCGGGCTGGTAGATGCCGGCCGATTATTTTCGATCGAAAATTGCCCTAACGCGGCAGCTCGACGGTGATTTCGGCGCCGCCGTAGCCGTGCACGCTGTCGTGTGCGCGCAGGCGGACCCGGTCGGTGCCGGCCGGGATCGCGACGTCCGAGAGGCTGCGCGTGAACGGTTGTTCGTCGACGTGCGGGTGGAGCAGCACTCGGCTGCCGAACAGCGCGCCGCCCGCGCCGACGACGTCCCAGCGGTCGGCGTAGTGGTCCCAACCCGCGTCGGCGTGGCTGACGGTGACGTCGAAACGCCAGACCCCGGCGCCGGTCTCGGTCGCGCGGACATCGACGACGTCGGCCTCGCCGGCGTGGCCCGCGCTGTACAACGGCGCCGCCAGCAAAGATAGTACGAGCACGCTCGAGCGGAGGAGTCTGTTGGCCACGCTGACCTCGCTTTGTGTCTATTGCGGCTCGTCGAGCGCCGTCGACGAGTGCCACCGCGACGCCGCCACCCGGCTCGGCCGGCTCGCCGCCGAGCGCGGCGTGCGCCTGGTCTACGGCGGCGCCGGTATCGGCCTGATGGGCATCATGGCCGACGCGGCGCTCGCCGCCGGCGGCAGTGTAACAGGCGTCATCCCCCGCCATCTACAGATGCGCGAGGTCGGCCACGGCGCAATCACCGAACTGATCGTCGTCGACAGCATGCATGCGCGCAAGCGCAAGATGTTCGAGCTCGCCGACGCCTTCGCCGTGCTGCCCGGCGGCATGGGCACGCTCGACGAGACGCTGGAGGTGATCACCTGGCGCCAGCTCGGGCTGCACGACAAGCCGATCGTGCTGGTCGACAACGCCGGCTATTGGGCGCCGCTGGTGGCGCTGATCGACCACGCAATCGTCGCCGGCTTCGCGCCACCCGCCGTCGGTGCGTTGTTCACCGTCGTCGATACCGTGGACGATATCTTCGACGCCGTGGCGCGCGCCCCCGAAGCCACCGTGACGACCCACGAAAGCCTTCTTTGACGCCGCGAACGCGGTCCGCTAGGCAGACGCGGACGGCGGTGATATCTTGCCCGCCTCGCCGGCCGAAGGGGGCGCGGCGCCGTTCAATTGAGGAGTCGTGAGATGGCCAAGATCAAGGTCGCGAACCCGGTCGTCGAGCTCGACGGCGACGAGATGACGCGGATCATCTGGGCGTTCATCAAGGACAAGCTGATCCTGCCCTATCTCGACATCCGGCTGGCCTATTTCGACCTCGGCATCGAGACGCGCGACGCGACCGACGACCAGATCACGATCGACGCGGCCAACGCCATCTTGGAACACGGCGTCGGCGTCAAATGCGCGACCATCACGCCCGACGAGGCGCGCGTCGAGGAATTCGGCCTCAAGCAGATGTGGCGCTCGCCGAACGGCACGATCCGCAACATCCTGGGCGGCACGGTGTTCCGCGAGCCGATCATCTGCCGCAACGTGCCGCGCCTGGTGCCCGGCTGGACCGACCCGATCGTCATCGGCCGCCACGCCTACGGCGACCAGTACCGCGCCACCGACATGCTGATACCCGGGCCGGGCAAGCTCACCGTGCGCTTCGAGCCGGCCGACGGCGGCGCGCCGTTCGAGCGCGAGATCTTCGAGTTCCCGAGCGCCGGCGTCGCGCTCGGCATGTACAACCTCGACGACTCGATCCGCGGCTTCGCGCGCGCCTGCCTCAACTTCGGCCTGGAGCGCGGCTGGCCGGTCTATCTGTCGACCAAGAACACCATCCTCAAGGTCTACGACGGGCGCTTCAAGGACCTCTTCCAGGAGATCTTCGACGCCGAGTTCGCCGATCGGTTCGCCGCCGCCGGCATCACGTACGAGCACCGTCTGATCGACGACATGGTCGCCGCCGTGATGAAGTGGTCGGGCAAGTTCGTCTGGGCCTGCAAGAACTACGACGGCGACGTGCAGTCCGACACGGTGGCCCAGGGCTTCGGCTCGCTCGGGCTGATGACCTCGGTGCTGATCACGCCCGACGGCCGCACCGTCGAGGCCGAGGCGGCGCATGGCACGGTGACGCGGCACTACCGCGAGCACCAGAAGGGCAACCCGACCTCGACCAACCCGATCGCCTCGATCTTCGCCTGGTCGCGCGGCCTGGCGCACCGCGCCAAGCTCGACGGCACGCCCGAGTTGGCGGCTTTCGCGACGACGCTCGAGCGGGTCTGCGTCGAGACCGTCGAGGCCGGCCACATGACCAAGGACCTGGCGCTCTTGATCGGCCCGGATGCGCCCTGGCTCACCACCACCCAGTTCCTCGACAAGCTCGACGAAGGCCTGCAAGCCTCGATGGGGTAAGCGGGCGGCAGCTGGCGGCCCGATTTCAATTCGGTCCGGGCGGGTTCTGTACGGGCGGGTTCTGTACGGGCGGGTTTGAAACCCGCCCCTACCCCGCGCCCCACTTGGCGAGGTATTGATCGCAGATCTCGATCAGGCGGTCGCGGCCGAACGACGGGTCGTGGCCGCCGTGGACGACGCTGACCGGCAGCGCGCGTAGGCGCTCCATGGTGACGATGTAGTCGTCGATGTTCGACTCCTCGAGGTTGTCGAGCAGCGGACCGTCATAGACCGCATCGCCCGAGAACAGGATGCCCGTCGTCGCCTCCCACAGGCCGATCGAGCCCGGTGAATGGCCCGGGATGTGGATCACCTCGAAGGCGCGGTCGCCGATGTCGACCGTGTCGCCGTCCTCGAGCACGCGGGTCGGCGGCGCCGGTTCGAGGACGTGGGCGCCCGGGTCGAAGCCCGCGTGCGGGTAGGCGTCGAGCAGCTCCTCGGTATCGAGCACGTAGCCGGCGTCCTCGAGTGCCTTCTTGCCCTTCTCGCCGAAATCGGAGGTGCGCAGCTTCATGCCGCCGTGGGCTTCCGCGAGGTGCCGGGCTTCGGCCGCATGCACCAGGCGCTCGTCGAACTCGTGCATGCCGCCGGTGTGATCGAAATGGGTGTGGGTGGCGCATGCCAAGAGCGGCTTGTCGATCAGATCGTTCGCGGCCTCCTTGAGGCTCGCCAGGCCCAACGCGGTGTCGACCAGCAGGTCGCGGTCGCGGCCGCGCACATGCCAGACGTTGCAGCGGATCAACGGGTGGACATGCGGCTCGAAGATCAGCGTGATGTCGTCGTCGACCCGCTTGCGGTGGAACCATTGCTCGGCGATCTGCATCGGCGTCGTGCTCCCGGTTTGCCGCAGCATAGCCTAACGCTCTCGGCGCTTCACGAAGCTTTGAGCCGACTTGATTGGCGCCGGCACGGGCGCGGCACAATTTGTCGGTCAGACGGGCGCCGCACTCCGGGGCGTCCCCCAACGAGGAGTTCCTTCGATGATCAAGAAAGCCCTTGCCGCCGCCGCCATCGCGACCATGGCGAGCACCGCGATGGTCGCCAACGCGGTCGCGCAATGCGCCCCCAAAGTGGTCGCCGACGCCGGCAATCCCTGCGCCGCGGTCAACCCCTGCGCGGCGGCCAACCCGTGCAATCCCTGCAACCCGGGCAATCCCACGGCCGCCTGGTCGAAGGGTGACGCCTATGGCGCGACGCAGACCGGCTTCCGGCTGCGCGGCTTCCCGGGCTACGGCAGCGGCCACGAATAGAACGGCGCAGGCGATCCGCGTTCGCCTCGCCTTCGGTCCCCCTCCCCGCGCGGGAGGGGGATTTCAATGTCTGCTGGGAATTTACGCCGCGATGGCGCGTTCGATGGCGTCGAGCGCGGCGTCGGCCTTGTCGCCGTTGGGGCCGCCGGCCTGCGCCATGTCGGGCCGGCCGCCGCCGCCGGTGCCGCCGAGCGCCTCGGCGCCGACGCGCACCAGCTCGACCGCGCTGAGGCGGTCGGTCAGGTCGTCGGTGACGCCGACGACCAGCGCCGCCTTGCCGTCGGTCACGGTGACCAGCGCGACGACGCCCGAGCCGAGCTGCTTCTTGAGCGTATCGGCGAGGCCGCGCAGCGCCTTGGGCGGAGTGCCGTCGAGCCTACGCGCGGCGAGCTTGATGCCGCCCGCCTCGCGAACCTCGGGCGTCGCGCCGCCGCCACCGGTCGCGAGCTGGTGGCGCAGCCCGGCGATCTCGCGTTCGAGCTTCTTGCGCTGCTCGATCAGCGCCTCGACGCGCGCCGGCAGCTCGGCCGGTGTCGTCTTGAGAGAGCGCGTCACGATAGCCAACGTCTCCTCCATGCCGACGATTTTGAGGACGGCCGCCGCGCCGGTCAGCGCCTCGATGCGCCGGACGCCGGCTGCGACGGCGCCCTCGCCGATGATCTTGAACTGGCCGATGTCGCCGGTGCGCGCGACATGGGTGCCGCCGCACAGCTCGAGCGAATAGGTCGCTTCACCGTCCGCGCCCATCGCCAGCACGCGCACCTCGTCGCCGTAGTTCTCGCCGAACAGCGCCATGGCGCCGGCGGCCACCGCCTCGTCGGGGCTCATGATCGTCGTCTCGACCGTGGTGTTGCGACGGATCTGGTCGTTGACCTCGGCCTCGATCGCCGCGATGTCCTCGGCGGCGAGCGGCTGGCCATGGCTGAAGTCGAAGCGCAGCCGGTCGGGCGCCACCAGCGAACCCTTCTGCGTGACGTGATCGCCGAGCCGGCGGCGCAGCGCCGCGTGCATCAGATGGGTCGCCGAGTGGTTGGCGCGCAACAGCGTTCGCCGGTCGCCCTCGATCGCCAGATCGACGATGTCGCCGACGCCGAGCGCGCCTTCGGCGACGGTGCCGATATGGACGTGCAGCGCGCCGACCTTCATCTGGGTGTCGGTGATCGTCACGCGCACGCCGGGGCCCGCGCTCAGCACGCCGGTGTCGCCGACCTGGCCGCCGGACTCGCCGTAGAACGGCGTCTGGTTGACGACGATCGCGACTTCGGCGCCGGTCTCGGCGCGCTCGACGCGGGCGCCGTCGACGACCAACGCGAGCACCTTGGCCTCGGCGGTGTCGACCGCATAGCCGAGAAACTCGCCGGCGCCGACGTCGTCGCGGATCTCGAACCAGACGCGTTCGGTCGCCGCGTCGCCCGAGCCGGACCAGGCGGCGCGCGCCGCCGCGCGCTGGCGTTCCATCGCGGCGTCGAAGCCGGCGTGGTCGACCGGGCGGCCCTCACCGCGCAGCACGTCCGCGGTCAGGTCGATCGGGAAGCCATAGGTGTCGTAAAGCTTGAAGGCGACCTCGCCGGGCAGCGCCACGCCGTCGCCGAGCTTGGCGGTCGCGTCATTCAACAGGCGCAGGCCGCGGTCGAGCGTCTGCTTGAAGCGCGTCTCCTCGAGCCTGAGCGTCTCGGTGATCAGCGCCTCGGCGCGGCCCAACTCGGGGAACGCCTGGCCCATCTGGGCGGTCAACGCGGGCACCAGGCGCCACATCAGCGGTTCGACGCAGCCCATCATGTGGGCGTGGCGCATGGCGCGGCGCATGATGCGCCGCAGCACATAGCCGCGGCCCTCGTTCGACGGCATGACGCCGTCGGCGAGCAGGAAGCTCGACGCGCGCAGATGGTCGGCGATGACCTTGTGCGCCGCGGCGTGCGGACCGTCGGCCGGCACGCCGGTGGCATCGGCCGACGCTTCGATGATATGACGCATCAGGTCGACGTCGTAGAGGTCGTGCTTGCCTTGCATCACCGCGGCGATGCGCTCGAGGCCCATGCCGGTGTCGATCGACGGCTTGGGCAAGTCGATACGCTCGGCCTTGGTGATCTGCTCGAATTGCATGAACACCAGGTTCCAGATCTCGACGTAACGGTCGCCGTCCTGATCGGGGCTGCCGGGCGGGCCACCCGCGACGTCCGGACCGTGGTCGTAAAAGATCTCCGAGCACGGGCCGCACGGGCCGGTATCGCCCATCGCCCAGAAATTGTCGCTCGTCGCGATGCGCACGACACGCTCCTCGGGCAGGCCGGCGATCTTGCGCCACAGATCGTAGGCCTCGTCGTCGTCGTGGTAGACGGTGATCCAGAGACGGTCGGCGTCGAGGCCGAATTCGCGTGTCACCAGGTTCCAGGCGAGCTCGATGGCGAGCTCCTTGAAATAGTCGCCGAACGAGAAGTTGCCGAGCATCTCGAAGAAGGTGTGGTGGCGCGCGGTGTAGCCGACGTTGTCGAGGTCGTTGTGCTTGCCGCCCGCGCGGACGCATTTCTGCGAGGTCGCCGCGCGGTCGTAGGCGCGCGTCTCGGCGCCGGTGAAGACGTTCTTGAACTGCACCATGCCGGCATTGGTGAACAACAGCGTCGGGTCGTTGCTCGGCACCAGTGGACCCGACGCCACGACCCGGTGGCCGTGACGGTGGAAATACTCCAGAAACGCCGTGCGAATATCGTTCGCGGTCTGCATCGCTCCTGCCCCTCCCGCCGGTCAAGGCGACCGGCGGGATACGCCATTTACAACCGGCAGCCCCGACTGTCCACAATCACGGCCGGGAATTGATGGCGCCGACATGCGGCCGACACCGCAATGCGCATGATTTGGACAGCCACGAATGAAAGCGGAGCCGCGCCGCGCGCAACACCTAGGCGGCGGCGCGGCGCGGTCCCTTGGGGCGTGTCCTAGGCCCCGATCAGCCCTCGTTTGCGGCGGGTTCGGCCGGTTCCGGGTGGGGCTCGGCGAAGGCCGCCTCGACGACGAGGCCGGCGTCCTGGCGGATCGAGCGCTCGATGGTGTCGGCGATGTCCGGATTGTCCTTGAGGAACTGCTTGGCGTTCTCGCGGCCCTGGCCGATGCGCTGGCTGTCGTACGAGAACCACGAGCCCGACTTTTCGACCACCCCGGCCTTGACGCCGAGGTCGAGGATCTCGCCGACCTTCGAGACGCCCTCGCCGTACATGATGTCGAACTCGACGATGCGGAAGGGCGGCGCCATCTTGTTCTTGACCACCTTGACGCGGGTCTGGTTGCCGACAATCTCGTCGCGGTCCTTGACCGCGCCGATGCGTCGGATGTCGAGCCGCACCGAGGCGTAGAACTTGAGCGCGTTGCCGCCTGACGTGGTCTCGGGACTGCCGAACATGACGCCGATCTTCATGCGGATCTGGTTGATGAAGATGACGAGGCAACGCGAGCGCGAGATCGACGAGGTCAGCTTGCGCAGCGCCTGGCTCATCAGCCGTGCCTGCAGGCCGACGTGGATATCGCCCATCTCGCCCTCGAGCTCGGCGCGCGGCACCAGCGCCGCCACCGAATCGATGACCACGATGTCGATGGCACCCGAACGCACCAGCGTGTCGGTGATCTCGAGCGCCTGCTCGCCGGTGTCGGGCTGCGAGATCAGCAGCTCGTCGATGTTGACGCCGAGCTTCTTGGCATAACCCGGGTCGAGTGCGTGTTCGGCGTCGACGAAGGCGCAGGTGCCGCCCAGCTTCTGGGCTTCGGCGATCATGTGCAGCGCCAGCGTCGTCTTGCCCGAGCTTTCGGTGCCGTAGATCTCGATGACCCGGCCGCGCGGCACGCCGCCGATGCCGAGCGCGATGTCGAGCCCGAGCGAACCGGTCGGGATCGCCTCGACGTCGGCCACGGTGCCGTTCTGGCCGAGCCTCATCACCGAGCCCTTGCCGAACGCGCGCTCGATCTGGCTGAGCGCCGCCTCCAATGCCTTCTGCTTGTCCATCCCGTCCTTCCCGACGACGCGCAACACTGGTTCTGCCATGATGCTCCCTCCGTTATTCCATAGCGCCCCGAAGAGCGCAACGGCAATAGTTGTACATATTTTGTTCCAGCACGCAATGGTTATTTTAACGCATTGATTAAAAACATATATCCTTGGTGCGTTCGGAGAACGTTCAGTAAACTACAGGAATCGCCGGCGGTGTGACCCTTCGGCACCCCTGTGGCTCAGGCGACCCACTCGCTGACCGGCGCGCGGGCCTCGTGCAAGGGCTGGCAGACGACGTCGACCAGTGCCGGGCCGCCCGATTCGACGGCCGCGCCGAGCGCCTTGCGCAGCTCGCCGGGCTCGGTCACGCGCCAGCTCCTGATGCCATAGGCCTCGGCGATTCGGGCGTGATCGGTCGCCGTGAAGTCGACCGAGAAGTAGCGGCCTTGGTAGCCGGCGCGCTGGCCCGCCTTGATCCAGCCGAAGGTCGCGTTCGAGACGACGACGAAGGTGACGGGAAGCCCGAGCCGCTGGACGGTCTCGAGCTCGCCGGCGACGAAGCCGAAGCTGCCGTCGCCCATCACCGAGACGACCTTGGCGTCGGGCCGTGCGAAAGCCGCGCCGAGCGCCGCCGGCAGCGAATAACCGAGCGCCCCGTGGGCGCGGTTCGAGAACATGTGGCGGCCCGTCTTGGCGACCTTGTAGTAGCCCGAGAAATAGGGGCACGGCGTCCCCGGGTCGGCGACCACCACCGCGTCCTCGGGCAGCACCGCCTCGAGATCGGCGACCAGGCGCTCGGGCCGGATCGGCGTCGCATCGGAACGCGCCAGCGCGTCGAAGGCGGCGAACTTCTCGGCCTTCGCCCGGGCCACCGCGTCGGCGCCCAGCACCCGTTCGGGTGCCGCATAGGCGCGTCGCTCGATCTCACCCGCCAGCGCCTCGAGACACAGCCGCGCGTCGCCGAGCAGCCCGGCAGCGGTCTCGTAGTTGACGCCGATGACGCGCGGGTCGGCGTCGATGTGGACGACGCGCACGGTCTTCGGGTCGGGATGGCGCCAACGCTCGGTGGTCACCGAGCCGGCGCGCGCGCCGACGAACAGGACGACGTCGGCCTGATCGACGATCGCGCGGGTTTCGTCGGTGCCGCCGTTGCTGCCGACGACGCCGAGCGCGAGCGGGTGGTCGTCGACGATGCTGCCCTTGCCGCTGATCGAGGTCGCGACCGGCGCGCCGAGCAATTCGGCGAGCCGCCGGAGCGCCGCCTCGGCGCCCGAGATGACGACCCCGCCGCCGCAGATGATGAGCGGCCGGGCGGCCGCGCACAGCACGTCGGCCGCCCGGGCCACTTCGGTGGCGTCGGGCGCTTCGCGGGTCGCCGGATAGGCGCCGAATTCGCGATCGGCCCACAGCTCGGCCTCGTCGACCGGGCCGTTCTGGACATCGAAGGGCAGGCCGATGTGCGCCGCGCCGGGCCGCGCCGACGTCATCTCGCGGAACGCGGTGCGCACCGCGTCGGGCAGCTCGGCCGAGGAGTCGAGCACTGTGTTCCACTTGGTGAGCGGTCGGAACAGCGCCCGCTGGTCGAGCTCGGTCAGCGCGAAGCGGCCGCGCGAGGACACCGAAATGTCGGTCGTGATCGCCAGGATCGGCACCGAGGACTCGTTGGCCTCGACGACGCCGGGCAGAATGTAGGTCGCGCCGCCGCCCGACGGCCCCTCGCAGACGCCGACCTTGCCCGAGACGCGCGCATAGCCGTCGGCCATGTAGGCGGCCGAGCGTTCGTCGCGCGTCAGGACGTGGCGCATGCCGTGATCGAGCCGCTGCAGCGCGTCGTAGAACGGCAGGCTGGTGTCGCCGCACAGCCCGAAGATGATCTCGACGCCGTGCAGTTCCAAGAGGCGCACCAGCGCCTCGCCGCCATTCGGTTGGTTCATCGCCGCGGCGCCGCGCGCGGCGCCCTCACTCGGCGG
>Ga0209988_10002680_pt1 | contig 11777 bp, 15 predicted proteins | sample N075metaG_FD_183115 | JGI IMG/M metagenome (GOLD analysis project Ga0209988, IMG submission 183115) | Deep subsurface microbial communities from Kermadec Trench to uncover new lineages of life (NeLLi) - N075 metaG (SPAdes) (version 2) | ecosystem: Environmental > Aquatic > Marine > Ocean trench... | reverse complement strand
CAGATCCAGCTGATCCAGCTTTGGTACAAGCATTAATTGATGCAGAAAGTGCAGTAGCACAAGCAGCTCAAGACACTATTGATGCAGAAGCAGCAACAGCACAAGCAGCTCAAGAAGTTATTGATGCAGAAGCAGCACTAGCTGCAGATCCAGCTGATCCAGCTTTGGTACAAGCATTAATTGATGCAGAAAGTGCAGTAGCACAAGCAGCTCAAGACACTATTGATGCAGAAGCAGCACTAGCTGCAGTAAATGAGCCTCTTGTACAAGTAATTGCACTTCAAGATGCCGCTGTTACAGCTCAATTAGCAGCAGATGCAGCTAAGGAATTAGAAAAAGAAGCTAAGGATGTAGAAAAAGCAGCTAAAAAAGCAGCTAAAAAAGCAAATCCTTCTGATCCAATTCTAGATCAAGCAGCAGTCGATGCTAAAGCAGCTAAAGAATTAGCTAAAGCCAATTCTAAGGCAGCTAAAGAAGCAGCAAAAACTGCTCAACTAGCAGCAGACATAGCAGCTTCTAGTGCCGAAGATGCACAAGCAGCAGCAGACAAAGCAGCTAAAAAAGCAACTAAAGCAGCAGACAAAGCAACTAAAGCAACAGAAAAACTAACTAAAAAAATAACCAAGGAAAATGCAAAAGCATGTAAGAAAATTCTCAAAGAAATTGATAAAATTCTTCCAGACACATCTGAAACCCTTGATTTGATAGCAGTAGCTCATTGTGTGTAACCCACACCTTTTCTTTTTTTTATTAATCAAACATAGAAAAAATTGAATTGGTTACATCTATCTGCGTCCATTTTTATCCCCAAAAAGGTAGCTGAATCCCCGTGGGCCCATTTATTCTCATTTACTCTGATTAAATATCCGACAAGATCACTATTGTTATGTCATCTCAAATAGGTGCAAAAAAGTCCTTGATTTTTGTTGTATTTGTCATGTTTTCGCTAATTTTTGTTGGAGGAATTTTTGCTGCGACAAACGAGATTGCAATTGGTGCAAACCAAGAACTATCCTACCCTTCCTGGTTAATCATCTCATATCTTGCAGGACTATCCATGATAATTTTACCATGTACACTTCCACTTGTTTTCATCATTATTCCACTTAGCATGGGAAAAGGTGGAAAGAAAGGTTTGACCATGGCATTGTTATTTGGTGCAGGACTTACAATCACAATTTCACTTTATGGTATCGGTATTGGAGCACTTGGACAAACAGCTGATTTAGATGATATTTCAAGTTTCATGTTTTTGATTGCAGGAGTTGCAGCGTTTCTTTTTGGATTATCTCAATTAAAATTATTTCAATTAAAGTTACCAGCATATTCTGGAACACCAAAATTTATTCAGAATCGTGGTGATTATTCAAAATCATTTTTTATGGGATTATTATTAGGTAATGCTGGTGTTGGATGTCCTAACCCACTGTTTTATTGGCTTTTAATCTATGTTGCAGGAACTGGAAGTGTAGAGATTGGTGCAAGCTTAGGAGCAGTGCATGGCGTTGGACGAGCAATTCCTCTAATTTTGTTATCAGTTCTGGCAATAATCGGAGTAAATTATACCAAAAAAATTACAGCAAGCCGTGAAAATATTGAAAAACTTACTGGTTTGATGTTAATTGTTATTGGTGCATTTTTGATTATCAATGGTATTCCTGGTGGACATGAATGGTATGAAAATACAATTATTCATATTGGCTGGAACAATATTGTTTCAATGACTTCAATTCCATCTGAATTTGCAATGGGTGAACATGAACATGTTCGCCAAGTTGAAATGCCTGAGGAACTTGTACCCTTTTTGTTTATATCCCTAATTGCATTTCCTATCGGTTGGTATTTTATTAAGAAAAAAAGAGAGATAATTACATGAAAGATCCTGTGTGTGGAATGGAAGTAGGAGAAAAAGGCGAAACATTTGTTCATAATGGAAAAGAATATCGATTTTGTTGTGCCACTTGTAGATGGGCATTTGAGAAAAATCCAAAACAGTTTGAAGAGTCATGAAAGTTCAAGTTCTAACCACACCTGGTTGTTCAAACTGTAGTGTTTTAGAAAAAATGTTAGAAAAACTTGGAGTGAAATATGATTTGATTGATGTTACAGAAAAACCAGAATATTTAGAAAAATATCCTATTTTTACTGCTCCAGGGTTAGTCATCAACGAAAAATTAGAGTTTGCAGGAATTCCAAAAATTGATGAACTTGAAAAGAAACTCTCTGAATAACAGGTAATGCTTTTTACTCTGCACAAACTTGTATTTTTAAATGACAGACTATTCAATGGATGAAAAAATGATTCTTGTTCAATATGCAATAAAAAAATATGAAAATGAAGATATTGTAATTGAAAAATTAAAGGATATTTTATCTGAAAAAGACATTCAAAGAAATATTGATACTCTTATTGGAACTCAACGAGTTAGACGCATAGGGCCTGACATTCTACAAAACAATGAAAGTCATACTGAATTACCAGAACTGCCAGAAAATCTCAAACCTATAATTGATACTCTTTAATTTAGAATCCTCGAAGTCCCTCTGGGCGCACAACTTCTGGATGTTGTTTCATCCATTCTATTTTATCTAACATTTCTTGTTTGTCTTGTGGAAAAGTACCTTTTACTGAATATGCGTTTGAACCATGATTCACTCTAAAAATAATCTCATCTTTAGTTTCTATCTGACTGATCAAATCATGAAGTTCTTCTAATGATTCATCATCATTAATTTTTATGAATGGTTCATCAAACTTGTCAAGAAATTCTTGTTTTATTCCATTTTCTAGATACAAAGTTAGAGCTCCAACATACTGTGGAGAACATGCACTAATCACTTCTGCAGTACCTTTGATGTGTTCTTTGGTATATGTTCTTCCACCCAATCCTAAAATTATCATACATGACATAATGTAACCTGCTTCTTTTGCTTTGTTGACTGATTTTGTTATTGTCTTTGCAATAGCTCCCTTTGTTACTTTTTTTAGAACAATATCAGAACCGCTTTCAATTCCTAAATAAAACATATCTAATCCAGCTTCATTCATCTTCTTTAGTTCTTCAGGTGTTTTCTTTAGAATATTCATAGGCATTGCATAACAAGAAATTCTTTCAAGCTTTGCAAATTTTTCTTTAATGTATTTTATTATTTTTATCATGAATTCTGAATCAAGATTCAATGCATCTCCATCTGCAAGAAAAACTCTTTTAGTGTCAGGCAAATAATTTGCCATCATGTCAATTTCTGTTTTTATTTCATCCCATGTTCTTTCAGAATATTCTTTTGTTCTATACATATCACAAAAAGAACATTCGTTAAATGAACAACCTAATGTAACTTGAAAAATTAATGACTTTGCTTCTGAAGGTGGTCTGTATAATGGAGCATCATAATTTAACATCATTTTTAATTCACAGAAATTTGTTTGATTGTGTTTTTTATACTTTCTATAATAATTCAACCACAAAATACCTTTTAGTAGTGAACTAGAAGAATTTTCATTACTTATGGCCAATGATCCTGACGCGAAAAGGTTGCTTTGGTTTGTTTTTGCCGCTTCAAGAGGGGGGCTAAATCGATTAAAAATTATCTCAAAATTAAAGGAAAATCCACTTAATACTAATCAACTAGCAAAAGAGTTGGGTCTAGATTACAAGGCAATCCAACATCACATTAAGGTGCTTGAAAAAAATAACATGATCACTAAAGTTGGAGAAAAATATGGAATTACATTTTTCATTTCCACCTTTCTTGAAGTAAATATAGAGTCATTTGAAGAAATTGAAAGAAAATTGGACAAAAGTAAATAAAACCTCAAGAGGTGTTTCTCACTAAATGGAACCTACGTCACTAATCTTGTCTGTTGTTTCAATTGCAAATATGGGCATACTAGGAATTCTAATCTGTATATTTGGAAAGATGTATGGAAAGACTAGAGCACAGCTTCCATTAGGTATGATTGTAGTTACTGTGATGTTGTTTTTGCATAACGTCATTGGCGCTCTAGCATATTTTTCCATGGAGATGCTTTTCTCTAATGAAATATTCCCATACATGCTAGGAGTAGGAATCGCAGAACTTGCTGGTTTGATAATATTTCTAAAAATTACTTTGGATTGACCTTAGTTTAATTGTAACAAAAAATAATAAAAACTATGTTACAAGACTATCTTAAACTTAACAAAAATATTCTAATTGCAATTTTTACATCTATAATTATTTCTGCAGGAATTGCACAACTTTTATCTGATCAAGAAGACTATCTAAACTCTACATACACCACAATTGCAGATTATTCAGTTTACTTTTCAGTTTTTGGTGTGTTATATTATTTTGATAACAGAAAAAAATATAGAATTGAATCTGGTGGTACAGATACTGTAAAACTAAAACATGATCTCATAAAATTAGTTACATCTCTTGGACTTGCCGAAGTTGTTTATACAATTGCTAGATGGATTTTGCAATACCATTTTTTAACAATAGATTATGATCCGTATCTAGCTTCAATTATATCACAAAGTATTTCTGCAGCTATTTTTTTGATAGTAGTAAACATAAATGTAAAGTTAGTAAAATTATACAAGGATGAAAATTAGTGTTATGTTGATGGTTCTGGAATTCCTAACAGTGGATATGGATATTTTGTAAAAGAAACAGGTGAATCATTTTATGAAAAAAAACCAGACTTACTAACAATCAAGCAGAATACATGGCGATAATTTCAGCATTATACAAGTTCATTGATTTAAATGATGAAATTACCAATTTACAGTGATTCAAAAAATACTGTAAATCAATTAAATCATGAATTTGCAATAAATAATGATGAACTTCGAAGACTAGCACAAGAAGCTTGGGCTATTATAGGAAAACTTTCTGATAGACCATTAATAAAATGGATTCCTAGAAAAGAGAATCTGGCCGGAAAAATGTTGGGAAGCTAAAATTACAGATCAGAAATTTCTATGAATAACTTTATTATGTAAAATCCTTAGATCCAACTTACATGGCAGAATCTGTCTTTTTATCACCAAAATCAATTGCAGTAATTGGTGCATCTGACAAAAGAGGAAGTGTTGGAGCCACCATTACCTCAAATATTATGAATGGTTTTACAGGAACTGTTTATCCTATTAGTCCTTCAAGAGAAACAGTATTTTACAAAAAAGCATACAAGAGTGTCTTAGATGTTCCCAAACCAATTGACCTTGCAGTAATTGTTATCAAAAATACATTGGTTGCAACAGTGTTAGAAGAATGTGGCAAGAAAAAAATCAAAGGCGTAATTATCATTACAGCTGGTTTCAAAGAAGTCGATGAAGAAGGTGCAAAACGTGAACAACAACTCAAAGATATTGCTAAAAAATACAAAATAGAAGTCATTGGACCAAACTGTCTTGGTGTCATGAATCTTGATCCAAAGATAATGATGAATTGTACTTTTCTTAAAATTACACCAAAATCTGGAAAAATTGCACTTGTCTCTCAAAGTGGTGCAATATGTGCTGCATTAGTTGAAGATGCTAGTGCTCAAGGAATAGGTTTCTCTGCTGTAGTCAGTCTTGGAAACAAAGCTGTAATGAGTGAAGTTGATGTTCTAAAGACACTTGCAAATCATAAACAAACAGAAGTTATTGTAATGTATCTTGAAGACATGAGCAATGGTCAAGAATTTCTCAAAGTTTGTAAAAATATTACTAAAAAACTCAAAAAACCAGTTCTTGTTCTAAAATCAGGACGTAGTCCAGAAGGTGCAAAAGCTGCAATGTCTCATACTGGAGCCTTGATGGGTTCAGATGAAATCTATGATGCTTTGCTAAAACAATCCGGTGCAATCAGAGTTGATACCATGGAAGAACTCTTTGATTATGCAACAGCATTTTCAAAACAACCATTACCATCAGGTGGTGATCTTGTAATTGTTTCAAATGCAGGTGGTCCTGCAATCATCTCTACTGATGCATGCTCAAAGGCTAAAATCAAGATGGCAGATATTACAAGTGTTAGAAAAAAAATTGATGAGGTAATTCCACCTTGGGGAAGCTCTAGAAATCCTGTTGACATTGTTGGTGATGCTGATTTTAATCGATTTCATAATGTTTTGGATAGAGTTCTCAAACATCCAAAAGTTGGTTCTGTAATTACAATGTGTACTCCTTCTGGAACTCTAGATTATGATAAACTAGCAGAAGTTATTGTTGAAATGTCAAAGAAATACAAAAAAACAATGCTTGCAAGTTTAATGGGATTAGATGAAGGAATCACCAATAGAGAAATTTTAGCTGATGGAAATGTTCCATATTACACATACGCTGAAGGTGCAATTAGAACTCTTACGGCAATGATTAGATTTTCTAACTGGATAAATGCTCCTACTGGAAAAATTACTAAATTCAAAGTTAACAAAGCAAAAGCAAAGAAAATTTTTGACAAGGTGAAAAAAGAGAAACGACCAAATCTTCTAGAAGAAGAAGGGCAAGAAGTTCTTAAAGCATATGGATTACCATTACCTGCAAGTGCACTTGCTGCAACAGAAACTGAAGCAGTTAAAGTTGCAAAGAAAATTGGTTATCCAGTTGTAATGAAGATTGCATCACCTCAGATTATTCACAAGTCTGATGCAGGTGGTGTTAAAGTAAACTTGACAAATGATTCTGAAATCAAAGACGCATTCAAAACAATTATCAAAAATGCTAAAAAATACAACAAGAAAGCTGAGATTAAAGGTGTCTTGATTGTAGAGATGGTAAAAGGCGGAAAAGAATTAATCATTGGTTCAAAACTAGAGCCTGGATTTGGTCCAGTAATCATGCTTGGAATGGGTGGAATCTACGTGGAAGTTCTCAAAGATGTTACATTCAAAATTGCACCTGTAACTGACAAAGAAGCTGATGATATGATAGCATCAATCAAAACACAAAAACTTCTACAAGGTGTAAGAGGTGAAAAACCTTCAGACATATCAAAACTCTCTGAATGTATTCAGAGATTATCTCAACTAGTTTCTGACTTTGAAGAGATCAAAGAATTAGACATGAATCCTGTACTCGTAATGGAGAAGGGTAAAGGTTGTCGAATTTTAGATGTCAGAATAGGTCTCTGATAACAATTCATTCCTAAAATTAGCTGCGCCTATTTACAATACTTAAACAATATGAAAACAAATACTGTTGCATGGCTAATGTCTTAAAGACAATTAGAACAGGCGATGATTACATTCAAAGTCTTAGAGGCCGTGATCTAGTAATTTACCTATTTGGAGAACTAGTCAAAGAACCAGTAGATCATCCAATGATTAGACCATCAATTAATGCAGTTGCAGAAACTTATGATCTTGCAGTACGTGACGAATCTCTAGCTACAGCTGACTCGTCTATTACCGGATTGAAAGTTAATCGATTTTTGCACATTGCCGAAAGTGCAGAAGATTTAGTTTTACAAAATAAAATGCAAAGAACATTAGGACAAAACACTGGAACATGTTTCCAGAGATGTGTTGGAATGGATGCATTGAATGCTTTACACTCTGTAACTTTTGAAATAGATGAAAAACATGGAACAGATTATCATAAAAGATTCTTAGAATTTGTAAAGATGGTTCAACAAGAAAATCTTGTAATTGGTGGTGCAATGACTGATCCTAAAGGTGATAGAAGTAAAGGACCATCAGAACAAGATGACCCAGAAATGTTTACTAGAGTTGTAGAGACTAATGATAAAGGAATCTATGTGTCTGGTGCTAAAGCACACCAAACTGGTTGTATTAATTCACATTGGATAATTTTGATGCCAACAGTTAGACTAACAGAAAATGACAAAGACTGGGCATTTGTTGGTGTAATTCCAGCAGATGCAAAAGGAGTTACTTACATCTATGGTCGACAGTCTTGTGACACTAGAAGCATGGAAGAAGGTGACATTGATGATGGTAACGCAAAATATGCTGGGCAAGAAGCCTTGATGATTTTAGAGAGAGTGTTTATTCCATGGGACAAAGTCTTCATGCATGGTGAATATGAATTTGCATCTTCGCTTATAGAGCGTTTTACTTGTTATCATAGACGTAGTTATGTATGCAAAACAGGACTTGGTGATGTACTAATTGGAGCTGCAGCAACAATTGCTGACTATAATGGAGTACCAAAAGTGTCTCACATCAAAGACAAAATTATTGAGATGACTCATCTTAACGAATCAATCTTTGCTGCAGGAATAGCATCCTCTTACCTAGCACACAAGCTGAAATCAGGTGTATATCTAAATGAAGATATGCTTGCACAAGTTTGTAAACACAACGTTACTAGATTCCCATATGAAATTAGTAGACTTGCACAAGACATTGCTGGTGGATTAGTAGTTACTCTTCCATCTGAAAAGGACTTTAGACATCCAGTAGCTGGTCCATTACTCAAAAGATTCCTTGTAGGAAGAAAAGGTGTTGATGTTGAAAATAGAATGAGAATTCTTAGACTGATTGAAAACATGACACTTGGTAGAAATTCTGTGGGATATCTTACAGAATCTATGCATGGTGCTGGTTCCCCACAAGCACAAAGAATTCAAATCCAAAGACAGATGCAGATTGGTTACAAAAAGAATCTTGCAAAGAAACTAGCTGGTATTACAAACGATTTTGAAGAACCATCCGAACCTTCTGATTACTTTAAACGAATATTTCAAACAAAAGATTCTATTCTATAGATTTTAAAATTAACATTACAGGTAGTTCATAAATGATTCTACTCTTGAAACTAATGATTTATCAGAATCCTTTTTTAGTAAATTTAACGTAATGATATCACCACGCAAACAGGACGATCTAGTGCTTTCATCTACGCACAATGTGAACCTGTTTGCCTGAATTACACAGAATTTAATTTACTCTTTATTGTCTTTATCAGATGTTTTCTCGTCTGTTTTATCTGAATCTGTTTTAACTTCTTTATCAGACTCGTCTTCTTTTTCTGTAGCCTCTGATTTTTCTACATGTTCAGAATATTCAGAATCTTTTTCTATTTTATCAATATCTGATAATTCTTCTATTGTGTCTGGATTTTCTGAATCTAGTGAATCTGAAAGTTTAGTCTTTTTTTCTTTTTTCTTATTTGTAATCTGTTTTACAATCATTACTCCTATCACAACTGCAATTATGACATAGTTAATGGGTGGTTTTAGTAACTGTGTAACATATCCTACTTGTGGAAGTGTGTATACTACTTTTCCAATGTATTCCTCTTCAGTAATTGGAAAGTCAGTTCCAGGGATTGATGCTGGATTTGCATCTCCTTTTGTTCTAAGTGTTTTAGGATCATCATCTATTATTGAAACTACTCTATGTACAATTACTCTATTATGATCTGATGGCCGATTAAACACAATAATGTCACCTTTCTCAATATCTTCAAAAGGTTCGTGTCCTTGCACTATCAAGACATCATAAACTTCTAATTCTGGAATCATACTTCCACTTGCAACTACATAAAATGGATTTTGTGTTCCAAATATTGCTTGTAGACCTATCCAAATAACTAAAACTCCTACACCAACAATAATGATGTCTTTGATGACTCCTTTAGAGATAGATTTTTTCAATTATATCATCGCATATTTTCATTGATTAAATTTGTTATCTATTAGATCTTGGTTCCACACTCTTCGCAGAATTTAGAGCCTTCTTTATTTTCAAATCCACAATTAGAGCATTTTCCTGGTTGAGCAGTAACTTCTGGTTTCCCTAAAAGAATTATCTCCCCAATCTTTTTGATACCATTCCATGGAATACTACCTTCAGTGCCATCATTTTTGATCAATACTAGAACCATTGACTGTGTAGAATCAATACCTACTTGTTTTGCAACTCCGATCTTGTTAGCATTTTCATCATATACTACTCTACCTTCAATTGAAGTAACTGAAGTTGCTGGACCTGGTTGTGTAACTGTTTCCTGTGGAGTTTGTGGTGTTGGCTCTACAACTTGCTGTGGCACACTTTCAACTTGTGGCGCATTTTCAACTATTGGTTTTGCGCTTCCAATTCCTCCTGCTTCATCCTGTTTTTTGAATTCTCTGTATTCTGCAATTGACGCATTACATGAATTGCATATGTATTGTCCTTTTTCTGCAAGAATTAGATTTTCTGCAACTTCTTCATTAGGATTCTCAAATTCTATTTTTGGAGCTCCTTCAAATTCTTTATCACAGGTATTGCAAAAATATTTAGTAATTTTTTCTACATCTAATCTACCTATAGGAGCTAAAAATAGATCAGGACCACCTAGATTTCCTTTCGTTTGTTGTTCATCAGTAACCGTAGCCATAACATAACCTCCGGAACCTCTTAATTTTTTAAGTCTAAGCTCTGAACTCATATCTGAATTTTATTAAAACGTCATTTAAATATATACCAAAATTAATTATCCAACAAAAAATATGGTGTTAATTCTGGTGAACGTTTTTAGGTACGGTCAATAAAGTAGCAGTACAATGACAGTTACACAAGTTTCAGATGCAAAGTCTTGGGAAGTCGAAGTGGTAAACTCTGACATTCCTGTATTTGTAGACTTTTGGGCCGAATGGTGTGGTCCATGTAGAATGGTAAGTCCAGTAGTTGAAGAATTGGCAAATGATTATGATGGCAAAGTAAAATTTGTCAAGGTTAATGTTGATGAGGCCAATGAATTGGCATCAAAATATAATGTCTTTAGTATTCCAACCTTGATCATCCTTAACAAAGGTGAATTAGTTAGCCAACAAGTAGGCGCTGCTTCTAAAGAATCATACAAAAGTATGATTGATAGAGCACTTGCATAAATTCCAAAAACACGTTTTTATTCTTTTTTGATCTAGATAAAATAAAAAAAAGATTAGGTGTTCAATTTCTGTTCAAATACAGACATGATATATCCCATAATCTCTTTGTTGAGAGTTGCAAACGATTTTGTATTTTGATTAAATGTTTTAAACGCCTGTTTCGTTGCCTCTGATGAATTTATAGTGATTTTATTTTGATTGGCATATGCTTGAAGAGAAAAGTCAGTTATGTCACGGATTGTTTTTAAAACAGATTCAGGAACCTCTGTCTTGTAACCAGCTTTGATTGCATATTCTTGTTCTAAAGAAATAGCTGAATTAATCACAGTTTTCCATGCATCTATGTAATCTTGCTGAAGTTTAGCTACTGATTGATGGTATTTTGGAGAAGATTTTTCAACTTCATTAAAAAATCTGTCAATATTTTTTTTAGATATACCAAAGATATCATTTGATTGGTGAGAAGATTTATCCATTAACATTTCAAGAAATGCATTTTAGATAAGATTAACTATAAAAAAACTAAACAATTGTTTAAAGAATTTGTCTAAATTAGCTGAACCTACTTTAGATAAGAAAAATCAATTCAATGGTATCTGTGACTATGTTTGAGCCTGCTGAGTGTTTAACATTCAATTGATATTCTAATACATGCAGAAAGATAAGCAGTAAATGTCAGCCACATTTTGATCCTAAAGTAATTAATATTCCAAAAATTTAGGTGGTTCATGTCATTTGGTGAAGTAGATACACTTGGTATGCTATATGAAAAACTAGAAAGTTTGTTTGATGAATCTCAAGGATACTATGAAACATTTCTAGATACTAATAACATGTACAAAAAAGGTCAACTTAATGATAAAGAATTCTTCCAAAAACTTGGTGATTATGTAGTAGCATATTCTGCATTAGAATTTCTAGCAATCAAAGTACTATTTGAAATGAAAAAAGCAATGGGCTCT
>Ga0209988_10002679_pt1 | contig 11778 bp, 8 predicted proteins | sample N075metaG_FD_183115 | JGI IMG/M metagenome (GOLD analysis project Ga0209988, IMG submission 183115) | Deep subsurface microbial communities from Kermadec Trench to uncover new lineages of life (NeLLi) - N075 metaG (SPAdes) (version 2) | ecosystem: Environmental > Aquatic > Marine > Ocean trench... | reverse complement strand
CGTCAACAAGGTCGCCACCAATTTCTTGCGCGAGTGATGCCCATTCCGGTTCGCAGGTAAAGATTTTCAGGTCGGCATGAGAGGCGAGCGGCAATGTAAACAAAAATACAATCGATATTATTCTGGTCATCCTGACTGTTGCTCCTAAAAGATATGTGCGCCGTGCGCGCCGATGCTGAATATGTACTGGAGCCCAAACTGGTTGTCGTCTTCGAGGCCCGCGGCATCGTGAGTGTACTGAATGCGCAGTCGACTGAATTCGCTGTTCGACCAGTCTGCCATCAGGCTGTAACGGCGCGGGTCAGAATCCGGTGCGGCAAGCAAAGTGCCATCGAAAGCGGTGCCAGGATCGCCGGAAGACAGTCCGTCAATTCGCCCGCCAAAACGCCAGCGCGGAAACGGCTGGTAGGTGGCCTGAAGATACCAGCCGTATTGGTCGTTCTCGTAGGCCAACGGCAATCCACCCGGCACGGTATACACGCCGCTCTCATCGCGCCGCATGTACTCCGCTTGTATCACCAGGTTTCTTTGCTTCCAGTTGCCACCCGGTACCCACTTCCAAACCAGGTGCGCACCAACAAGCGATGAATCGCCGCTAAAGAGATAGGGGTCATCTTCATCGCCGGATGCGCGGTCAACGGCGGACGTATCAAGGTATGAGATACCAGCGAGCCAACTGTTAGAAGCGCCCGCATCGCCACCGATATTTGCGAACAGGCTGTAGGCTCCAAAACCTGAGTTATCGGAGCCCGCAGCGGGGTAACGGCCGCCTTGCAGGACTTCTCCGCCAAACTCCATGTAGAGTTCTGTTGGTGCAACCCAGCGAAGCTGGATGCCATCGTCCAGATACTGGTCGCCGAGAAACGCCTGGTAGGGCAACGGCTGGTCGGCAAAATCCCAGGTGTGCGCATGCCGGTTATTTTGATATCCAATGTTTGAATAAAAGCGGCCGAATCGGGCTGATAAACCGGCGGGTAGTGCCAGTGTTTCAACCCATGCCTCTTCAACCTCGATCTTCGCCTCACCGTCTTCGATGACAATAGGTGTGGTCAGCCAGGCTGTAAATTTGTCGTCGACATTTGCACTGATATTTATCTCGGTCTCACCAATGGACAGCCCTTGCTGTATCGGGCCCGCTTCGCCACCCAGCGGAAATCCCTGGATGGCGTAGTTGTCCGGGTTCTGGTTGTAACGCCATGCGTTGCCCAGAAAAATTACGCCGATTGCAGGGTTAAACGCGGAATTGGCTGAAGCGCTGGCAGGCGCCATACTTGCCTGCTGCGCCGCGAAACTTGCCTGAGTCGAATTTTGCTCTGCGACCGCGAGCCGCTGTTCAAGTGCAGAAATACGAGCGTCGTAGTCGGCACGCAATTCATCGAGGGCTTCACGTAAAGACTCGATCTCCGGATCCTGCGCATGAGCGCTGCCGGCCAGTGAAAGAATGAGTATTAACGAGTGGAACTTTGGAGAATTGACACGCATTGCGCCGCCTCCTTAAAAAATCTGAAATACCGATACTGTCGCGTTGATTCGCGCAGTAAGAAAAGATTCAGGTTCGTAACGGGGGCCCGCGTTGGCGGTGATCGAACACCGGCGTGGTTGGTTCCTGGGACTGAGCAGGTGTAAGTCGCTCCAAAAAGTTGGGTACGGGGTCGAACGATGTTAGCGATGGTGGCGCTGCGTGAATCGGATCTCCATGACCCGTGCACATTTCGCAACTACTCTGGATGTCTGCACCATGTGTCGCAACATGCGCGGACAGCGCCAAATGACTGACGACAAGCACCAGCAGCACTGCAATACAATTTTTTCTGTTTATGAACGACATAGTTGGTATGAACATCGGCTGTGCCGAAGTCCGCCAGCCAGTTTCGCTGTTGCCGAGCCGTTTGGCAAACCATCGAGCCCAAATTCCGGGCAAAAAAACAGGGCCGGCAATACCGGCCCCAATCTCTGGAGGCCATTGGGACGGGGGGGGTGTCCATAGCCTCTTGATTAGGGCTTATTCTAATTACATTAGAGAAAATGAATATACGTAGTTACCGAGAGAAACGACGGCCACTAACCCGGTGCCGGCGAACCAGGAAATACGCGAAATCGATGAAAATCACCGAATTCTGTGGTCAGACTCGTTTCATCATAGCGATGTATCGAGGCTGACTGCGGAGCGAGTCCATATCCGAATCTGTCTCATACCATTGCTTGTGCATGGAGCCCAGCTCAATACCGCGCTCCAGATGATCAAGCGCCAGTTCAGTTTCGCCAAGCAAAGCATATCCGCAAGCAGCGTTGTAATGAGTACCGCCTGTGTCCGGCGCCGTAAGCAAAGCGCGTTCTATCCATAGTTTGGCCTCATCACTATTGCCCTGTTCACAAAGCATTATCGCGAGAAAGCTCATTGCCCGAGAGTTTGTAGGGTCTGCATCGATTGCCTTTCTGGCCACAAGCTGGGCCTGCTCAACAGCGGCGACGGCTTCTTCGCTCCGCCCAAGGATTTTCAGTTGATTCGCGATCTCCGACCAGGACTGATAGTTATCGGGCTGGGCCACCGCAGCGCGACGCGCAAGTTCAAGCACTTTTTCCGGGTCGCCTTCCAGTCGCGCCAGTCGGCTGTAGAAGTTCAGTGGCTCGTAGAGAGTCGGGTTAATGGCAAGTGCACGTTCGAACGATTCTTTAGCCTCTGAAAAATTTTCAGCAGCCATCAATACCACCCCTCGTGCCGTATGCGATTCGGCCAGATGGTCTGCCAGCTCCACTGCTTTGCTGCTTGACTCGAATGCGCGGTCCAGAGTGGGTTCCTCATTTCGCCGATACAGAAAGGCGTCTGCCAGGCAGTAGGTTCTGCCAGCGTAAGCCAGCGCATAGCCTGGATCGATTTCGATGGCTTTGTCGAACATGCGAAGAGCTGATGCAAGATGTCCGGTGCCCGACCGGTAGTATTGATCCTTCCCTCGGAGGTAATAATCATATGCCTCGAAATTATCCGTAGTTTGATCGGTTACGTGTCTTTGTTCTTCCAGGCTCAGTGTCAGGTGTAGCGACTCAACGATCTGTTCGGCAATTTCATTCTGAACTGCAAAAATGTCATCAAGTTTTCTGTCGAAATTCTTGGCCCATAGATGATTGTCGTTTTTGGCGTCAATGACCTGCACCGTGATTCGGACCATGTCGCCGGCGCGCCGCACGCTGCCCTCGACGATGGTTGTCACGCCGAGCTTCCTGGCAACCGTAGGAACGTGTATATCTTTGCCCTTGTATGCGAATGAAGACGATCTCGAGCATACTTTCAGGCTTGAGATCCGACTTAGCATCGTCAACAGTTCTTCAGCCAGGCCATCACTAAAGTACTCATTCTCTTTTGAGCCGCTCATATTGACGAACGGCAGTACCGCAATCGATGGGCCTTGGTTTTCTTCTGCAGCGTCTTCTCCTTCCGTCGCAGATTTGGTCTTCTTAATGCCGTCCGGCGTGGCGTCGAATGCCCAGGCGAGGACCAGCGCGACAGGAAAACCAATCATTGCAAGAGCGACCACCAGCGTTTGGCTCCACTGTGGCAATTGCAGCGGATCGAACGTGGTGTCCGCAATCTGAATGGCCAGCCACGCAACGATCAGGTAGGCAACAGCAACCCTGAAGACCTTTCTGCGTCGAAGTTCCTGTATGAAATCCGATTTGGGTTTTTCCTTATCCTTGGTCATAGACTTTATGAAAGCATCCCTGATTCTTTTCTTGTACGTTGACCTGAGGTGGTCGGAATTGTAGCGTATTGCAGGGGAATTGCTAAGGTGGTTAAAACATGTCCAGGTCTGTTCAGGATTCGACGGCAAGCACTCGTCTGGTAGCACACGACTTTTCGTTGTACTCGGGCAAGGCACGTGCCTATCTGCGATACAAACAGATACCGTTTGTTGAAAGTAGTACGCCTGAAGATCGGGCGATGATCAAGGAACGAGTTGGTCGGCGGGTGATCCCGGTCGTATTCACAGCCGATGGCGATTGCGTGCAAGACACCACCGCGATCATCGATTATTTCGAAGAGCGTTATCCAGAGCGCTCGGTGTATCCCGCCGGGCCGTGGCAGCGACTCGTTTCACTACTCTTGGAAGTGTATGGAGACGAGTGGCTGGTGCTCCCGGCAATGCACTATCGCTGGCACTTCAAGCGCAAGAACCTGGCGTATGTATTGAAGAATTTCGGCAACATTATCAAGCCGAACTGGCCGCGTTTACTTCGTCCCGTTGGCGGGCTGCCGGCTGCGATGTTATTTGGAAACCTGTACAAGCCAATCATGGGTCGAAGCCGCGGCAATATCGGCGAGATCGAAAAAAGTTACGAGGCGTTTCTGGATGATTTCAATCGGCATCTGGAGGAGCACGACTATCTGTTAGGCGCCCGGCCGAGCATCGGTGACTTCGGCTTGATCGGGCCACTCTATGCGCATTTGTATCGCGACCCGTATCCAGGAGAGTTAATGCGGACGCGTGCTCCGAACGTCGCCAAGTGGGTAATGCGAATGCAACATCCGGAAAAATTCGACGGCGATTTTTTGCAGGACGATCAGGTTCCGGAAACATTGTTTCCTTTGCTGAAGCGAATGTTTACAGAGCAACTGCCGGTTCTTTTGGACACAATCCGCCGTGTAGGCAAGTGGAAGGAGGAGCATCCGGGCGCGAAGGGTATTCCACGGTTTATTGGCAAACACGAGTTCGTACTTGGCGGTGTGACTGCTACGCGCTATGTGATGCCATATGCGCAGTGGATGTTTCAACGGCCGCTGGTATTTTATCAATCATTGAACGATGAAGAGAAAGGTAAGATTGATCCATTGTTGGAGCAACTCGGTGGCCTGGAAGGGTTAAACGAAGATGTCGTTGCTTCGCTCAAATTCGAAGACCACAGAATTCGATTTGAATTGTAGGAGCGCCTCTATAGGCGCTCCTACAAAAAAGCTTCAACAGGGTTCAATAAGTAAACTGTCCCCGGATCTGTCGCTCCTATAGCTCCTTGATTACGCCGATGGACGCGAGTGCTTCCAGATACTCTGCGACGATCCCGGTTGGTACCGGGCCGAGCTCGGCCGTAAGCCAGTCGCGAATGTCGCTAACCGTTCGTTTCCCATCGACGAAATTCAGTGCTTCGTAGGCGTATTCGCCACCACTGCCGTGGGTGCTGGTGAATTTTGGCAGTCGCAACTCGGCCGATTTTTCTACACCGTACTTATCGGTTAGGTACGAATAACCGAAGGCACGCATTGGACCCTGTAGTTCTGCATTGCGAGAATACACAGTCTGATTTCGGTCTCTGCCGTCGTCCGCATCGGCTACTGCAAGTAGCGTCTGCAATTCCGATAAAAAGGTCACGGCTGATGCGTGGGCGTCTTCGCTCAATGTTGCGAAGGGCTCTATACTGTGTACTTTGCGACGCTCGACACTGAAATGAATATCGGTAATCGCGGCGGCATCAATGGCGCTCATCGTGGCGCGTTTCTCAACCAGCACGCTCGCGCGTTTTAACGCATTTCGCTCAAGCAGAGCCAGCATAGCCGGGACATCGGCATCCGACATGTTGGCAAGATACCAGGCGCTGACTGCACCAATGAATGCTGCGCGCTTCAGCTTGGTTGGATCAATATTGGCAGCGAGGTCGTAATTGGTATGAATATATCGATCGGGCCAGTCATGCAGGTACAGGCCAGGAATACGCCACGACCCCTCAAAGAAAACGTCATGGTCGCTGCCCATGTCGAGCGACTCCATCTGGGCGAGTAATGGTTCTTTTCCGCCTTCCGGCGCGTTAAGAGGGAACGCTACCGCTTCGCCGCCGGCGAAACGCAAGGTCTGGTCGTTCATGAAGTGACCAATCTCATGGCCCAAGTCGCTGATAAACGAGGGGACACTGATCGGTCCGCCCGAAATCCTGAAAACGGATTTGGTCACTGGGCCGCCACCGACCATATCCATATGGATATTGGCTTTGATTCTTGCGGGATCCGGGTGTTGTGTCAGGTAAATGATGCTGCCTTCGATTTCAGCAGGCCAAAGGAAACGAATGGTGCGCGCCGGCCTCGGCAGGATGCCGTTTTTCACCAGTGCATTCAGTGTTCTTGCGGTTTCGAGAATGGCTACGCAACCGGACGCATTGTCGTTCGCGCCAGGGCGGGGATGATCGAGATGACAGCTTAGGTGGATATCTTCTCCAACAAGGCGGGCACCCTTTATAGCAGCAGTCGCAAATGAGTACTGGCCGGTCCTGTGTGTCGCATCCACCTTCGCGTGGAACAGGATTTCTTCACCTTCGGCCATACGCTGCAGCAATTTCCTCGCTTCTCCTAACGAGATCATGAAGCCGAATGACTTCGTCTTTGGAAAGCTTGCGAGGTGGCCCCAGCGAACCAGCCGATCATCTTCTTTCCACCACGCCGATTTCTGGTTTGGCGCATAGGAGATGATGCCGGCGGCACCCAACTCGCCGACGGCCTTCTCGACAACATCTTTCGGTTGGCTGGACGTTAGTACGAGTTTTCCTGCAACGTCTGCATTTACATAGTCGATATCAGAGGTTCCGGGTCCGATATCGACCAGTGTCGTCGTGACATCGGCAGACAGGCTATCCTGCGCCAGCGTTAGTGGCACTGCATCCCAGTCACCGAGGCGACGGGTGCGGACTGTTTTGCCATCGACTGTTGCCAATTCCCATAGTTCGGCAAACTCCACGTCCCATACAGGACGCGATTTCTGGGTACCAAACATCGTCCTGCCGTCAGCCGGGTATTGCACCAGACGGACTTCATCAAGCTCGTAATGTTGGAGTGTCCTCAATATATGCTGTGTTGCCTCATCGAACTGGCTGCTTGCCCGCATGCGATGTTGCAGCGTAATGGTGTCGAGGTTTCGTTTCGCGGCTTCGCCCGAAGTTTCTTCAGCGATTCGTTTGAGTGTGTCTTCAGATACAAGGTCACGCAGATCCGCGTTGGCTGAGGCCGCGGTAAGTAGCAAAAGCAAGCCGCACAGTGATTTAGCGCCCATTCGTTTTCCTTACCAAAAGCTGAATATTCGTTCAATCGTCCAGAATGACGCGATAATTCCGATCATGTATGCCGCGACGGATGATGTCCATTGGGGTGGCGACTTAATCAGGTATTTGCCCAGCGCAATCAATACAAGTATTGCGCCAACGAACATGAGTTGGCCTATTTCAACGCCTAAATTAAAAAATAGCAGAGCCAGCGGTACGGCCTGCTCTGGCAATCCCACCTCGGTCAACGCGCCTGCAAAGCCGAAGCCGTGCAACAGGCCAAATGTGAAAGCAATCACCCACGGGCGCCTTTGCGTCAGGCCTGGCTTTCCATTGCTGGCATGAATAATCTCGCTCGCGACAAAAACAATGGACAAAGCGATTACCGCTTCTACGGGTGCCTGCGGAACGTTGACCAGCCCAAGTGTTGCTGCTGCCAGCGTAATGCTGTGCGCAACAGTAAATGCAGTAATCGTCCAGATCAGCGTGCGGGTTCCTGTTACCAGGATCAGCAGTGCGAGCACAAACAACAAATGATCATTGCCGGACAGAATATGTGCCGTACCAAACTTTAAATAAGTAGTGGCAACTGTTGCCATATCGGGCGATGCCGTAACGACAAATGTTGGTGACGCAGGCGTAAGTCTCGCGACCTGGGTGGTCCCGTCCGGACGCTCCACTCGTACGAGTACGTCGGTCATGGTGCCGGACAGCCCGTCGATGCCGATTGTCTGGCCCGTGATGCCGCCTTTACACTGGAACGATGCGCGCTCCGTGTATGCGTTGTTGTTGATATAGGACACGGGGGCGCCAACCGCCACACAGTTTTGCGGAAGACTGGGGTATAAACCGAAGCGCTTGTTACCCATCGCTGGCACTTTGAACAGGAGCGATACCTTATCCGATTCTTCGAGCGTCAACTGCAGATACGCGGGGCGGGACTCGTCGGCGTGCGCTTCGACCACGAAGATGCCTGTCAGAAAAATAACAGTGATCAGGGTGAGTATTCGCCAAGCGATGCTCACTTTCCTGCAGCGTCCGGCATCTCAATGCTTATCGTGTATCCGGCGCGCATCTGATCAAGTATTTTCTGCTGCGCGCCATTGCGGAATTCGCTCAGCCAGTCACGCGCTACTTCTTTTCTGATTTCCTCCAAGCCCGGCACATAACCAGGCGTGATGGACGCAACCTTGATCAGATGAATGCCGAACGGGGACTCGACAGGACCTGTCCAGTTACCGACATCCAGGTCAAACAGCAGCGTTTTGAACGTACCGCCAAACTGCGCGCTGACCACTGATTCAGAAGCATTATCGAGACGATACGGCAGCAAATACGATTCGCTTAATCGTTCAGGATTTTCGACCTCACCACTGCGTAACCGGACCAGCATGTCTTCAGCTTTGTCGCGTGAAAATTCGTTCAGGTAGACCTGTTCAAACGATATCAATGCGTCTGTGCGAAATTGATCGGTGTTCTTATCGAGGTAATTTTGCAGGTCCGCATCGCTCGGCTCGACGGCGGTGAAATCATCCAGTAAAAATTCCATCTTTTGCCTGAGCCGCCGGCGGATAATCGTGTCGTCCTTGTCCAGTCCAATCGCGACGGCTTCACGATAGAGCACTTCTTCGACAATGAAATTATCGATCAACCCGCGAAGTTCATCCGCTGTCGGTGGTCGTTGTCGGGTCTTCTGGAAAATAGTAACGATATTTTCGATCCGGCCTGCGGTGACGACAATTTCATCACTCGCGACTCGATTCGAGTCAGAGACAAGATTGAAAAGCAGGAACAGTCCGGCGCCACCGAGGAGGAAATGCAGCAGGGGTTCACGCATCATCGTGCGAATATAATCAATCACGATGACGCGCTGCCCTGAACCGCTCGATACTCGTACCCGCAAAAGCCGCGCTTACGGCGTGTACCAGATCGGCGATGTATAAGCACGTTCCTGTGTGGACACGGGCGCACCTTCGGGGATGGGAACACCAAACCGCAGCGCCTCGAAAGTTGACCAGCGTGGTGTCGGTATTTCGATCACTCGTGCGTAGTAAAACGCTCGTTGGTCAGGATCGAAATCAGGGTCAACCCAGACGGTGGCAAGTTCTGATGCGCCAATCGTGTTGGTAAAGTTCGCCGTGCCGGCATCAACTGTATTGCCAACAGCGGGCAGTTTTCCATCTGCTCCGGGAACGCGATCGCCGGACCAGCTTACGTCATATACTTTCTCTTGCGTGTTGCCTTTGCTGTCGAGCCAGCCCTTGATGATTTGTATGCGGTCCAGGTTGCCGCCGATCGGGTCACGCAAAGCGTAGACCATAAATGACGGAGCACTATCGCCTTTGGGTCGATGCAAGTCGCCTCCCATTGGCACGCCTTTCTGGTAGCCGGCGAACGCCGGATTGCGGCTCGCAATGTCCGCGTCCACGAAGTCCCAGCCACCGAAAAACCGGACCATCATCCTGGAACCGGTTGTTGCGTAGACTTCCTTTCGCTCCATCGCATCGAAAATGGAGGCGCGGGTATTGTCCTTCGCGTAAACAGCGGCCAGTCCGGAGGCCACCATGCCCCAGCCCATGATGATGCCTTTTTCGTTTTTCAGGAACAGGTGCTCCATTCGTCCCGGTTTGGGCTCGGCGCTCGAGTGTTTGCCGAAGAAGTTGTCTTCCTGCGCCGTCGCCAGGCCGGTGTGGCTATCGGTCGAGCCAACCATGCCGAACTTGTAGGGATTTGTGCCCAGTTTGGCTTCTATAGCAAGCCCGTTCTTCAATGCGGACCGCGCATACTCGCCCACCAGCATGTCGTTTGTTTTGACCGTTGGCACAATATCAAGATTGCCGATATCCCAGGTTTCATAATCCGCGAATTCGTCGTTCGGTGACAGAAAAGGATGCGCCTCGCCGTCTCCCTTGATCTGGGTCGCCTCGTAAAGCGGCTCCCATTTGCTTCGCTCAGTTACGTATTCCTTGTCCAAACGCTTGTTGTCGTACTGAGCCTTTAGCGGGAACATGATGCCGTTGGAGAGGTTGCCGTTGTGTGCAATCGCAAGAACATCGCCGCCAGTTTTTTCCTCGTACGATTCCAACCATTTCCACAAATCGCGCGGGTTTGTGCTGCCGTACGGCGGGTAGGTTGTATAGGGGACCATTTGTGAACCCTTGTCAGCGTCGTCTCGATAGACAACAACGCGATGCATGTTGTTGCCGGTCACCAGCGAGGTCCATTCGTAACCGATAAACGCGGTGAAGTGGCCGGGGTCGTTGTACTCTTCCGCTGCATCAATCGTACGTTTCCAGACGGATTTGAAAGGCGCTGTATCCGGCCAGTAGGTTAACGATTCCGGAAAGTTGCCGTTGGCGAACAGGCCGATCATTTCATAGGCGACCTCGCTTCCTTCGCCTTTCATAAGTCTGTCGTACCACTCTTTGCCTTTTGGGTCCGCGAGAATCTGCGGTGCGCCGGCGACAAGGTCGAGAAAAAAGCCCATGTTGTCCGAGTGATCCGCGACCACCAGCCAGTCGAGCGGCCTCGACAGCTTCACGCGAATTCCCGTCGAAGAAACTACCTCGTCACCGCGAGCGAACTGCAACGCGTCTTCGGGTCGCAACGTCGCTCCGAATGCGCCGGCGTCGAATGAGTTGCCGGTGTGCAGATGAGTGTCGCCCCAGAGCGGAAACGTCGGGAAATTACGACCGGCATAGGGTGAATAACTGGTGCCGGTGTAAGAATCTGACAACAGGTCATTAGGGCTCTCGGGCGGTGGAATCTGAGCGTTCGCCTGCAGAGAAAGCATCAACAGGGGAAGCGCAAACAGTATTGAACGTACGATTGGAAAGAATCTCATTGTTATCACCTTTGAGGTAGTTTCTGCAGGCAGCGGCAAAGAGTACACCAAGGGAGGCTAAAAAGCCTCGCCGACTGAAAGGTGAAAAGCGTCACTATCCGTCGACCTTGCGTAGTCAAGACGGAGGTTGATGCGCTTCGATTGCAGAACCATAAAACGCACTCCAATTCCGTAGCTCGGTATGAGTTCCCGGCCCCGGGTCTGGCTGAAAGACTCAACGGTGTAGCCGCCACCCGCAAATCCAACAACGCCCCATCGCCTGCTCAGTCGCCAGCGTGCCTCGATCTGCGCAGACACAGACGATTCAGCCAGGTAGTCCGTCGCAGAAAATCCGCGCAATCCTACTTTGCACGCGTCCCAGAGCGGTGCCTTAAGTGAACCATTACAAGCCCGGATTTCCCACGCAAGCACCACAGGAGCCTCTAATTCATGATACGAACGATAATCGATTTTTATCGTTTGGTAGGTAGTATCGCTGCCAAGCGCCTCATCATTAAAAAGCGCAGAGAAACTAAAAAGGTGACCGGAATAGCTGTTCAATGGCATGTCACGGCTGTCGTGTTCCGCAAGCAAGCCCAGGCCGGCCGTTTTAGTATTTTCGCTTTCATCACACGGGTTAGCGGCGTCGAGTGTGCTAATACTTTGCTCGAAGTCCACCTACCGACCGGAAACGCCGACATACCAGTTACCAAATACTTTTCTATGCAGTTTGAATGCTGCCATGTTGCCGCGAACATTCCAGTTAATGGTCGGATCGGAGGTGGGATCTTCAGGCGTCTGTAGCAGAAGTTTCATGTCGGCTTTGCCGATCCCTCCGCCCAAGCGCCAGGTATCCTCATCCCAGTAGCTCTGGTGTCCGATCGCGATCATTTTGCTGTCGTTGTTGGTATACAGTCCTGCCGCGACGGTCATCGAGGCAG
>Ga0209988_10002678_pt1 | contig 11778 bp, 12 predicted proteins | sample N075metaG_FD_183115 | JGI IMG/M metagenome (GOLD analysis project Ga0209988, IMG submission 183115) | Deep subsurface microbial communities from Kermadec Trench to uncover new lineages of life (NeLLi) - N075 metaG (SPAdes) (version 2) | ecosystem: Environmental > Aquatic > Marine > Ocean trench... | reverse complement strand
TTTTTTATCCGATTTACCAAAGGATTGATTCATGAGATTCGCGACTGGATTCTTCATTATCGCACTGATCATTAGCCTTTCTACGCCAACCTTGGCCTAAAAGGAAACATCCGTTTCGAATGGAGGTACGATTTCAGGCAAGGTTATCCTGGCCGGAAAAGACCCCCCCCCTCTCTCGCTTTTTCACTCATCATCCATAACAACACCGAATTTTGCGGACGCATTTCGACCGGCACAGGCTGGCGCTTATTAGACGAATTTCAGGTTGCCCCTGACGGTGGATTAAAAAATGCGGTGGTGTTTTTAGAAAATATTTCTCAAGGAAAACCCTTTCCTGAAATCCAACCTGTCAGTGTGATGGTGGAAGATTGTGTGTTTGCGCCATGGCTTTCGGTGGTTCGTGAACACCAACCCATCCATATCCAAAACATGGACCCGATCATCCATGATGTCCAGATTTATAAAACCGCGCCCTTTGGACCAAAATTGATGCTTCACCGTCCCCTTCGGCTCAACCCGTTTCATCCCAAAGATGTGCTGAAGGATCATGCACACAAGCCGGGAGAAGCGATGATCGACAGCATACACTTCACGCAAGGCCGCCGCACATTTTTCCTGGAATGCGGATTTCATCCCTACATGCAAGCTTGGGGGCTTGCCATCACCAATCCATATTATGCGGTAACAGATGAACAAGGAAATTTCACACTTCCAGACATTCCTGAAGGCGTGTACAACATGCTGACATGGCACCCGGGCATGGCAGGTTTTCTCGATATGAAGGTCGTGGTGCTCGCGAACGAAAACTTGAAAACCCGGATAGAATTTCAGGAGCCGAAAAATCGGCAGGTGGCCCACACCACCATGTCATCGTCCTATCGGTTTGGCACCAAAGCATTAGAACGGGAGGGGGCTGTCATTGATATCCAAGTCACTCATGAAGAGCAAAGCCATGGCAAGAACTAAGGGTTCACGAAACAAGACCTTCACAGCATTCTCGCCCAGACTTTGGGAAGATTGGGTCAATCAGAGGGAGGACAACCGCAAGTATAGCCAAGCCTACGCTGAGGATTGTGCGAGTGAAAACCAGGCCAAGCTGACCTGAAGGCGAGATGCGACAACGGGACGTGATGATTTCGCGAACCCTAAAGACTCTTGGATTGGCTCTGTACATGAAGGGTCGGTCCTTCTTCCTTGTGAGGAAGGAGAGCCTGCAATTCTTCGCCCGTCATCACTTCCTTTAATAATAATTTTTGGGCAGCGGTCAGCAACACCGGTTGCAACGTTGTGAGTATCTTCCGAACTCGAGTCCCTTGTTCATCGATCAAACGGCGAACTTCCAGGTCAATTTCCTTGGCGGTGTGTTCTGAATATGTTGGAACGGTATGGAATTCGTTCGTTGCGATAAACGTCGGCTTAACCGATCCATCAAAACTGACTGTTCCCAATTTCTCACTCATGCCATAATCTTTGACCATTCGCTTGGCAATATTGGTGGCCTTTTGTAAGTCATCTGCTGCTCCAGTCGACGCTTCTCCAAATACCAATTCCTCCGCAGCCATCCCCCCCAAAAGAACCCCAATACGATTTTGTAATTCCGTTCGAGTCAATAAATAACGATCTTCAGTAGGTAACTGAAGCGTATAACCCAACGCAGCAATCCCCCGGGGAATAATGGAAATTTTATGGACCGGATCCAACCCCGGTAGCGAGAGAGCAATCAACGCATGCCCCACTTCATGATGCGCCACGCGTTTCCTTTCTTCAATACTCAATACCCGGTTTTTCTTTTCCAATCCAGCCACAATCCGCTCAACGGCTTCTTGAAAATCCGCCTGTTGGACGCTTTCTCGCCCATGACGTATAGCCAGCAACGCCCCTTCATTGATCACATTAGCAAGATCGGCCCCAACCATCCCCGGCGTCATCGCCGCAATTTTTTCCAATTCCACGTCCGGTGCCAATTGTATAGATTGGGCATGAATAGCCAGAATAGCCGCACGTCCTACCCGATCAGGGCGGTCAACCAAGATGTGCCGATCAAATCGTCCGGCACGAAGCAAGGCTTGATCTAAAATTTCCGGCCGGTTGGTCGCCGCTAAAATAATGACTCCCACACGAGGATCAAATCCGTCCATTTCAACCAACAGTTGATTCAGGGTTTGCTCCCGTTCCTCATGTGCCATCGGACCAGCTCCCCGGGCTTTCCCCAAGGCATCCAGTTCATCGATGAAAATGATACAGGGCGCCTTCGTTTGGGCCTGCTCAAACAAATCCCGGACACGCGCTGCACCGACTCCGACAAACATTTCCACAAACTCAGACCCGCTAATGGAGAAAAACGGCACACCGGCTTCTCCCGCAATGGCCCTGGCCAGCAAGGTTTTCCCAGTTCCCGGAGGCCCGACAAGCAGCACACCTTTGGGAATTTTTCCACCAATTCGTGTATATTTTTCCGGTGTGCGTAAAAATTCCACAATCTCTAACAATTCCTCTGTGGCCTCATCCACACCAGCCACATCTTTCAATCGTGTGGAAATATCCTTTTCCAGATACACCTTGGCTTTGGATTTACCGATACGCATAAATCCGCCTCCGGCACCTTGTCCAATTTTTCGCAAGAGCCAAACCCAAATCCCGGCAAACACTAAGATCGGCACAACCCATGAGGCCACATCTTTCCAAAGAGTACTAATGAACACGCCAGCAAATTCCACATGCTTTTTCTCAAGCAATCGAACCAGATCCGGATCGTCTACCCGCACCGTTTGAAACCACTCGGCACTTTCCTTTCCACGCTCTTGTTGTAACTTTCCATAAATCATCGTCTCCGTAATGGAGACTTCAGTCACCTGATCGTCTTGCACCCATGCCTTAAACTGACTATAGGGCACTTCATCTCGATGTTGTGACGCGACATAAATTTCCTGGAGAATAATTAATGCCCAAAATGCGATAATGAAATACCATAGAGAAACTCGGTGTTTTTTCTCCATACACATTCCCCCAGTTGACTAAGGTCGTGAACCCGCTTGTCCTAATAGTACTGTACCCAAGAATACAGACTTCGTCTATGAATGTTCAGTCCCACAACTCTCGTGAAGATCGTTTATATCGAAAATAATCCGGTTCCTCATCTCAGAAATTTTACAGTACCAGTTGGACAATCATGCAAAATTTTCCCGGGCTAGGATATTTTCTTCCTCACGCCCATGAATCTTCTGCACAATCCTTAATACCGTTGGTGACTTCTCGCCAGTCTCCTGATTGGGAGTGGAGTCGCCTGGGCCTTGAGTGCATTCCTCTACCGAAACCGTCAAAAGGAAGCCCTCACCACGTATGATTCAAGTCGACGATCTTTGTTGCCACCTCTCGGCTCTGAACCAATAGTACGTTAGTCTTCGCAAGGCTTTTCGTCTCATGGAAGGTGCGAAATTTTTGGTAAAAACCACATGATCTGATACCCGACAACATATCGAGTCTCCGCGAGCCGTGTTAGATGAGGCCAAACTCATGTGACCGAGAGATGGCAACCCCAATCATACATGCCATATCGAGTATAATCCTAAAAACAGCAGTTGGATCACGAAAGTCTGCACACCCCCTTGACGTGCCCAGCTTTTTCCGCTCAACTGCCATCTTGAGGATCATAGCTCCTTATTCATCGTTTGACATTTTACTTGCAATGACGGAACCGACTGAGTAGGGTGAGGGTTCAACTCTCACCAATTTTTCCGTTTTAAAAAAACGAACGTGAAAGCTTCGCCCTTTTGTCGAGGTTTTTGACTACACGAAATTCCTCATCATCGTCTTCGACCGCTTCTTCATTTGCCCATACAATGCCATTACCTCAATCTTCAACTGTCATGATCTTTGGGGGATCAGGGATTATTGGTGGTGCAATTGCTATGGAATTCGGGCGACAGGGATGGCCTGTAGGAATCCATTATCACCGAAATCGTGTATCTGCAAAGGAAACTTCTTTTGCCATCCAAACGGCTGATGGCGAGGCCCGTCTTTATCAGGCTGATGTCAATGATCCTTCGCAAATTGCGAAAACATTATCATCCTTTGTGCAAGACTATGGCTCGCTCAATGTTTTGGTATGGGCCGTTGGCATCGCGCCATCAACACTTCTCCAAAAAACCACTCCTGAAGAATGGACTCATACCCTACAAACGAATCTTACGGGAGCGTTTCATGTGTTACGAGAAGCGGGGCCATTTTTTGAACGACAACAAGAAGGCGCGGTGATTATTATAGGATCATTTTCTGGAGAACATGGCATGGCCGGACAGGCAGCGTATGCCGCTTCAAAAGCCGGATTGCTGGGACTGATGCAGGCAACCGCGCAGGAATGGGGAAGTTGGAATGTTCGGGTCAATGCCATTTTCCCTGGTTGGCATTCCTCACCCTTATCGGCATCGGGGATAGATGCAGCCTTATCTCATCATACCCACATTCTCAATCGCACACCTTCACTGAACCACATGGCTGCAAACGTCTATCATCTCGCATTGGCCAAGGATATTTCCGGCCAGGTGTGGAATCTGGACAATCGCATCTGGTAATGCTCTCCGTGTGTTCTTCTCACATACAAGGTGCAAGCTGCAAAGCCCAACACATCAATATTGATAACCGTGACCGAACGAATGTTGGGAAAACAACGATCACAGCCACGTGAATCCTCGCATGACAACAACAGGACACATCCATTGGAGTACTCAAGCCCATTGAGACTGGAGTCGATTCTGAGCACCGCGAACATTCTGACACCGAACGATTGCGTCACTTGCTCTCCCCTACTCCTTCATTCAATTCGGTTTGTCTCTCTTCTTTTCCTCAGCAACAGAACAGGAGGGCTTTCCTGGGTAAGATGCACCACCTTCCCATATCCCGTCCGGTTTCATATCGGTTCAGTTTTCCTGATATTCGGCCTCGCCTGGTCACATCGGCTCGACCTCCTCCCCAACACCATTGAGCCGGTTTGCCTATTCGCGACGTAGGGTTTGCTGAAAAAATCGTAACCAGTTGCTTTGAGGGGTCTTCTACCTGTACAAACAGGGACGACGTGCAAGGAATATCTCCTCTCGCCCCAAAAAGCTTGCACCAGGAGATCCCCATGTATCGAAAACCCTGTAATATTTGGTCGTTCTGCATCCCGCCCAGCCGATGAACATCGAAAAATTATGAGCCAGACAATTGATGATGTACTGGATGCGCTACGCAGAATCCACCGGGGCTGGCATAAGGGTATACCACGCTTGGTGAAGAAATCTCGCATACTGTGTTTGGCAAGGAAGTTGTCGTATCCAAATCTATCCTGGTGCAGCACGATTCACGATTGTACAACCTTTGTGCTCTCTTCTCCCTCCCTACCAACAACCCCGGACATGATCGATGCGTGAACATCGCTGGGAATCTGTCTCTTCTCTTTCCTTCGATGAAATCCTGTCGATAACCGATAGGTTACGCCAAGCTGGCTTAACCTCTATCCATCCTGAAAAGGAGATGATCACCTATATTGAAGAATGGGAAGTGACTGAGCTTGATGAGATCGGTCAGTTAGAACCTTGGCCGACTGAAGATGGCACTCTCTTACATGTGTTCGATCAATGGACAGGCGATTTTTTCTTATTGGTAGGTGGATATCACACCCTGTTTCAACGACACCAATCGGTCAATACCTATTGTTCGGTGGCTCACCCTTGGCATATCAGCCAACCCTTGGCCACGCTTCATCCCAAAGCTTGGCTCTGGGCGGGTTTTCGCCATGCCCATGGTTTTATTCGCGTGCGTGTCCATACCACAGATATCATCGCCCCTGGAGAATCAGTGGAACAGCCTCATGAGCAATTTTGGTTGAATGACCGCCAAGAAGCCTTTCGTGCAGCTATCGACATCCTCCATCTTCCTCTTGACGTTACTATCGGCACACATAAAGTTTCTCTTCATACCCAGCGCAAGAACACTCTATTGTTTTGTTCGTGGCCGGATGCTTTCGGACCATGCCAATTTGAATTGAACTCTCCGGATCCCTTTGAATTTCTCGTACCCGCCAGCCAACTTGCGGCAACAGTCCAACATCCAACCGAACAAGTCCGCGTCTATCTGACAGGTTTTTCCGCAGATGCCTTACGCGACTTCAATCATCTTTCACCTCATACTCGATTGATGTATCGCTGCTCTCTTCACTGCCAGTTAGAAGAAATACCGGAAATATATTCGTTACTCAAATCACACGGGCGAATCTATGGCAGCTTAGCCGAGTTTCAAACTACTGTCGTGTTGCCAGAGACTGTTGATGCGTCTGTGATTGTAGGATTCGTTGGATCAGAGGGACAATTTCGACTGGAGATACGACTGAATCAACATCCGCTGTCTCATCAAGAAACTGAACGGTGGTTCGAGGAATTAGTGGGGCATGCACTCGTCTATGCCCCACTCCCCGTCTTTCCTTAACCCAGCAAAAAGTGAGAAGTAAGAAGTCAGGTAACTACTCAGGTGGGTAGTCTGTAGGTGTTTAGGGACAATACGAGATCATGCAACGCTCATAGCGTGTGTCTTGGCCGATGAAGTTGCGCTTCCTACCTAACAGGCTACAGCCTAAACCACCTGAGTAGTTACGAAGTCAGAACCATTCGTTTTCTTGTATTTTGCTTCTCACTTTCCACTTCTAACTTCTAACTTCTTTATAGTAAGGATGGCCTGAGCGGCGAAGCAGACTTCTTCAACAGATATTTGGCGCATACAGCTTTCTTCATCCCGAGAACAGCCCGGATAGAAACATTCTTCACAATCCAATCCTTTATAAATAACCTTTACGTGTGAACCTCGTGGTCCCCAAACAGCAGGATCTGTCGGACCAAATAATCCCAAGACCGGGCACCCGACTGCTGCCGCGATATGCATGGGGCCGCCGTCATTTCCAATGAATAAGACACTCTGCTTCATGAGGGCAATTAATTGAGAAAGATGTGTTTCCCCCATCAGATTGATGGGTTTGGATTTGGATACATTGACAATTTGCTGACCAACAAGAACTTCTGATTGACTTCCGATCAACCCCACACGCATCCCCTGCCCACTCAACCAATCTGCCACTGCCGCAAAACGTTCTAAGGGCCAAGCTTTAAAAACATATCTGGCCGTCGGATGCAAAAGGACCAGCGATTGATCCTTTGCAGAGAAATCGCCCCAACCACCCTCCTCTTGTTGTTGTTGTCCCCATGAATCTCCATATACCTCAGGATTCCCAACCGACTCCTTTATCCCCAATCCGGCCAACGCCTGTTGATGATAGTCCACCATATGCATGGCCCCATAATTGGCAGGAACCAGATATGTATACAATATTCCTCGCCAACGATGGTCACGATTATAGCCGATACGTGTTGGGGCTCCACTCATGAACGACAGAAAGGCTGACCGATCTGCATCCGTTAAATCGATCACCACATCAAATTTGGCTTCTCGCACATGCCGGATACAACTCAGTTGTTGCCACCAGGATTGACGAGGCAACACCCAAATCTCATCAAGATACGGATTGCCTCGTAATACACTATCTGTACCGGAATTAACCAAAAATGTAATTTTGGCATCCGGGAATTCTTGACGGAGCAGAGGAAGGAGAGGAGTACTGAGTACAACATCGCCAAGATACCGCAGCTTGATGAGTAAGATGCGTTTCATGATTATCCGAATATTACAGGGGTCAACTCTATCTGGAACAAGCACAGAACAAAAAGGAGGTGCCTAGCCACGGAGGCCAAGAGCACTCATACTGATTCAACAGACTTCTTGATAGACCATCAACGTCTCTCTTGCTGCTTGCTCCCAGGAAAATTGCTTCACTCGATCAAACCCCTTATGACCCAATAGTCAATACGGTCTTTTTTTGACCATAATGAGGCGCTTTGAAATTTGTCCCATGAAAGAGATCTAAGGGTTCCTTGAACTGCCCCAGCCGACTCGGAAGCCATCGTGGCGTGAATGGCGTCATCACAAGTGAGGTCATCGCCTCCAGACCATTTAGATGTGTCGTCTGTCTGGTTGGAGTATACGCCACCCATTCTATTGTTGAATGAATCTGAAACATGGCGGGAAATAGCTGCTGGACATACTGACCAATTCCACTATAGGGAGCCAATACAGGCCTGGCATCATAACCAACCATTTTATTCGTGAGTATCAAGGAAAGAGTCTGATTAAATGAACAATGCCCAGGAAACTAGCTGTGCGATCATGTATAGTGCCAAGCCTGTCACGGATACGATAGTGTGTGTGGATTTACGCTACTGCTGACAATAAAGAAAACACCGTTGATTCACTCTGGGATGCCATCATGCAGTTGACGACTGAAAGCACACCTCGGGGAGCCGTGCTGGTACTGCATCACTCTGTTTCCCGGCATAATAGGCTTCTTCGCGTCCCTGGCCACCGACCCTCGGCGTTTGCGACACTGTTCTCGCTCTTTTATGTGCTTGACAATCAAAAGGTAATAGCCAAACTCATCAAACCCAAGTCGTTTCCAAAGGACTATCTGCGACGTTATCTTTTGGATTCTGAAGCTGCCAGAATTTTTTGGAGTACCGTACAACTCAACACAATCGGGATTGCAGCGCCGGAGCCACTAGGATTTTCGGTAATTCTCAACCCCTTTGCCCGCTACGAATCCATTTACTACGCCGAGTACAAAGCAGATACGATCACCCTGAAGACCCGTCTCCCTTATCTTTCGGAAGCCGACCGACGGCATCTCTTGGCCAACATCGCCAGAGACTACGCTCACATGATCAATCAATATTTCAATCTCAAGGATTTGCATTTTGAAAATATTCTCGTGGGGCATCAGGATGAACATTGGTGGATTGATACCGATCTCCGCCGTATCCGCCCGCTACAGAGACTCTTAGCCGAAATCCGCCGAGAGCTTAGCCGGCTCAAACGTCGCACCACCGACGTGTTAAGTCCCGAGGAATGGGATTATTTCAACGCGCAAGTAACTCAGAACACGCATGTCATTCAAATCCCGTACATCTCTGCGGCCGACCATGGAACTCAATACGACAGCTCCCAGCTACCGCAGGTTGATGAGTGAAATACGCTTCATGAATGTTTGACCATAAGACATTTCACCATGAACCTGAACAATAGCAGGATCAGAACGTCAAATAATTACTCACAACCATTGAGGGCCTCCTGTAAGTACGGCCATAGGACCGCCATAGTGAATACGGCTAACACAAATTCCAAAAATTCCTCAACTCCCATGAGGAAAATTTGCCCTGACTCACCAACCCCAAGAAGCGGGAGACCATAGGGGCCAATTTTATCTAAGGTTAAACAGAGGACGAGCAACGCCACACCCAACACCAGGTGACTCAACCAGGATTCACCGACTCTCCATGCATGCCCCATAGCCTTCCAGAACCGCAGAACGAGCATGACCCCGACAACCATACAGGGCAAGACCATCAATCCCAACACCAACAATCTCTCACTCAAGGGAAAGCGAGGATTCCAATAATTAGCGAGTTTATCCAAGTTCCACTCGGTTGCCCATCTATGTGCATCTAATTCTCGTAAGCCGAATAACAGAAGAAACATTGCCACACTCAACCATTCAACCGCCTTCATTCGTTGAACGCAAGCGGCAGCAAGACACCAGACAAATCCCATAAACCACATAGCAGCGCTCATTCGCTCCACCGGACCATTTTCGGAAATAAGAATCTCGCTCCACCCTGGAAGGGACGTTCCCATACGGATGAAAACAAGGATAATGGCGCAGAAGCTCAAAGCCGAGAAAAGAGGGTTCCAAGACAAAGAGAGGTAAGGCCTTAATAGGTTGATCAACCTGGTTGGCCGCTTGGATTCTACTGGTATGCGTATGTCACTCATCCCAAACGAATTGACAGATTCATGAACACATCTTGTAACCACCATAAGATCGCAGCAAGTAGCAAACTTCCCCATCCAAGGAAGAAAATCCGAACCCTCCAGAAAGTTCCTAAATGGACGAAGCTCGTCACGAGTCCATACAGTCCCAGACTCAGAAATCCTAATCCCATATACCACATCACAAAGATCGTCCCGCCTAAGTCATAAATATAGGGAAGGTCTCTATGATAATGAGGGAGATGAGGTAACCCCCAAACCACTCCCATAGCAACAACAAATATCCACACTACCCACGATTGCAAAATCCACATCGTCACACCCGAAAAATTAATCAGGTCACTTCATTCCCCGGGTTTGGGGCATGATTTCCTTCACTCCATGCCATTCAGACATCACCCGTTGAACTGCGACGACCACATCCTCGACGGCAATCTGTAACAACCATTGATAATCTCGCTCATAATCAACCTTGTGCCAATAAGCGTCCTCTTTCGCGCCTTTTGTCAACATGATAGCCGTAGGCCCCCATGGGGCATATTGAATGGTATCAGCGGCGCCATAGAGTCCAATGACCTTGGGTTTCCGCAGGGCAGTCGCCAAATGCATAGGGCCGGTGACATTCGCCACCACCAGATCAAGCTCAGCCAGTATGGCCATCAATTCACGCAAGGTCGTTTTCCCCGATAGATCTAATGGCGTCGCATTCATGAGTGTCCCGATATGACGGCAAACAGCACGATCTTCCAACCCTCCCAATAAAATGATTTCCGCCCCATAGGTCTCACAAAGGACATCAGCCAGCTCAGCGAACCGTTCAGCCGGCCAAACACGCCAATCAGACCCGGCGCTGGGGATAAACCCGATTCGTTTTTGGTGAGTATGTCCGGGGACACCAAAAAATTGCTTACATTGAAGTCTCTCCGTCTCGGTAAGAGGCAACTCTAAAGCGGCTGCTCCAAGATCTATTTTGCCAATTAACGGTTGAATTAAATCAAACTTTTGTTCAATAAGATGCCTTCCATCTCGACAGATCTTGATTGGATGATTATAAAGAAATCCTCGAATCTTATGCCGAAAATCTTCGCCATATCGATCCTTCGCCCTTGCCATATATCCAAGAATGGCGCTCCGGGGACCACTAAACAAATCGATCACAATATCAAATTGGTGTCTTCGAAGATCGGAAACAAGCTGCACCCATAATTTCCAACGCATCAACCATGAGAGTTCTTGAGACGCCACACGATCAATCACAAACACATGATCAAGACAGGGGTTATTTTCAAGGACCTGGGCACTCGGACCATCAGCCACAATACCGATAAATCCGTCTGGAAATTTTTCCTTAATCTGTCGAATAACCGAAGTAATAAGAACGACATCCCCAATTGACCGGATAGCTAAAATTAAGATCCGACTTTGGGAGGGTTCGTGGGGCATAGAAGAAATAACCGTATCTCCTTCAACCTAAAAACGGCAGTTGGGCGCGAAAAAGCTGTGCAAACAATTGATGTGCATAGGGAATGTACAAATTGCGTGGTCACCTTTTAGGTGATGAGTCGATTTGTACATTTCCTAGGTGCGTCAAGAGATTGTGCAGACTTTCGTGATCCAACTGCTGTTTTTAGGTTGAACAACTTGGTCTTCAAGAAATACATAACGTTGGTCACGCTTGAAAATGTTGTAACTATTCAGTGCCTTTATGGCGCATGATGCGCCCGGACAGCAGAGAGTCACTGCATTGTGAATTGTCATCCTTGTATTTTAGAAAGACGATGTGGTTAATATCCCTGTTCATTGTTTGGGACGTGACAGACCGATCATCCTGAGGTCCCTGGAGCCCGTCGCTCAGCGCGGGTCGTCACGTCCGTC
>Ga0209988_10002677_pt1 | contig 11780 bp, 12 predicted proteins | sample N075metaG_FD_183115 | JGI IMG/M metagenome (GOLD analysis project Ga0209988, IMG submission 183115) | Deep subsurface microbial communities from Kermadec Trench to uncover new lineages of life (NeLLi) - N075 metaG (SPAdes) (version 2) | ecosystem: Environmental > Aquatic > Marine > Ocean trench... | reverse complement strand
CGGGTAGGGGCCATCGCCGTCGGGATGAACCGCGAAACACTCCATCTGGCCTTCCGGGGTGGTCACGTCGGCGTGAAATTCGTTCATGTTGTTTTTGTTTTCCCGGGAGCAAGCTTGACCGCGAGCATAATCGCCGCTGCAGAGCGCGACAACAGATGATCAGGTGTTGTAGTTTTGCATTGACGCGTTCTGATTATTGAAGGTATCAGGAGGGCTGATGGTAGCCAAACCGCTACGACCGGTCACCATGGAAGAAATAGACGCTTTTCACCGCGACGGCGCGGTCCTCGTGAAAGGCGTGCTGGCAGAACAATGGCTCACCCTGATCCGCGATGGTCTCGAATACGCCAACGACCACCCCGATGGAATGTCGGTAGGGGTGGACCTGCCGCTGCGTATCGATCAGTTCCCCGCGGCGCGCTCGGCAAAGCTCCGCGAAGCCATCGATTGCTCGCCAATCGCTGAAATTGTGGGAACGGTGCTTAATTCACCGGTACGCTTCTATATGGATCAGATGTTCATCAAGCCGGCCGGTGAGATTGTGCCAACGCCCTGGCATCAGGACACCTGCTACTACAACGTGGAAGGCCATGACCTGATTCGGGCGTGGGTTTGTGTTGATCCGGTGCCACGCGACGCAAGCGTAGAGGTGGTGCGCGGCTCCCACCGCTGGAACGTGACCTATCGGCCGGTGGTGGGGCGTGATCCTGCGACGGATCCCGAGGGAGCCGAGCAAGCCGAAGCCGCCTATGGTGCGGGTGAGGCGGTGATCGGGCGCGACAGCCATGAGACCTGGTCGTATGCCGATGCATTTGTCGACCTGAACCTGCCGCCTACGCCGGATATCGCTGCGCATCCGGACTCCTACGACATCATCGGCTGGGAATACGAACCCGGCGATGTATTGCTGTTCCACGGCAATATTCTGCACGGCGCCCAAGGTGGCGTGACGTTGCCGCACCCGCGCCGCTCGCACGCGTCCGTGTGGGCGGGACCCGACGTACGCTACGTCCATCGTCGTGGTCAGGTGGTGCCGGATCCGGTGGCCCTGTACCAGCAAAAGCCGCGTACCGGTCAACCGCTAGCGGATTTCCCGGATGTCTTTCCGGTGGCGTGGTCGCCTCCGATGGCGTGGTCGCCATAGTCGGCAAACGTTAGAATGTTGCCAAAAAGGAGGGTTTAGCCGTGTCCAGAGAACGTCTGATCGAAATGACGAAGCACGCCATCGAGCATGCACACGCCGGGACCATCGAGCAGGAACCCGAGGTGCTGAAAATTCCAGCCGCGAACTACTACGATCCAGAGCGCTTCAAAACCGAAGTAAAAAAAGTCTTCAGGCGCATGCCCCTGGTGCTGGCGCCCGCCGTGGAACTGCGCAATCCAGGTGACTACAAAGCTATGGACGCGGCCGGCATGCCGGTGCTGCTAGTCCGCGGCCACGACGGAGAAGTGCGGGCCTTTGTTAACAGCTGCAGCCACCGGGGTACTGCGGTGGCGTTGGACGGCACGGGCAACCGGCGAAAATTTGTGTGTCCGTATCATGGTTGGACGTACGATCAGAAAGGTGCGCTTGTTGGTATTGCATCGGCCGATGCGTTCGGTGAGATCGACAAGTCGTCCTACGGGTTGACGCCTTTGCCGGTGCTGGAAAAGTCCGGCCTCATCTGGTGCATCCTCGACCCTGGGAGCACACTCTCCATCGAAGGCTTCCTGTCGGGCTATGATGCCATGCTGGCCAACTTCGGCCTCGAGAGCTGGCACCTGTTCGACAAACGCACCATCAAAGGCCCCAACTGGAAGATCGCCTACGACGGCTATCTGGATCTGTACCATCTGCCGGTGCTGCATAAAGAGACCTTTGGATCGGACCGGTCGAACAAGGCCCTATACTATGCGTGGGGGCCGCACCAACGGGTGATCTCCCCCAACCGGCATACACATCTGGAGAATATACCCGAGGACGAATGGCCGTCCGAAGCAATGATGGTCGGCGTGTGGACGATCTTTCCGCACGTGTCCATCGCGTCCTTCGACGGCGGCGGGCGCAGCATCATGCTCTCCCAGTTGTTCCCGGGAGAGACTCCCGGTGAGTCGTACACCACGCAGTACTACCTGATGCAGAATGAGCCGAACGAAGCGCAGGCGCGGCAGGCCGAGGATCAGTTCAGGCTGCTCGAATACGTAGTGGAGGTCGAGGACTACGGCACCGGATTGCGGCAACAGAAAGCGCTACAAGCGGGTGGGCGCGACCATGTGCTTTTCGGTCGCAACGAAGGTGGCGGCCATTGCTTTCACCGTTGGGTGGAGCGGTTGATCAAGGCGGAAGACAAGGATCTCAACGGGCTGTTCGCGCGCGGCTAGCGCGTAGCGGCCAGCCTGGAGGGGTGCGCTCCATTGGCGAACGCTTGTTCGGCGCGATCGCGGACCAAGCCGATCCTTCAGTCGTGAGTTACAGCTTGTCCCTCACATCGCCAAAGAGTTCGTCGTCTGACATCAACACTTTGGTCTGTGCCAACGGCTTTGACACCCAGGTTTCGTTGATCAGATCACGCCACGAAATATTATGGTTCGTGCCGTTGCCACCCCAGGAGCCGCAGCCCAGTGAGAATGTCTGGCGCATGCCGTTCCACAGATTGCCGCTGTTCGAGGCGGCTTGGGGCTGGTTCACCATCACCCGCGAGGTTTTGGTGACATTGGCCAGCTTCATGATGTTCTCATCACTGTTGGAGTAGATTCCGCAGGAGTGTCCCTGGCCCTGATATGATTGGATGTCGTTGGTCAGTTTGATCGCCGCGTCGATATCTTTAGGCCGGTACACGGCCATGATGACCGTCAGTTTTTCGCCGGAGAAAGGATGCTCCGGACCGTAACCATCTTCGGGCACCATGTAGAAAGTCTTGCCTTCAGGAAGCTCGATGTTGGCCATGGCGGCGATCTTCTCCGCCGGTTGAGCAACGATCGCCGTATTCAGATGGCCCTCGTCATCCCACAAGGTCTTCTGGAGTTTGGCTTTTTCCTCAACGTTGACGAGATAACCACCCTGGTCTTCGAGCTTCGCCAGCATTTCATCGTAGATTGCGTCGACGAGCAGCACCGAGTTGTCCGCCGAGCATGAGGCAGCCAGATCCAGCGTCTTGGAGAGGCGGATCTTGTCGGCCGCGTCGTCGAGGTCGGCCGTGTCGTCCACCGTGATCACGGCATTGCCCACACCCACGCCGAGTGCGGGGGTACCGCTGGAGTAGGCGGCGCTCACCATGGCGCTGCCACCGGTTGCCAGCACACGGTCGCATTGGCGCATGAGTTCGTTGGTCAGCTCCAGGGTGGGCGATTCGATGCCGATGACGAGGTCAGCGGGCGCGCCCATGGCTTCGAGCGCTTCGCGCATGTAGTCGCAGATCATCTTGTTGGTGAGCTTGGCCCGCGGGTGGGGTGCGACGATGATGGAATTGCGCCCTTTGACCGCGTGAATGGCTTTGATGACGGGCGTGGCTTCCGGGTTGGTCGACGGGGATAGCGCACCGATCACGCCCAGGGGCTTGGCGATCTTAATGATGTTGCGCTCCGGGTCCTCCTCGATGATGCCGACGGACTTGTCGTTGATAATGTCCATCAGAGTGGCGCGGGTTTTGCGGTGGATCTTCAGATACTTGCCTTCGTAGTTCCCGAGCTGGGTCTCGTCCACGGTGAACTGGGCGATCTTTTCCGCCACGCCTGGGCGGGCGACCGACCACACCATGGCACGGATCAGTTCGTCGACCTGTTCCTGGGTGTAGTTCTCGATCTGCGCCTGGGCGGCGCGGGATCGTTCGATCAAACCCCGAATCTGTTCTTCCGGGCTCTGGGTCTCTTCGTGTGCGGCCTGTTCAGCCATGGCGGAATCTCCATTCGATTGGCAAAGTTGGCAAAAAGCCGACTTCAAGCTGTCCTACCGGGTACTTTACACAACCGGTGGTGACCTGACAAAAAACCCGTAGCAGCCCGGCCGGTGCTCCGCTAGGGCTCGAACTCGTCGCGAAGCTTGAACTTTTGGACCTTGGTGGAGGACATCGGCCACTCCTCCACGAACCGTACGTAACGCGGAACCTTGAAGCTTGCGATTTTGCCCTTGCAGAAGTCGATGAGCTCAGTTTCCGTGGCCCGCATGTTCGGGTTCAATTCGATGAACGCCGCGGGAACTTCCAGCAGGCGGTCATCGGGAACCCCGATCACCTGGGCGAGCTTCACCGCCGGGTGGTTGGCCAGATGGGATTCGATCTCCAACGCCGCAACGTTCTCGCCGCCCACCTTCAACATGTCTTTGATGCGACCGTGGAACTCGATGTGGCCCTGGGCGTCCACAGCGCAGAGATCTCCGGTGCGAAACCAGCCATCGGTGAAAGCCTCGGCGTTCTTCTCCGGCGCCTTGTAGTAGCCATCGAATACCGCATAACCGCGCACCAGGATCTCGCCGCGCTCGCCTGCAGGCAGTTCCTGGTCGGTTTCCGGATCTACGATCTTTACCTCGATCCCGGGAAATACCTGGCCGCATCCGGTCAGGCGTTGTTCCAGGGATTCGTCTGGATGGTTGAAGGAGATCACGCCGCCGGTTTCGGTGAGCCCATATGCACCGGTTTGCACCGCCTGCGGGAAGGCCTCCTGGAACTTGCGCAGCACGTCGGGGGGGGCCACGTTGTTGAGCCGGCGGATCTGGCCGAGATCCCGCGTTTTGAAATCCGGGTGGGTAATGAGTTCGTTGGTTATGGTTGGAAATGCGGGAAACGCTAGGGTTGTCACGTCGCGCTCCATCATCGCCAGCGCCTCGCCCGCTTCGAAGTAAGTCATGGATTGCATGGCCGCCCCGGCATCCAGGCAGCACATCAGGGGTAGGATCGAGGACATGTGAAACATGGGCAGCGGGACCCAGAATCTATCAGCATCAGTGAGAAAGTAGCGCTCTCGATTCATGTTGATGCCGGTGCGTACCAGCACCTCGTGGCTGAGCGGGCAGCCCTTTGGGTTAGAGGTTGTGCCCGAGGTATACATCATGATGGCGGGGTCGCTCAGCTGCACGCATACCCGGCGTAGATCCACGGCATCGTCCGTTGCCTTGTTAGATGATGTCGATAGAGCCTCGAATTCGTCCCGTGACAAGATACCGGACGGGGTGCTCTCACCCAGCATTACCACGCAGCGGAGCTCAGGAGCACCGGGCAATGCAAGCGAAAGTGGATCAGCCGCCGAACCCAGTTGTGGAAATGCTTCTGAGAGTAATTCCGCGAAGTTGGCGTACTCCGAGGTGAGGTCCGTAATGAGAATTGCCGAGAGATCGGCGTTCTCCACCACATAAGCCAGCTCCTGGGCTTTGTAGCGGGCGTTCACCGGCACCGCCATGGCGCCGATGAACTGGATCGCGAACAGGCACTCCAGGTACTCGAGGCAGTTCGGCATGAGGATGCCGATGTGATCGCCGCGGTCGAGGCCCATGGCGAGCAGGCTGCGCGCACGCGCGTACGCTCGTGTGCGAAGCTCGCTGTAGGTCAGGCGTACTTCGGGAAAGATAATGGCGTCGTTACCCGGATAGCGATCCACCGCTTTAAGCAGCAGATCGCCCAGGGTCGTGACTTCAATGCGGTGCGAATTCATCGCGCGCCTGTGTTTGCTACCAGGCGTGAATATCGCCGTTCCATTTGTAGAACTTGCCGGAGTCGGCCTTAGACAGGCCAGCGATGACGCTGCGGATCCCGGATGCGCTTTCCTCGGCGGTGATCTCCGCACTGGGTCCACCCATATCCGTCTGCACCCAGCCCGGGTGCATCAACGCGACCGTAATTGGATCGTCTTTCCAGTCCAGCGCAAGAATCTGTCCGACCTTGCTGACGCCGGCCTTGGTTGTGGAGTAAATGTACATGCCACCCATCGGCCATGTCGATGCTGCCAGCTGGCTGGTGATGATCAGCAGTTTGCCATCGCCGGATGCCGCCAGATTGGGCTTGAACGCGCGCGCCACCAGCAGCGGCCCGATGGTATTGACGTCCAAGGAACGATGCCACTCTTCGATGTCGAGGTCGTCGATGGCCTGGCGACCTCCGCCGACGGCGCCTGCGTTGTTGATGACGGTGTCAATCGCGCCGTCGCCGATGCTCGAAGCAGCCGCCTCGATGGATGCCGGATCGCCCGCGTCCATCTGCACGATAGTAATGTTATCAGCTCCGCTGGCTGCTTCGTCGAGCTGTCCTGCGGCGCTTGCGTCACGCACGCAGGCGATCACATCGTCGCCGTTGGATGCATATTGCTTTGCCAGTTCCAGCCCGATCCCGCGGCTTGCGCCGTTAATCAATACCCTCGACATGGGTAGTTCCTCCGCTTTCTTAAATTCCCTTCAGAATCTCAGGGTACTACATCGGGCTCGTTGTAGTTCCAGATATGTTTGTAGACGCGCCAGCTGCCGTCTTCCTGGCGCCGCATCACGTCCAGGAATTTTCGGTAGCTGGAGAAGGTTTCGGTGCCACCTTTGGGTGTGCGGTGAATGATGTAGTCATAACGCGCATAAGCTCGGTCGCCGTCCACCTCGATCGTGGAAGGTGCCACGACTTCAATCTCGAAGGTGTCGCTGGTGAACACGCCGTTCAGCATCGCGCGATAGTCGTCGATTCCATTGATGGGTGCGGCATCGGTGGGCAGCAGCTCGATGTCATCGTCCAGCACCGCGGCATAGCCGTCGACGCTGCCGGCCTCCACCGCGAGATTCCAGTCGCTCTGGAGCTGGCGGATGGCGGCGATGTCTGCCTCCTCAGAGAAAGAGGCTGAAGGCGTGGACGTGGTCGGTTGCTGGCAGGCAACCAGCAGCAGGATCGAAACGGCGGTGAGAGATCTCAGTAGCATTGTTGTTCCCTATTGGTATAGGAGAAATTCGGGCTCGGCTCCCGCACCCATAAGGTAAAGGATTGCCCGGGGGCGAGTACACCGTGGGTTACCCGAGTCGATCCGGAGGTTCCTGCGTTGAAAAGAACGCCTGCAGATTTTCGGCCACCCGCATGCCCATGGCGACCCGGGTTTCCAGAGTCGCGCTACCCAGATGCGGCAACAGCAGGATATTCTCCAGATCGAGCAGCGCCTCGGGCACGGCTGGTTCGGCTGGGTAGACGTCCAGCCCCGCACCGGCGATCTCCCCGTTCTTCAAAGCGTGGATCAGCGCATCCGGATCCACGACGTTGCCGCGAGCGGTGTTGATCAGAAAGGCGTTCTCGCGCATCAACTTGAAGCGATCTGCATTCATTAGATGGTGGGTCTGGGGGCTCGACGGACAATGCAGCGACACGAAGTCAGCGCCCCGCAGCAGAGTTTCCAGCGAATCACAGCGCTCGGCATCGAGCGCCTGTACCACGTCCGCCCGTACGGGGGAAGGGTTGTAGTAGAGGATTCTCATGCCAAACCCGAGGTGCGCGCGGCGCGCAACCGCGACGCCGATTCGGCCTAGGCCCACCACGCCCAGCGTCTTGCCGGTGACCATGGCGCCCATCATGTGGGTGGGTCGCCAGCCGGTCCAGGCATTGGCTCGCAGGTGCCGCTCACCTTCGCCCGCGCGCCGCGCGATGCCCAGCAAGAGAGTCATCGCGAGATCGGCGGTGCTATCGGTGAGCACGCCCGGGGTGTTCGTTACCACGATGCCCCGGGCGCTTGCCGCGGCGATGTCGATGTGTTCGTAGCCGACCCCGTAGCTGGCGATGATGCGGGATCTGATGTTGGGCGTGTCGAGCAGTTCGGCATCGATGCGATCCGTAACGGTGGGGCACAGCGCGTCGGCCATCTGCAGGGCGTCGGCAAGCTGGGACCGTGACATGGGAGCGTCGTTTTCGTTCAACGTCACGTCGTAGGATTGGGCGAGATGATTTTCCACAGCCTCCGGCCAGCGGCGGGTGAGTGTGATCTGCATGGCCCGAATAGTATCAGAGCTGCTGACCATACCGATCGCATACAATGCCGGTGTTACGCCAACTTAGAGAAGGAATCATTGCGTGAAGCTGCATGAAGCCCCGTCACCCAACGCACGTCGGGTTCAGGTTTTTCTGAAAGAGAAAGGCATCGAAGCGCCACCCTCCGTTGCCGTTGATATTCGAGGCGGTGAAAACCTTACCGAGGCGTACCGCGCCCTGAACCCGTTCGGCCGGGTGCCGGTTCTGGAGTTCGACGACGGAACCTGCCTGGCGGAATCGGTGGCGATCTGTCGCTACTTCGAAGGATTGCACCCTGAACCTTGCTTGTTCGGGGCTGAGCCGCTGGAGCAGGCCCTGATCGAGATGTGGAATCGCCGCGCCGAGATCAACTTCATGATGCCGGCGGCCCAGGCGTTTCGGAATCTCACCGGCTTCTTCAAGGATCGCGAGAAAGTCTCCGCCGAATGGGGCGCAATCAGCCTGGAGATTGCGGCCGACGGGCTGACTCGCTTTGATCAGGCGTTGACCGATCGCCAGTTCCTGGCGGGCGACGGCTTCAGCATCGCCGATATCACTTTCGGGATTGCACTGGGTTTTGCGCAGCAGATCAAGCTGGAGCTCCCGTTCGATCTGCCGAACATCGCCCGCTACCTCGCACAGATCGGTGCACGGCCGAGCTTTCAGGAGGGCTGAAGGGCCAATGGTTACCGAACGGCTTTGGAGATGACTCCACTGCCTACCGCTGCCCGGTGTGCGCGAGGAAGGGCGAGGTTTCCTCGTAGCGGGCGCGCCCTGGTCGCGGGCGCCTGCGCGGGTATCGGCCTGGTGCGAATCACCGACTACTACGTGGGCGCTGAGCTCGAAAGCGGCGAGCTGCGGGTGGTACTCGAAAACGACGAAGTCGACGATGCAGCCACCTGGATCCTCTACCCAAATCGTCTCCGCCTGCCGACCCGGGTACGTTTGCTCGTCGACTTTCTGCTTGAAGCCCCGCGTGGTAGCTACTCGCCGAACAGTTGAACACGAATCGGATCGCCAACCTGTTCTAGAATGCACAGCCTTGCGCACAGCAAAAAGCAATCACTGGGGGGATACGGGATGAAGCTCGAAGGTAGGATCGGGGCCATCACCGGCGGCACGAGAGGGATCGGGCGCGGGATCGCCGAGGCATTTCTCGCCGAAGGCGCAAGCGTGGTTATCAGCGGGCGTTCCGAAGACAAGGGCCGGCGCGCGCTCGATGAAATGGCGGTGGGCGATCGCGCGCATTTCATTGCTGGAGATGTTCGCGTGCAGGCGGAGGTGGAAGCATTGGTGGACGGCACCATCGATCGCTACGGCAGGATCGACATTCTGGTGAACAATGCGGGCGGCTCGTCGGGCTTCGCGCCGGTGGCCGAGCTGAGCGATGAAGCATGGAACGAAGCGCTCAACTGGATGCTGAACGCAACCTTCTGGGCCACGCGGCGTGCGCTGCCAGACATGCTCTCACGTCGCTGGGGGCGGATCATCAACATCACTTCGGTTGAAGGCATATTGGTCAACAAAACCAACGTTTCTCACTACATTGTCAACAAGTCCGCCATCAACGCGTTCACCAAGGTGGTTGCGTTCGAGAACGGCCCGCTTGGCATTACCTCGAACGCGATCATGCCTGGCGCCGTCGAGACCGATCTCATGACGATAAGCGGAGCTGTTGCGGCCAAGTCGATGGGCATGACCTATGCCGAGTACATCGACACCTACGCCCAGGATGCGGCAATCAAGCGCATCAACACGGTGGAGGAGGTCGCTGCCGTAGCGATTCTGCTCGCCAGTGAACTCGGTGGTGGGATTACCGGTGCGCTCATGGATGTTCACGGGGGGACCGCACTGTAGTGTCCGAAACAGCAGACGTCGTTGCCTATCCGCGGCGGGCGTATTCGTGGTTTGTGCTCGCCGTACTGGTGTTCGCCGCGCTGATCGCCTTCATTGATCGCCAGGTGGTCGCCATCGTGGTCGACCCGATGAAAGAAGATCTCGGGGTGGGCGACGCACAGATCGGCTGGCTTTACGGGGTGTTTGCGGTTTTCTACGCGGTCGCGGCGATGCCCATTGCCTGGCTTGCCGATCGCAGGAGTCGTACGCGCCTCATTGCCGCGGGTATTTTTCTGTGGTCGTTGATGACCATGGCGTGCGGCCTGTCGCGCAGCTTTTGGTACGTGTTCGCGGCGAGAATCGGTGTCGGCGTCGGTGAGGCCACGCTCACCCCCGCTACCACCTCCTTAGTGGGCGACTATTTCCCGCGCGAACAGATTCCCCTGGCGCTCAGCGTTTTTCAAACCGGTGCGATCATGGGCTCCGGCATTGCCTTCATCATCGGCGGGTATGTGCTCGGCATGGTGGAGCAGGCTGATCCGTTGGTGTTGCCTGTGATCGGTGAGCTACATCCGTGGCAGCAGACGTTTCTCTACGTTGGTGCACCAGGAATTCTGCTGGCATTTTTTTTGCTGTTTCTGCGTGAACCCACGCGCCGCTCAGCGAGTGGTTCAGTGCAAGAAAGCCAAGCCAGCGTGGCCGAAATACTGAGCTTCTATCGTCGCAATGCGTTGACGCTCGCGTTCCATCACATCGGGTTTCTGTCGTTCGTGCTGATGGGTTATGCATTCGTGTTCTGGACCGTTACCTTCTTTGTCAGAGTGCATGGCTACGAGGCGGCCGATGCTTCGCAGATCTTCGGCTGGATCTTTTTAGTGACCGGGCCGGTGGGACCAGTTCTGGCGGCGTTGTTTGCGCGCTGGCTGAGCAACCGTGGGCGTCGGGACGCCAACATCATTGCGGGCATGGTTGGCGGCCTGATTGCAATGCCGACCATCATCATTATTCAGTTCGTTGGGTCGGCAAGTTGGGCGATTGTGCTCTATGTGCCGGCGATGATCTTCATCAACTCGCCGTTCGGCCTCGCGGCGGGGTCGTTACCCGTGATCGCCCCGGCGAACATGCGCGCGCAGGTGGCGGCATTTTACATGCTGGTGGTGTCCTTCGGGATGATGCTAGGTCCACCGCTTGCCGGTGCCCTCAACGAGTATGTGTTCCCGGGGCCTGAAGGGGTTCGGTATTCCCTGGTCACCCTGACCAGCGTATTTGGCTCGATCGGGGGCGTCTCGTTGTGGATGGGTCGCCGCCACTATGCGCTGAGCCTGGCCAATGCAGACAAGGAGATGCTGTGAACATACGCCGGTGGGGAATTCTGCTCGTTATCTATGCCGTTTTTTTCTTCTGGTACACGCCTTTTGCGGGCCCGCTTAGCGATGACGAGATCGACGGATATCTTACCGCGTTGCGTGCAGCGGGGGCGGACGCGCAACGCTTGGAGGTGTGGCGCCGGTTCATGGAGTCGGACACCGGTGACGATTTTGCCATGCTCAATGCCATCGAGTTGCGCGACGTCCCGCTGCCGGTCGCAGGGGTCGAGCCGGGAACGAGTTCTTCCGACGTCCTTGCCCGGTACACCGAGCCGTTTCTGGGCTCGGCACTGTTGAGCGCTGCACACCCCGTGATGTTTGGAGCGGCGGCCGCACCCGCCATGGATATCTGGGGCATCCAGGGCGCTGATCAATGGACGAACGGAGCTTTGGTTCGCTATCGCAGCCGTCGCGACCTGATGGAGCAGGCGGTCTACGCGAGCGGCCTGGCCATCCATGAGTTCAAGGTAGCGGCGATGCACAAGACCATCGCGTATCCCCTAGATCCGTGGTGGCACCTCGGAGATCCGCGTTTGCTGCTGGCGCTGGTGCTCATCATCGTGGGGTTGGTGCCGCGGCTGCTCGGCGCGGGCTCACGAGAGATGAAGCCTAAGGCTTGATCATCGGCGGGCGATAGATTGGCAGG
>Ga0209988_10002675_pt1 | contig 11785 bp, 8 predicted proteins | sample N075metaG_FD_183115 | JGI IMG/M metagenome (GOLD analysis project Ga0209988, IMG submission 183115) | Deep subsurface microbial communities from Kermadec Trench to uncover new lineages of life (NeLLi) - N075 metaG (SPAdes) (version 2) | ecosystem: Environmental > Aquatic > Marine > Ocean trench... | reverse complement strand
GTGGCTGATGCCGGCTCGGCTGGATCGCGAGCTGGCCATGGCATCAACCCGGCCCTCTAGCACCTCCTCGTTGATATAGATGCCACTGCGCTCACGGCTGACCAGATAGCCCTCTTCCACCAACTGTTCGTAGACCAGCACCACGGTATTGCGCGCGACGCCCAGTTGCTCCGCCAGCTTGCGTGAGGATGGTAAGCGCCGGTCACGCGGGAATGTCCCCAGTGTAATTGCTTCTACAAGCTTCTGGCGGATTTGCGCCTGCAAGCTCAAGCCACTGTCCGGATCCAGGAAGATGAGGGTCTTATCCATGGGCGCAGTGTAGCACTCACGCCATTCGAGCAAAATGCGAATGCAGATCAACGACCGGGTCGTTTACCGGTCGCCGAAACCGATATCCCAAACAGAAAAACTGGACTTATCGCCGTTGAAAACTGGCACTATGCGACTAGAATTCATCTGTATACAGTATTCCCACAGGTGCAGAAACTGGCACGAACGACAATAAAAACGGGTATACCAACCCCTGAGTCAAACATGAAACTGACACATTGCTTCTCAATACCACTGGTCAGCCTGGCCCTTTCCCTGCCCGCCAATATCGTCCTGGCAGAAATCGCAGACACGGTATTGCGTGGCGGCAGTATCTACACAGTTGATAGCGCCAGAAGCCGGGCTGAGTCTGTGGCGATAAAAGGCGGGGAGATTGTTTTTGTCGGTTCCGACAGGGCAGTAGTCGATTATATAGGCCAGGACACCACCGTAATCGAACTTCAGGGAAAAATGGTGTTGCCCGGCTTTCATGATTCTCACATCCACCCCGTAAGCGGCATGCTGGCGTCTCAAACGTGCAACCTCAGGGGACTAAAAGGCCTGGCCGCCTATCTACAAAAAATAGCCCAATGTGACACAGAAGACCCGGGCAGCGAATGGCTGGTGGGCACTGGCTGGTCGTACGCCAATTTTGGTGACGATATTCGGCCGGATAAAAAACAGCTGGATAACATTACCTCAAATCGACCAGTCGCCTTTACCTCCTACGACGGTCACAGCGTATGGGTTAATTCCCGCGCCATTGAGTTGTCGGGTATCAGTGCGGAAACCCTGGACCCACCGTCAGGCATGATTCAACGTTATCCCGCTAGCCGTGAGCCAAGTGGTCTGTTTGTGGAAAAGCCGGCCATGGAACTTATTTACCAGGCTATGCCCGACGTTGGTAATCGGCAACGATTTGCGGCGCTGATGGAGGCCCAGCGTTATCTGAACAGCCTGGGAATTACCGCCATTCAGGATGCCTGGGTCGGGGTTGATAACACCGGCGTGTACGGCAATATCCCGGTATATCAAAAAGCCGTCAGGGACAACAGACTTAACTTGCGCGTGACCGCCGCACTCTACTGGCAGCCGGACGGAGAAGCAGATCAACTGCAGCAAATGCTCACAACCCGCAAGGCGAATGAAAAGGGGCTGTTCCGGGCGAGCACTGTTAAAATCTGGCAAGACGGCGTGATGCACACTCATACCGCCAAACTGCTGGAAGAGTACATGGATCGTCCTGGCGATAAAGGCATGAGTTATTACAGCCAGGAGCAACTGAATCATATTGTCACCGCCCTTGATCGAGAGGGCTTCCAGATACACATCCACGCCGATGGCGATGGCGCCCTGCGTGAGTCACTGGACGCTTTCGAGGTAGCGCTAAAGAAGAATGGCCGGCGCGATTCGCGTCACCACATTGCCCATCTGGAACTGGTTCATCCCGGCGATATTCCTCGACTGCGACAATTGGGGGTGATCGCCAATGTTCAGCCAATGTGGTCGACCAGTCGCGACTATGTTTCTGACCTGATCGAGGTAAAGCTGGGAAAATCTCGGAGCCCCTACATGGAGACAAACAAGCGCTTTTTGAAAAATGGCGTCACCGTCGCCTATGGCAGCGATTGGCCAGTGACTTCAGCCAATCCGATGGATCTTATTGAGGCAGCGGTAACAAGGATTCGTCCCGCTCTACCCCTGGAGGAAAAAAGACGACTAACTCCACTACTGCCCGGTGAGGAAGTCACCGTGGCGGATGCCATCGCCAGTTACACGATCAATGGCGCCTACGCGAATCACCAGGAAGACCTTACCGGCTCTCTGGAAGTCGGTAAAAGAGCCGATATTATTGTGCTGGATCAAAACCTGTTTGAGATTGACCCCCATCGTATCTCGGACACCAGGGTGACCATGACATTCTTTGACGGCAGGCTGGTCTATCATCGACTTCCAGATCACTAAACCTGCCTGTCAAGGTCGCCCGCAGGATGAAATGCTATCGCAATGCAGACCCCAATCACCACCGCAGCCATGACAATGAGCATGGGGTAGCTGCCATCCGTCGCCAACACGTAACCACCGACCATAGGACCGCAGGCCAATCCCATTTTTGAGGCGAAGCCGCCCAATGCCGCCATCTGGCCCGCTTCGTCGAACCTGGCCGACATGGTGAGAAAATAGGGAATGCAAAAGGCCCAGGCCATGCCCGTAATACAGTTGGCGATCAGGAAGACCACCTGGGTGTCGCTGAATAAAAAAATACAGGTTCCCAGGGCAGAACAAATCAGCGCAAGTGACAACGGCTTCAACAGTTTGTACTTAATGCCGGTATATACAGCGAGTACCGCACCGCCTATGGAAACAATATTGGCGATGCCGAGTGTTGGACTCATAAAGTCCATCTCCAGAGTGTAATGCTCCCCCAGGCCGAAAATAAAAGCGAACAAGGCCATATTGGCGGCCTGGAAAAGAAACAGGGCCAGCAGGGTCAGGCTGAGAGGGAAGACTCTTATCTTTGCCGCACCCGGCTCCGTGACATCAGCCACTGTCTTCCGGGCAGGTAGTGGATAGGCCGCCAGAAAGGGCATCATGCACAGGGTGACAACACAAAAAATTATCAGCGCGTAAAAAGGCACATAGGGACCATAGCTGGGCACCAGGGGTGGCAACAACCAGAGGCCCAGCGCGCCGCCACCATATTGCACCACCAGCAGCAGGCTGAATGCCACGCTGGGGCGGCTGGTTCTGGCAATAACCGAAAAGCCCAGACCCACCAGGGAGCCACCGATAAAACCATGACCAAAACGCAACGGCACAAGAATGGCCGTGGATTCCTGCATGATGGTCACAATATCCATACAGATAAGCCCGACCAACAAGGCGACCGAGGCCATTTTCCAATGGGGAATGCGGCGTATGAGCAGCGTCACAAAAAGTGCTCCAAAGGCCGCACCCATGGCGTTGGCAGAGGTTATTTGTCCGGCGTCCACCGTGCTTAATCCAGCGCCTTCCATCAGTGCGTTGGTTATCGCCGGGAAAATATTGACGTAGAAAAGCCCCGCGGAAGAGAGAAAGGCCAACAGCAGGCTGGCCTGCAGGCTGTCGGGTGGCGCCTTCCATCTACTGATCGCTGGGAGGATTTCAGTTGCGGAACGGCTTATGGCTTCGGCCATCGGGACCTCGATATTGTTATTAATCTGGCTGTGCTCCAGGCTAACAATACCAGCTGGCATAGCAAAACGTAGAACCAGTTGAGACGAGGGTATAGTGCCAATGCAATCAGGCGTGATTCAGTTGTTCCGCGATAATAGACCACAGGCGCTGGCCCACGGCGGCCATAGTGAGCGGATGACCCGGCAGTAATTCGGGGGACAGCCCCCTTCGTCGGTGAGAAGATGCTGGTAGTATCATTGTAGGCCCGATTGGCTGGATGCGCCGCATAAGCCTGTTTTCTGCTGCTCAAGGTGATAATGTTAATGGATACAGACTCGATTACACCGCAGGACATGCGCTTTAACCCACCGGCATTTGATGCAACAGAAGTGGCACAAAGAATAGCGGCTCAATACGCCCTGGAAGGTGAGTGGACTGCACTGGTGGGGGAGCGCGATCAAAATTTTCGGCTAAAAAAATGCGATGGGAAGAAATATGTAGTGAAAGTTGCAGGGCCCGATGAGGCGCCTGATATCACCAATTTTCAGGTAGAGGCACTGCTTTACCTGGAAAGAGTAAGTCCGCACATTCCTGTGCCGCGCATTGTCCGCACCCAATCCGGTGACTGCCTGAGCGATATTATTGACACAGATGGCGTTAAGCATGCCATACGCGTAGTGACCTATCTCGATGGGATTCCTTACGCCGAAGGGGAATTTCCCGATGCGGAAAATCTGCAAAAAATTGGGGCCTTTATGGGAGACACAGTGAAGGCACTGAAAGGATTTGAGCATAAAGCGTCACTACATTTCATGCCCTGGAATCTGTCCAACGGTATTGCGGTGTCACGGGACTTGTGGGCGGATGCAAAAGAAGATATCAAATCGCTGGCAGCACCTATGCTCGATAGATTGCGCAACGAGGTTCTGCCAGCACTGAACCGCTGTCCATCGCAGGTGATACACAATGATGGGCACCCCTACAATTTGTTGCGCGCCGATACCGTGTCACAGCAAGTGATTGGTCTGATCGACTTTGGTGACATGGTTTATGCCCCCATCATCAATGAGCTGGCGGTGACAGCCACCACCTTTCAGCGACGCAGCATAGAAGATCTGAGCATAGTAGAAAACCTTCTAATTGGATTTCATGGTACTCATCCGCTATCAGACACGGAGGTATCTTTACTGTGGGATGCCATCATCTTACGATTGCTTATCACCATCTTGCTCAGTGATGTGAAACTGAAAATAGGGGCAGACCAGGATCCTGATGTTTTCGAAGATAGAACCGAAGCCTTCGAGATGCTGGTGATGATTTGCCGGCAGGACCACAACGCCACGGTCAACCAATTACGCGCAGCCTGTGGCTTTTATTAAAGGAGAGAAGTTATCGACTTACTAGAACGAAGAAAAAAAGCCCTGGGGCCGTCCTATCATCTTTTTTATGACGCCCCGGCTCACATAGTGCGGGGGCAGGGCGTTTGGTTATGGGATGCCGATGGGCGCAAATACCTGGACTGTTATAACAATGTCGCCTCAGTCGGACATTGCCACGCGACTGTGGTGGCAGCACTCGCCAAACAGGCATCATTGTTGAACACACATACACGATACCTGCATGAAAATGTGGTTGAACTGGCTGAAATGATAAGCGCTAAAATGCCGGGCGAACTCAGCGTGTGTATATTCGTTTGTACGGGCACAGAAGCCAATGACCTGGCAACCCGCATGGCCCGCTCCGCCTCAGGGAATACTGGCATGTTGGTGTCAGAATATAGCTATCACGGAGACTCTGCACTGGTACACGCCCTCTCGACCGCTGACAGTGACGACCGCCCTGACTGGTTGTCATTGTTTGAGCCACCCTGTCAATATCGACCGGCATATGAAGGCGATGATCTGCTTGAAGCGTATGTAGGCTCCGTGCGCAGCGCCATAGAGATGCTGCAGCAAAAAGGCCACCAGCCCGCTGCAATTATGATTGATAGTATTTTTGATTGCCCGGGCACGATTGAGGCACCAAAAGGTTATTTCCAACGGGTTTACCAGGCAGTGCGCGAGGCGGGCGGTGTTGTGATCGCGGATGAAGTACAGTCCGGCTATTGTCGCACCGGTAAATGGTGGGGCTTTGCCCATGACGAGGTGGTGCCCGACATAGTAACGCTAGGTAAGCCCATGGGGGCAGGCCATCCCCTCGCGGCAGTGGTCACTACCCCTGAGATTGCAGCAAAATTCGCCAGCAACACCAGCTATTTTAACACCTTTGGTGGCAATCCTGTCTCTGCCGCGGTGGGCAAGGCTGTCATCGATGTTATTGACGCGGAAAATATCCTGGAAAATGTCGCCAGGGTAGGTGCCTATACCAGGGCGGGACTGGAGGGACTGCTGGAAAAATATGATGTCATCGGCGATGTGCGCGGCCGCGGCCTGTTCTTGAGCATGGATCTGGTGAAAGATCGTACGTTGAAAACGCCCGATGCGATCGCGGCGCATCAAATGGCCAATCTGATGAAAGACCAGGGCATCATTCTGTCCACCCACGGTCGGTACGACAATACACTCAAAATCAGGCCGCCAATGATCTTTAGCGAGGACAATGCTGACCAATTGCTCGCGGCTCTGGATGTGTGTTTTAGTCTTCGCTGAATTCCAGGATGTCGCCGGGTTGGTGTGATATTTCATATCTGATGGGCGCATTTAAAAAGGAGCAATCTCCCCATGGACCAGAATTTTTAAATACAGGAATTCCGCCAGGGCTCAAACCCCAGGCCTTTGCCCTAAAGAAATAGTTTTCCCAGGAATCATCCGCGTCCCAAAAATACCGACTGCTATATACTCCATCACATGGATACTCAATTATGATCACCGCCAGACTCAGATTCCTGGTAGCCTCAGAGCAAACTCCCGTTTATTACGCCTCGGAAAGTGGCGAAAACGCACAGCTCGATATGCAGGGCCAGTTCGAAGAAGTGGAGGTCGAGATTGAAAACGGGCGGCCCGAGCAGGCCGGATATACCCTGGACAAGGAGGGGTTCCAGCTGGTGGCGCATACCTCGGCGGTGACGAATTTTTATAACACAGAGCAAATCACTGACATCTACAATCGGGAAGTCCAGAAATTGGTGATGGAGGCTACCGGGGCGTACAAGGTCTACGTATTTGATCATACCCACCGCGCCGATTCCGAGTCACAGCGTGCCCAACGTAATTCTCGCGAACCCTCCAATATTGTTCATAACGACTATACAGACAAGTCCGCCCGCCAACGTATTATCGACCTACTGCCAGCTAACGAGGTTGACGAACTGCTCAACCGGCGCTTCGCCATTGTCAATGTGTGGCGTGCAATTGATCACCCAGCCGAAACCTCTCAACTGGCGCTGTGTGACAGCACAAGTTTGAAAGCGGACAGTGGTATTGCCGTCGAGCGACGCGCCAAAGATCGTATTGGAGAGTTGATGATGGCCAACTTTGATAAGGCCAACCGGTGGTTTTATTTCCCCTCTATGGGCCCGGAGGAAGTCCTGCTGCTAAAGACCTATGACTCTGACACAGAGGGCCGAACCGGCTTTTGCCTGCACACGGCTTTTGAGCATCCAAACCCACCGGTGGGTGCTAAACCCAGAGAGAGTTTGGAAACTCGCGCCTTCGCATTTTTTAATCAGACACCAGACCTAGCACAGAGAGGAGGAAGAAACCGGCGGTAACGCTTACCAGGGAGAGCAAGGTCGTCAACACCACCATGTTGGCGGCCATTGTGCCGTCACCTCTAGCTGCGACGACCATCACAAAACTGGCAGCCGCCACCGGCGATGCCATCAGCAAAAACAAAACCCCCAGTGGTTCACCGCGCACTCCCAATAACAGGGCGATGATAACCGCCAATACAGGTGATACCAACAGCCGCCATGCGCAAGCCTCCCAGGTCAAACTACCCAGCGACCGCAGCCCCGATATGCGGATTGAGCCGCCGATGCAAAGCAGCATTAATGGAATAAAATAGGTGGAGATACCGCCGCCCAACGCCACTATGGGGGAGGGCACCGCAACGCCCAGGGCAGACATAAACCCGCCCGCTGCGATACCAATGATCAGCGGGTTTTTGAGTATGCCAAGGAGCATGGACACTAACGAACTATTGCGTTCCAAGGTTGAGTCGAGTACCAGTACGGCGAGAATATTATACAAAATAGTGAGCACTGCGATGGGCAGTGCGGCGAGCACCAAACCCCGATCTCCGTAGGCGGAGATACACAGGGCAACACCGATTATTCCCAGGTTTGAGCGAAAAGCCCCCTGCACAAAAAGGCCCAGGTGCTGCCGCGGAAAATCACGCCATCGCCCGTAGATCCAGCTCAGACATACCGTGAGCGCGGTGGCGATAATGCCGGCGAACAAATAGGCCGCCTTGCCAATGCCGGCATAGTCTACCTGTGCGGCACCTACAAATAGCACGACGGGCAGCGCCAGCATGAAGCAGAATCGCGATATGCTATTTACCAGCTTGGGTGACAACCAGCCAAAGCGGCCAAAAATCGCGCCCAGAATGACCCAGCCAAAGATTGGGCCGGATACTTTTAGAGCGCTGAGAAGTAGTGCAGTAAGGGCAAGATTTTCCACGCGGGCAATTATACCCGCTGTGGCGCCCGGTGGCTGCGCTTTAAGTCAATGGCACATGCTCAACGTCGTTTGTCGGTACTCAATCGCCGCCAAGGTACTATACTGATTCTCAGAGGCAGCCATTTACCAGGAGACAACATAATGAAGCGTCTACACCGTGTCATGTCGGGCCCTTTTTGTCGATCCGCCTGTGCCGCAGTACTGGTCACTTGTTCAGTGAGTGTATTCGCGTCTGAGGTCGTCCCGGGGAGGGCGGATATTGCCTCCGGTATCGGTAAGGTGGAATACTCGCCCTATGCCGGGCGGAGCTTTCCCACTAAGGTGTTGTGGGGCGACACGCACTTGCACACCGCCGTGTCGGTAGATGCGGGAACCATGAACCGCATTGGCCAGGAGGATGCGTTTCGCTTTGCCCGGGGCGAGGAGATCACTACCACCCATGGCTTGCGTGCTAAATTGTCGCGCCCCCTGGATTTTATTGTGGTGACGGATCATGCGGAGATGTATGGCCTGATGCCGCAATTATTGCAGGGTGACCCTGAAATCCTCGCAACAGAAAAGGGCAGACGCTGGTATGGCGAACTGAAGAGCGGCGACCGCGACCGTATTTTTAACACGGCTATGGAAATTGTTGATTCCCTGTCAAAGAAAGATCCTCCCATCAACAGCGCTTCGGCAACCAGGAATGCGTGGCGGGAGTACCTCAGGTTGGCGGACCTCTACAACGAGCCGGGAATATTCACCGCCCTGATCGGCTACGAGTGGACGGCGATTGGCGGCTTTAACCTGCATCGCAATGTTATTTTCCGCGGTGATGCCGCCGAGGTGAAGCAAACCCTGCCTTACTCCCAGTTTGACAGCCAGAACCCCGAAGACCTGTGGCGCGAGCTCGAGCGCTTTTCCCGAGACACCGGGGCCGAGGTGATGACCATCCCGCACAACGGCAACCTCAGCAACGGTCGAATGTTCACGGTCAAAAACTTCAATGGCTCACGCCTGAGTAAGGACCTGGCTGCACTGCGGGCGCGTATGGAACCCCTCGTTGAGGTTACCCAGATCAAGGGAGATGGGGAGGCCCACCCCTTTCTGTCTCCCAATGACGAGTTTGCCAACTATGAAACCTGGGATGCGGCTAATCTGAACGGTACCGAGGTAAAAGAGCAATCAATGCTGCAATATGAATATGCGCGCGAAGCGTTGAAGACGGGACTCAAGCTCGACAAGAAGCTGGGCGTGAACCCCTACCAATTTGGCATGATTGGCAGCACAGACGCACACACGTCTCTCGCTGCGGTTGAAGAAGAAAACTTTTTTGGCAAGCACTCGGGTGTGGAACCCGAGCCTGATCGATGGAAGCATGTGGTCATTTCATCGCCGCTGGATCCTGACCTGACGGTGCTGGGCTGGCAACAGGCCGCGTCAGGCTACGCCGCTGTATGGGCCACCGAGAACACCCGCGAAGCCATCTTTGACGCCATGCGCCGCAAGGAGGTCTACGGCTCCACCGGACCGCGTATCTCGGTACGCCTGTTCGGTGGCTGGACTTTCACTGACCAGGACGCATTAACGCGATTGCCTGCCGATGTCGGTTATATGAAGGGTGTGCCCATGGGCGGTAAGCTGAGCGCTGCACCGGAGGAAGGCCAGGCACCCACGTTCCTGGTAGGCGCCGCCAAAGACCCCTACAGTGGCAACCTGGATCGTATCCAGATTGTCAAAGGTTGGATGGATAGCAGGGGAAAAACGCATGAACAGGTTTACGATGTGGTGTGGTCGGACGGTCGTAAACCGGGCGCCGACGGCAAGCTGCCGGCAGTGGGAAACACCGTCCATGTTGCCAGTGCCACCTGGAGCAACAGCATCGGCGCCCCCGAACTGATCACCGTGTGGGAGGACCCGGATTTTAATCCCGATCACCCGGCCTTTTACTATGCTCGGGTCATCGAAATTCCCACGCCTCGTTGGACGGCCTATGAAGCGCTACGCTTTGGCGTAGAAATGCCCGCTGAAGTGCCTATGACAACCCAGGAGCGAGCGTATACCTCGCCCATCTGGTATAAGCCTGAGACCTGAGTGTGGAGCCGGGCTCGACCCGCCCGGCCATTTATGTCTGATCGATAAGGTAATCAAGGGCGCCAGTAACAGCTGCCAATTGTGCCTGAATACAATTTTCGTCATCCACTTTTGGACTGTCGGGGTAAACCTCGGTGGTCGTGCAATATTTTGCACTTGTTAGTCCCGCGCACAGCCCAAGCGTCTTGTTCTCATAATTGATAACTCCCCGTTGCGACAGGGGTATGCCTATCAGTTGACCATCATCAGTTGGTGCAATATGGGTAATTTTTTCAACTGACTCAATAATTGCCTTTTGAAAGTCATCCGCCGGGTTTTCAGCATCACCGACCAGATAGAAGCCATCTGGAATATTCCAATGATCTTGCTCAATACCTTCACGTGCAGACAATGCGGGTCTGAACTCGCTGTTATCGGTATCAGTCGTTTCGTGCAGATCGAGATGGGCAATAATGTCTGCTTCAAGGCGTGACAGGTATCGCATCAAAGAAGCTGATTCCTGCGCCGGGCTGCCCGAATAAAATGACCGGTTTGGATCAATTGCCTGGGGATTCCAACGATTAATCGTTTCGTAACCCCAGGGGCTTAAACAAGGCACCACCACTAAATTAAAATACTGGCTGTAATCAAGCGCTCTCTTTTCAAGAAATCGAATTGCCCCTTGTACACCGCTTGTCTCGTACCCATGCACACCGCCGGTAACCAAAATGGCCGCTTTATCGTCATCCCAATGCGGGGTTTTCACCGCAAATAGCTCGTAGTGGTGCTCTCCATATGAGAGCTCGCCATATTGCTCAACATCGAAACGCTCTGCTAAGGCGCTAATTTTTGCGGCGACCTCTTCCCGATATGAGCGTTTAATGGTTTGTACCCTTAGCCACGCGGCTTTTTCTTCGGCCCCCCACTTTATCCCCGGGGTTCCGATTGCGTATGTATCTGCTCGATTCATGATCCCATCCTAAGGGTTTCTCCCCACTGCTGGTAGCAGGGTACTGTACGTTAATGAACCGGGCCAGCGCTGCCCCCTCGATGGGCCGAGACCCCGTCGCTTACTATAGGTTATATTTGGCCAGTTCGGTTAGATTACGTCCGTTGTAGGCGTTAGGGGTTGATTGAAAGGTATGAGTTTAATTGATGTTTTCGCGGGTGAGGCGGCGTTACGGCACATTGAGCGTAATGGCTTAAAACCTGAGGATATAGGTACCGTTTTTGGCGCTTCAGGGGCCGCTAAATGGCTGGCAATCTACGGATTGGACAAGGCCATATTTACGCATTGGCTGCCGCGCTCTGGTCATCAAGTCAAGTTGTTTGGTACCTCGGTAGGAGCGTTTAAACTGGCCGCAGCCTGCCATCAAGACCCGAGCGCTGGGCTCTCGGCCCTGGCTCATGCATATATTCATCAGCGCTATAGCAATGGCCTTGGCGCGGATGAAATCGATCGCGAATTTGATAACCTGGCCGCAGCGGTGGCAACGTCACAACATATAGGTGAAATTTTAAGCCATCCCACTTATCGCTTTAGTTGTGGTGTTGTGCGTTGTCATGGGCAGCTAAAAAGTGACAAGCCTCTGGCTCAAAAACTTGCCTGCGGCATGGCGGCATTAAAAAACACCCTGGGTCGTAGT
>Ga0209988_10002674_pt1 | contig 11787 bp, 6 predicted proteins | sample N075metaG_FD_183115 | JGI IMG/M metagenome (GOLD analysis project Ga0209988, IMG submission 183115) | Deep subsurface microbial communities from Kermadec Trench to uncover new lineages of life (NeLLi) - N075 metaG (SPAdes) (version 2) | ecosystem: Environmental > Aquatic > Marine > Ocean trench... | reverse complement strand
AGACAATTTTATCATCGCTGCGAACCGTAAGCACGGCATCGCCTTCGACACGACCGATTGCATCTGCCTTGATGCCGTTGCGGTCGAGTACCATCTGCACCTGGTACAGCTTGCTCTTCGCCACCTGCACGAGCGCGCCGGCTTCCTCGTTAAACAACTGAGCCAGGATGTCCTTGTGCGATCCATTCAGGGCCAGCGAAATACCAAGGCGACTCGCGAACATCATCTCCGCTGCCGTCGCAAGCAGTCCGCCATCGCTGCGGTCGTGATAGGCAAGCAGCATTCCTCGCGAATTCAGTTCCTGAATTGCAGAAAACAGGTTGCCAAGCATTTTTCCGTCATCAATATCCGGTGTGTCGCCACCCGTTCGCAAGAAGGCCTGCGCCAGGCAGGAGCCACCCAGGCGATGCTTGCCGTCGCCGAGGTCGAACAGCAACAAATAACTTGGTTCATCAATCGCTTGCAGCTGCGGAGTCAGGTGTCGGCGGACGTCACTCACGGGCGCAAATGCCGAAATAATCAGCGATACAGGCGCCACGACCTGGTATTCATCGTCGCCATCCTGCCAGCGCGCACGCATTGACAGGGAATCCTTGCCGACCGGAATGGCGATGCCGAGCTCGCGGCACAATTCATCGCCGACAGCCTTTACTGTGTCGAAAAGCCTGGCGTCCTCACCGGGGTGGCCCGCGGCCGCCATCCAGTTCGCCGACATGCGAATCTTACGAATGTCATCGATTGGCGCAGCCGCAATATTGGTGATTGCCTCGGCCACCGCCATGCGTCCCGAGGCCGGCGCATTCAATGTCGCGAGCGGCGTGCGCTCGCCCATTGCCATTGCTTCGCCTGTAAATGCGTTGAAACCGGATGACGTTATCGCAACGTCGCTGACGGGCACTTGCCAGGGACCGATCATTTGATCCCGCACGCTCAGCCCGCCAACTGTGCGGTCGCCGATGTGGATGAGAAATGACTTATCGGCCACCGCCGGATAACGCAACACGCGCAGTGCCGCCTCTTGCAGGCCAATCCCGGCCAGGTCCAGGCACGTCGAAGGCATTTCGACTCGTTCTACATCGCGCGTCAACTGCGGCGGATTACCGAACAGCATCGACATCGGTATGTCGACAATTCGATTATCAAATTCGCGATCATTCACGACCAGTTGCCCGTCATCGGTCAGCGTGCCAATGACCGATACGGGGCAGCGTTCGCGTTTGCACAGTATCTCGAACTCCTCAATGCGCTCGGGTGCAATGATCAGGACATAGCGTTCCTGCGCCTCATTGCACCAGATCGCCATTGGCGACATGCCGGGTTCGGCGTTGTCCACGTCCCGCAATTCGATCTGCGCGCCGAGCTTGCTGTGGTCCACAGCCTCGGGAACGGCGTTCGACAGACCACCCGCGCCAACATCGTGAATCAACAGAATCGGATTCTGCGTCCCCATTGCCCAGCAGCGGTCAATGACCTCCTGCGCACGGCGTTCGATCTCCGGGTTACCGCGCTGCACCGATGCAAAATCCAGATCTGCGCTTGATGTGCCACTCGCGAGACTGGATGCTGCACCGCCGCCGAGGCCAATCAGCATGGCTGGGCCGCCGATAATCACGATTTTCGCGCCGGGCTTAACGTCGATTTTGTTTGCATGCTCTGCGCGCACGTTGCCGATGCCGCCCGCGATCATGATCGGCTTGTGATAGCCGCGTATCTCATTGTCCGGCAGGCCCGGCAGCTTCGCTTCGAAGGTACGGAAGTAGCCGCACAGATTCGGACGACCGAATTCATTATTAAACGCGGCGCCGCCGATGGGACCCTCAATCATGATTTCCAGCGGTGTCGCCATGCGATCAGGATGAGGAAAATCAATTTCCCAGGGCTGCGTGTAATCTGGAATCCGTAAGTGCGACACCGTGAAGCCGCTCAGCCCGGCCTTGGGTTTTGCGCCAAGCCCCGTGGCCCCTTCGTCGCGAATCTCGCCACCCGCGCCTGTCGCGGCGCCGGGAAACGGTGATATTGCCGTTGGATGATTGTGCGTCTCGACTTTCATGACGATATGTATGGGTTCGTCGGAATAGCTGAACTCGCGCCCGTCGGTCGCTGGCATCAATCGCGGCCCGCGCCATCCTTCCACAACAGCTGCGTTGTCCGAGTACGCTGACAAGACGCCGTCCGGGCTCGCCTCAGTCGTCGACCGAATCATCCCGAACAGCGTGCCGTCTTGTGCGTCGCCATCGATCACCCAGTTCGCATTGAATATCTTGTGCCGGCAATGCTCCGAGTTTGCCTGCGCAAACATCACGAGCTCGGCATCGGTCGGGTCGCGTTTCAGCTCGGCGTAGTTACGCACGAGATAGTCAATTTCGTCGTCGGACAAGGCCAGGCCAAGATCGATATTGGCCACCTGCAGGGCCGCGCGGCCGTCTTCACCAAGCTTGATGATACCGAGTGGCGCAGGCTCGTGATTTTCAAACAGCAAACCTGCCTCGCCTCCTGTACCCAGCACGGCCTCGGTCATGCGGTCGAACAATAGTGGCGCCAGGTTAAAGGCATCCGCCTGCTCGGCGGCGCCCTTGAAGCTAATCGCGAAACAAATACCGCGCTCGATACGAGCAACGCAATCGAGGTCGCAGGCTTTGGCAATATCGGTAGCCTTGCTCGACCATGGGGAAATCGTTCCGGGACGCGGCACGACAAAAATCGTCTGCGCACTCCTGGCGATTTTCCCGGCCGCCTCATCCGACAACAACAATGCAGTTAATTGTTGTTTTTGTTTTCCGGACGGTGCCTCAACGAGGCTGACGAAGTAGGTGTAACGCGCCTCCAGTTTAGTGACGCGGTCATCCTGGCGCTGCAATGTGCATGTCAGCTTGTCGAGACGGAATTTCGACAGCGCAGGCTGGCCAGCCATCTCCAGTAGGTCAGCGGAGGGCGTAGCCAACGGGGCAGGATTGGACAATGCAGGAACCTGATCAGCTTAGGATGCGGTTGAGACCACGATGATACCGGAACAATGCTACGACGACGAGCCATCCCCGGGCGTGTAGATCGGGACCGGAAACTGCGCGACATTGCCCTTGATTTTAGACACCTTGCTGGCGCCCTGCTTGTCCACCTCGTCGATCCGAATGATGGTGTGCAATGGCAGGTAGGTGCGGCGCACATTCTCGAATTCGGTCTTGATCTTTTCCTCAGACGGATCGACGACAACGGTCGTCCGCTCGCCAAATACGAGTTTCTCTACCTCGATGAAACCGAATAAATCGCCGTGTCGCACGCTGCGAGCGTAGATTTCATACACCTTGCCCTGGCTCATGAATATGACTTTAAAAAGCTGTTTGTCGCTCATTCTGACTGTGCTGCCATGAGACATTCGTAGCGCCGCGAAAAAGGGCGCGTAGTGTAACCAAAAGTCGCCATTCGGGCGCGGAATTCGCAATCCCTGCGATTGGGACTGTATATGGGTCGCTTTTGGCAAGAAGCGCTTGAATTCAAGGCTTTTTCGCGCCGATTATGTGAACTGCTCGGCAGCGTATCTCCTTGGTCCGGCGCAAAATTCGGTCAATAGCCCGCAATATTGGCCTTGAGCAGCTCTATGGCGCTTCATCTCGAAATAATCAGCGAACACCGCGACATCGTCGGCGACGACGCTGTGCGCGAATTCACCGAGGACGGCGGCACAATCGGGCGCTCTTTGCAGAACGACTGGATTTTGCCCGACCCGGACAAATACATCTCGGGCCGACACGCGACAATCGACTACAGAGGCGGCATGTACTACCTCGCAGACCTTAGTAGCAATGGCGTTTTCGTTAACGATGAAAAAAAACCAATCGGCAATGGCAATCCGCGACGCCTGTTCGACGGCGACCGCTTGCACCTCGGTAACTTCGAAATCAGCGTCTCGATCGACCACGGCGAAAGCATCGTCATGCCGCTCGAGGGTGAGCAGACAGAACTTCCCGAGCCGATTGAACAAGTCGTGGACGAAGTATCACTGAAGTCCGGCGTGCAGCTATTGGACGAAGAAGCACTCACGGGCGACCAGGAATTCGAGACCGCGTTGTTTGGTCAAACAGCGATCGGCCAGAACGACGAACCGGTGACTGCTGTAGCGCCATTCGATGAGGTACTCGACATTCCGGCGTCATCGTCTTCGAAGACAGGCGTCGTCGATGTAACCGCGGACGACCTGTTTGACAGCTTCCTGGATGGCCTGGGTGTCAGCCGCAGTGACTTTCATGCGTCTGTCGACCTTGCTGAGGTCATGCAAAACGCTGGCGAAGTCATGAAAGAATTCGTCGATGGCATGGGCAAACTCCTGATCAGCCGCGCGAACCTCAAGACAGCGTTCAAGCTCGATCAGACAACGGTGCTGCCGCGTCACAATAATCCGCTGAAGCTTTCCGAGAGCAATGTGGACTCGATTATGCAGTTGCTGGTTGGTAAAGAAGGCGAGTATCTCGGCCCGCGCGATGCTGTGCGCGAAGTCTGCCGTGACCTGTTGTTCCACCAGGATGCTTTCCTCGATGCCATGTCGGCCGCATTTGTCGAGTTTGCCGATCGTTTCGATCCCGACGAACTCAAGGCCGCGTTCGAGCGCAGCATCGGCTCGAAACCGGTGTTTGGAATTTTCAACAAGCTCAAGTACTGGCAGCTTTATTGCGACCTCTACCCGGTCATGACCGAACGTGGCGGCGGTCGCTTCCCGCAAATGTTTTCTGAAGAATTCGTACTGTCCTATGAGCGCCAGATCAACGAGTTCAAACGACTAGGGCCCCTGGCAGCGACGCATCCGGCGCTCGATTCTACTGTCGTGCTCGACAAAAGCAGGTTCGCGGACGAAGAGACCGACGATGAATGGCAAGACAAAGACGAGTTCGTCGAAGAACGGCAAGACAAAGACGAGTTCGTCGAAGAATGGCGCGACGAAGATGACTTCATCGAAGACGAAGTTGAAAACTAGAAATCAGCCTAAACGATTCTGACGATTCTCAATCAGGTCTTCGACCACGGCCGGATCGGCCAAGGTCGACGTATCGCCAAGCTCCGCAAAATCATCCGCCGCGACCTTGCGCAAAATGCGTCGCATGATTTTCCCTGAGCGCGTTTTCGGCAGGCCCGGTGCCCATTGAATCATGTCCGGCTTTGCAATCGCTCCAATTTCCTTGCGCACCCATTGCTGTAAATCAGCACGCAACTCATCGCTGGCTTCGACACCGGCCATCAATGTCACATAGGCGTATATGCCCTGCCCTTTGATGTCGTGTGGGTAGCCGACCACTGCTGCTTCGGCAACATCGCGATGCGAAACCAGGGCGCTCTCCACCTCTGCCGTGCCCATGCGATGACCTGAGACATTCAGTACATCGTCAACTCGACCCGTAATCCAGTAGTAACCGTCCGCATCCCGACGCACACCATCGCCCGTGAAGAACTTGCCTTCATAAGTCGAAAAGTAGGTCTCCACAAATCGCTGATGGTCACCGTAGATCGTTCGCATCTGTCCCGGCCAGCTGTCGGTGATCACAAGGTTGCCTGCGGCCACACCTTCGAGGAGCTCGCCGTCGTTGTCGAGGATTGCCGGTTGAATGCCAAACAACGGCATCGTTGCCGAACCTGGCTTCAACGCAGTTGCGCCGGGCAATGGACTGATCAGAATGCCGCCCGTTTCGGTTTGCCACCAGGTATCAACAATGGGGCAGCGACCATCGCCGACGACGTGGTAATACCACTCCCATGCCTCAGGATTGATTGGCTCACCGACCGAACCCAACAGACGCAGGCTCTTGCGGGACGTGCGCTCGACAGGCTCGTTGCCTTCGCGCATCAACGCCCGAATAACTGTCGGCGCCGTGTAGCAAATATTTACATTGTGCTTGTCGCACACCTCCCAGAAACGCGATGACGTCGGGTAATTGGGCACACCCTCAAACATCAAAGTAATCGCACCGTTCGCGAGCGGGCCATACACGATGTAGCTGTGTCCCGTCACCCAGCCAACGTCTGCCGTACACCAGTAGACATCGCCCGGGTGATAGTCGAATACGATTTCATGCGTCAGCGCTGCGTATACGAGATAACCACCCGTCGTATGCAAGACCCCTTTCGGCTTGCCCGTTGAACCCGACGTATACAGAATGAACAAGGGATCTTCGGCGCCCATTTCCTCGCAGGGGCAATCAGCATCGACACTGGCTTCTAACTCATGCAGCCACGCGTCACGTCCTGCAACCCAATGGATATCCGCGCCTGTGTTTTTCACAACCAGTATTTTTTCGAGCGTGGTTACGTCTGCGTGCTCGGCGGCCGCATCGACATTGGCCTTCAATGGAATTTTTTTACCGCCACGCCTTCCCTCGTCGGCCGTGATGACGATATTCGATTCGCAATCGCGAATGCGCCCGGCCAGCGCTTCCGGAGAGAAACCGCCGAACACCACAGAATGCACAGCTCCAATGCGCGCGCACGCAAGCATCGCGACTGCCGCCTCGGGAATCATGGGCATATAAATCGTTATGCGGTCGCCCCGCCTGGCACCCAGCGCTTTTAGAGAATTCGCAAATTTACAGACACGCTCGTGCAATTCCCGATAAGTAATACTGAGGTCGCGATCCGGGTCGTCGCCTTCCCAGATGATCGCAACATCGTCTGCCTTGGATTCAAGGTGTCGATCAACGCAGTTGTAACAAACATTGAGCGTGCCATCTTCAAACCAGCGGATATGCAAGTCATCTTTGGCAAAGGACACGTCCTTCACCTTACTGAAGGGCTTTATCCAATCGATGCGTGCCGCTTGCTCGGCCCAATAGGCTTCGTTGTCCTCCACCGACCGTGCGTAGATTTTTTTGTAGCTGTCCTCATCGATCAGGGCACGCGCTTTTGTCTCGGCATCAACCGGGTAGACATCACTCATGTATCAGGCCTTTTGTTTTTCTTCGATCGCGGCAGCGAGCTCAAGTATTCGCTGCGCTTGTATCAAGTGTGGTCGATCAATCATCTCGCCATCGAGACCGAGCGCGCCGGTGCCCGGATTGGCGTTGAACAAATCGACAATGCGCTGCGCTCGCTCGATTTCCTCCTCGCGAATTCGAAACGCATCGTTGATGACGTCGATCTGTGCCGGGTGGATTGCGAACATGCCGCTGAATCCGTCCCGCCGGGCATTCGATGCATACACTGCAAGGCCGTCCAGATCGCGGAAATCCGTAAACACCGTATCGAACGCCGCTACATCAGCGGCAGCCGCCGCGAACAGACACATCGACCGGGCCAGCTCATAGGGCGGCAACCAGGCACCATTCGCATCACGGTTCGCGCTTGCACCCACAGCAGCACTCAGGTCTTCGGCACCCCAGGACAAGCCGGCCAAGCGGTCCGTAGCGCCTGCATAGCCACCCAGGGAAAACATCGCGTCGGGACGTTCCGTGCAAATGGGCAGGATCCTGGTGGAGCCGGGCTCCAGCTTGTTGGCTTTCTCAAGCTCGTCCAGGCGAAACCCGAGATCGATGGCGTCTGCCGCGCTCTGCGGCTTCGGCAAGACAATCCCGGTCGGCGCCCCGGGCATGATCACCTCAAGATCCAGATCGGCATCTTCGCTATCCAGCGGGTTAATGCGCACCCATGTGTCGTCACGACCTTCGACGCTTTCACGCACCAGGACGCGCGCGTCGGGACGTGACTCAGGCGTCACAGAATCTTCAAGATCAAGAATTAGCGCATCCGCCCTGGATACGAACGCGTTACGCATCTTGCGCTCGCTGTCCGCCGGAACAAAAAGAAAACTGCGAATCATTTTGGCTGCTTCAGCATCAGCGCCGAACGCTTGCAGTGGGCGACCAGCGTATTGTCCTGGTTATATGCGCGGTGGGCGAAAATGACGATGCCATTGTCCGGGCGAGACTTGCTTTCACGCACCTCGAGCACCTCGGTTTCGATGCGCAGCGTATCGCCCGGATAAACAGGTACAGGAAACCGGACTTCATCCCAGCCGAGGTTCGCGACTGCTGTTCCGTGCGTCGTGTCATTGACGGAAATACCAACCATGAGCCCGAGTGTCAGGCAACTGTTCACGATCGGCCGTCCGTACTCGGTGCTTTTCATGTACTCCGCGTCTAAATGCAGCGCAGAAGGATTGTGCGTCATCGTCGTCAGGAGCACATTGTCAGTCTCCGTTACAGTGCGGCGAATCGGGTGATCGAAAATTTGCCCAACTGAAAACTCTTCGAAATACAGGCCCGGCATTTGCTGTCCCTTTGGTCAAGGATACAATCCGCAATCATAGTATAGTCTGGCGTCCAACAAGACCTGTGCGGAGTATGAAAATGAGACTTTCCCGTCGCGAATTCACGAAGGCAGGTCTAAGCGCCGGCGCTGTTCTGGCCATCGGCGGGCCGGATGTCCTGGCTGAACCGGGCGATCTGATCCGGAAAGCTATCCCGTCATCAGGCGAGATGATCCCCGTCATCGGGCTCGGCACCAATCGCTACGGTGTCGACGTTTCAGCGGCTGCGCGCGCGCCTCTGCGAGCTGCACTCAAGCGATTTCATGAATTGGGCGGCAGGTTGATCGATACGGCGCCCATGTATCGCTCCTCGGAGCTGGTGCTGGGCGATTTGATGGCGGAACTCGGCATCCGGGATGACCTGTTCGTCGCCACGAAAGTAGACCGCACCGCGGGGCGCGCGGACAGCGAAGCGCAAATGAACGATTCGACTGTCAAATTGAAAACGAAAATTTTCGACCTGATGCAGGTACACAATTTGCGCGGCTGGAGAGAGTCGTTGCCATTGATGCGCGAATGGCAGCAAGACGGCCGCATTCGGTACATCGGCATCACAACGTCACGCAGCAGCCAGTACGAGGATTTCGAGATGGTCATGCGCGAGCAAGAGCTCGACTTCATCCAGGTAAATTATTCACTTGAACAACGAGAATCGGCAGAGCGCTTGCTGCCACTCGCTGCAGACAACGGCGTCGCCGTAATCATCAACCGGGCCTTTGGTGGCGGACGCATTTTCGAACGCGTTGGCAATCAGCCACTTCCAGACTGGGCGCAGGAATTCGATTGCTCGAGCTGGGCGCAATTTCTGCTCAAATACGCGATCGGCCATCCGGCTGCGACCGTCGCGATTCCAGGCATGACCAAGGCACACCATGTCGACGACAACATCGGCGCCGCGCACGGTCGGCTACCAACGGCCGCGGAGCGCAGGATGCAGGAAGACTTTTTCGACACGCTGTAGCGCGCGAACATCAATCCCGGCGAATCGCGGTCTCACGCCAAAGCAGGAACAGCGCCGGTATCACAATCAACGTCAGAATTGTTGCGCTCACCATTCCGCCCACCATGGGCGCGGCGATGCGGCGCATGACTTCCGAACCTGTGCCACTGCCCAGCATGATCGGCAACAGGCCAGCGATAATCGCGGCCACGGTCATCATGATGGGTCGCACACGCAGTACAGCACCATCGAAAACCGCCTGCCGTACGTCATCCACGCTCAGCGAACGACCCTCTGTTGCGGCCTTGTCCTGCTGTTGTCGAATGGCCTGATTCAGATACACGAGCATCAGGACACCGATCTCGACGGCGACGCCCGCGAGCGCGATGAAGCCAACACCAACGGCAACCGACAGATCGTATTCCAGCAGGTACAGCAGCCAGAAACCGCCAACGAGTGCCATCGGCAATGTCACAAGGATAATCGCCACTTCCGCGAACCGGCGAAAATTCAAATACAAGAGCAGAATGATAACGGCGAGCGTTAACGGACCGACGACTGATAATCGTTCCTTGGCCCGCACCATGTACTCGTACTGCCCGGACCATGTCAGCGAATAACCCGCCGGCAGGTCGATTTGCGCGGCAACCACCTGCTGCGCCTCCGCGACGTAGGAACCCAGGTCGCGATCCTTGATATCGATATAAGTCCAGCCGTTCAGCCGCGCGTTTTCACTCTTGATCACCGGCGGCCCGTCGGTAACCGAAACATCCGCCACATCGGCAAGTGCAATACGTGCGCCCTGCGGCGTCACGATCGGCAGCAGCCGCAGCTGCTCAACCGAATCCCGTACTCGCTGTGGATAGCGCAGATTCACGGGGTAGCGCTCGCGCCCTTCCACGGTCTGGGTGACGTTAATCCCGCCGACGGCCGTACGAACAATATCCTGCACGTCGTCGATGTTCAGGCCGTAACGAGCAGCTCTGGCCCGATCGATATCGACGTCAACATAGCGGCCGCCCGCAACACGCTCTGAATACACTGACGCAGTACCCGGAACCGGTTTGAGGATTCGCTCCAGGTCCTTGCCGATACTCTGAATGACCTGCAGATCCGGCCCCGCGATCTTGATTCCGACGGGCGTCTTGATGCCGGTTGCCAGCATGTCGATGCGCGTCTTGATCGGCATGACCCAGGCGTTTGTCAGCCCCGGCAGTTGCACGATTCGGTCCAACTCAGCACGCAGTTTCTCCACGGTCATGCCTTCACGCCACTCATCGCGCGGTTTGAACTGAATAATTGTCTCGATCATCGTCAAAGGCGCCGGATCGGTCGCCGTTTCGGCACGACCGATTTTGCCGAACACGCGCTTAACTTCCGGCACCGTACGAATCAGCTTGTCGGTTTGCTGCAGAATCTCCCGTGCCTTGCCCACTGAAATACCCGGATAGGTCGTCGGCATATACATGAGATCGCCTTCATCCAGGGGTGGCATAAACTCCGAGCCCAGCTGACTCGCCGGCCAAAGACCGACGATCACGACGGCAGTCGCCATCGCCAGGGTCGCTTTGGGAAAACGAATGACCCAGTGAATGACAGGCTTATATACAGCGATCAACATGCGGTTGATCGGGTTTTTCATTTCGGGCCTCACCTTGCCGCGAATAAAGTAGCCCATCAACACCGGAACCAGTGTGATGGACAACCCGGCCGAGGCCGCCATCGCATAGGTTTTCGTAAACGCCAGCGGCGCGAATAAGCGGCCTTCCTGCGCTTCGAGTGTAAACACCGGCAGAAAACTCAAGGTGATTATCACGAGCGAGAAAAACAACGGAGGTCCCACCTCGCTCGCGGCTTCCGTAATAATGCGCCAACGATTTTCGTCCGTGAGCGGCTCGTGTTCGATACGCTTGTGTACGTTTTCAATCATGACAATCGCCGCATCGACCATCGCACCGATCGCAATCGCAATTCCACCCAGTGACATGATGTTCGCGTTGATTCCCTGCTGATGCATGACAATGAACGCGACCAGGATGCCAACCGGCAGACTTACAATAATGACGGCTGACGAACGCAGGTGGAACAGGAACACAGCGCACACGAGTGCGACCACCAGAAACTCTTCCAGCAACTTGCCCTGCAACGTTTCCACGGCTCGATTAATCAAATCCGAGCGATCGTAGGTTGTCACGATTTCGACGCCGTCCGGCAGGCTTTTCTGCAGTTCGGCCAGACGCTTTTTGACACCTTCTATTGTTGCCAATGCGTTCTCGCCCCAGCGCATCACGACGACTGCACCGACGACCTCACCCTCGCCATCAAGCTCGGCGATGCCGCGTCGCATCTGCGGCCCCAGGCGAAGTTCGGCGACGTCCGTCAGCATGATCGGTGTGCCATCCGCGTTGACGCCAAGAGGGATTAAGGCGAGGTCTTCGAGGCTTTGCAAGTAACCGGACGCGCGCACCATGTACTCGGCCTCGCCCATCTCAATGACCGAACCGCCGGTTTCCTGATTGCCGGCCTGAATCGCACGTTTTACGTGACCCAGGGTGAGATCAAA
>Ga0209988_10002671_pt1 | contig 11799 bp, 10 predicted proteins | sample N075metaG_FD_183115 | JGI IMG/M metagenome (GOLD analysis project Ga0209988, IMG submission 183115) | Deep subsurface microbial communities from Kermadec Trench to uncover new lineages of life (NeLLi) - N075 metaG (SPAdes) (version 2) | ecosystem: Environmental > Aquatic > Marine > Ocean trench... | reverse complement strand
ACGTTTCATGCCTCCGAGATCGGCCTGCCGGCCTTCGGCTACAACATCGCCAATGCCGATCTGGTCGAGGCGTTTCAAAAACAGGCGGCCAGGCAAGCGCGGCTGACGATATACGCCGAACCGGTGCACGCGATCGAACCGCGCAAGGGCGAGGTGAAGCTGGCATTGGGCAAAGGACAAAAGACATCGGTCTCCCTGGTGATCGGCGCCGATGGCGCCCGTTCGCTGGCCCGGCGCGCCGCCGGTATCGCCACGCGCGACTGGGATTACGCCCAGGCAGCGCTGGTCACCACCTTGTCGATTGAAGTTCCGCACCAGGACATTTCGACCGAGTTCCATACCGAGACCGGCCCGTTCACCCTCGTGCCCCTGGCCGGCCGGCGCATGAGCCTTGTCTGGGTCGACCGGCCGCACGTCGCCGATGCCGCCGTAAAATTGGCCGAGCCGGACTTCAATGCCGAGATTGAGCGCAAATCCCGCTCTATCTTCGGGCGGATGATTGTTGATAGCGGGCGGGCAATCTTTCCCTTGCGCGCCATGCTGGCCGAACGCTTTGCCGCCAACCGGATCATGCTCGTCGGCGAGGCGGCCCATGTTTTTCCACCGATCGGCGCGCAAGGGCTTAATCTGGGATTTCGCGATATCGAAGCGCTTGGCCAGATTCTGCCGCGATTGCGCAACGATCCGGGCGAGGCATCCGCGATCGACGCCTATCACCGGGCGCGGCAGGGCGATATTCGCTCGCGCACCTTTGCCGTCGATCTGCTCAATCGTTCGCTGCTGACCAGCTTCCTGCCGGCGCAGGCGCTGCGCGCCACGGCCCTGGCGCTGGCCGGCTCCGTGCCGCCGCTGCGCCGGGTCTTGATGAAACAGGGCCTGGCGGCACGAAGTTAGAGGCTTGACCGTCCCTCTCCCGGCGGGAGAGGGTGGCCCGATAAGGGCCGGGTGAGGGGTTTGGGCGTATGTGAAACGCAGCGCCCCCTCATCCGGTCGCGCCGCGACCACCTTCTCCCCCAAGGAGAAGGAAGGGAGAAGCGCGCGCCCCGTCCAGGCTGTACCGCCGGGCTATCGGGCTTTCTCATATCGACAGGGCGGCGCGAAAATATCATGGGCCAAAGGAGCGGGGATAAGTTCTTTTCCTTAGCCGCGATCGCCACCGCCATCCCGGATGCTGCGCAGCACGCTATCACGGCAATTGAACCATTTCGTGTCAGCCCGCGACTAACGGGTATGTGGGCGACGAAAATCCCCGGAAATTCAACAATTCCGAAGACCTTTCGTCTCCCCGATACCAGATCAAAGGGAGACAAAAAAATGTTGAACATTAAAAAATTATTGATCGCGCTTGCCGTCGCGGCGCCGTTGGCCATCACTGGTGGCATTTCTAGCTCAGCAATCGCTGGGTATACGGTCGTGCACTCAAACGTCCAAAAAAATAAAGATGGCAGCACCACCATTCATACAATCATAAAGAACGATGAGACGGGCAAAGAGGGGGTTTACTGGGTTCAGTTCCATGCTGACGGTTCATATGACCATGGCGTTGTTATCTTGACAGATAGTGACCCGCAGCCGGACGGCTCTCCAACCGGCCTGTTCGACCACAAAGCTGCCATAGAAGACTTGATGAAGAACGGCGGCAGCGAGCTTGTCTATAAGAATAACTTTCTCCAGACCACGCTAGGCCAGACGCTCATCGGACACGGCAAAACCGGGTCCATCGTCCCGTACCACAATCCCGACCCCCTCGCCAACGGCCTGGTTGCAGATCCTCTGGGTGATAACACTTTTGAGCAGGATGGGAACCAGGGCTCCATGGGTGGCGGCTGGTATGATCCCATGGGCGGCAGCCTGTTTGAACAGATGATGAAGGCGGGCAAAAAGAATAAGGGCAAAGGTAATAAAGGTTCCGGCGATGCCGCCTCCGATGCGCACAACCCCGGCTATGACTTTTCCGCCGATCCCGCACTCGTCAATCCGGTGCCGGTCCAGCTCCCCGTGGCCAGGCCCAATATACCGGCCCCTGCGCTTCCACAGAAGGGCAAGCGGACGATCGTCAAAACGGCCAAGGTGTATCCGACGATCCCGGACCTGCCGGCTCCGGCGGCGGCCAGCACTCAGAGCGCGGCGGTTGGCAATTTGCGCCCCATGCGGGGTGGGATCAGGATCGGCCTCCGCCCGATTAACGTTAGAACAATGCGGTTGCGCTGAATTTCTGGCGACCGCTTGCTGAACAGAACGATGACGGCCTGTCAGGCAGAGCCTGGGCCGTCATCGCCAGGTGAAGCCGGCCGATCCGGCATTCCCGGCGCCGGCGCGAGGCCGAGCGCGGCACGAAATTGCGCATCAATGGGAACGACGGCGGCGGGCAGATACCCATCTTCCTCGCCGACCCCGTGGTCGAACAGGCCGCGGCCCTGAAAATGCGGGTCGCGCATGGCTTCGGCCAGCGGGGTAATCGAGCTTGAGAGCAGCACAATGAAAGCAATCCTTCCGCTGCCCCCGAGATGGGACATTTGCGGACCCTGCAAGTATTAAGCGGCACTTCCGCTTTGGGGAAACACCTGTTTTTACTATGGGTGTTAGGTCAGTCCCTAGGCTTTACAATTTTTGGAACTTGTAGTAGAAAATTAGGCTCTTTTCCCTGAGGTGTTACGATGACCTCAACGACGGAAACTGAAAGCAAATCTTCCGAGAATGTGGCGAAAGATGGGCGAAAGTCCGCTCCAACGAACTGGTGGCAGTAGCTTTTACTATATCCGGCCTTCGCGGTCGCGTTATTGACAGCCGCGCCGGAGTGGTTCGACCGTATCGAACGGCTGTATAAGGAGACGTTCCAGTCCGGATATGTCGAGGAAACCAAGCTTGTTGAGTTCATGAGACAGAATCCGGAGTGCGTGGCGTCGCCCATCGTCTGGGTCGAGGCGACAAATCAGACGAAGGTCGATGGCACGATCTGCAGCGGAACCGGCGACGTCTGGCTTCGCATCCTCGGTGCCAACGGCCTGGCGGCCTACAAGGGCATCGATATCTCGGATCTTCTGGAAAGCCTCGGCGACCAATCCACCAGCCTCCTCCTGACGGCCGCGTGGGCCGGCGAGCGCGATCGGTTAGGTCCCCGGGCGCCGGCGGCCAAAAACCAGTCGAATTGGCGAATGGCGCAGTTCGCCATCGTGGTCTGCCAGGAATTTTCCGGCGACCGCATCATCCGGCATTTGCGTACGGGCAATATTTGCTACGACGAGATCATCGACAGCCGAACCGGCGTGGTCATCTCCAAGGCGCAGGTACCCTGCAGGGATTCTTGCCCGCCCAATTAGGTGTATTGCCCAATGCGTTTTGTTTGTGTCGTGCTCGCTTTACTGGTCTCCGAATTCCAGGCAAATCCCGCGCTCGCCCAGGGCTTGGTCGAACAAACCACCGACTCGCCGCCACTGGACGTGATTAATCCACCAGCAACCGAAAGACCGCCGGTCGGGTGGCAGAAGATCCCCACCGAAGAAGAGAAGATGGAGCTGTTCTGCGAAACGGAGGAGAACCGGGAGAATCCGGTCTGCCGGACCGTCGGCGGCGAATGATACCAGCAGGCCCGGGCTTCACTTCAACCGTACCCGGTGTCCGCTCCGGGTCAATCTGCAACATGGGCGCTGACACCCGCAACGTCCGCTCTTCTGGCAGTTTCACACATTGGCGATTGGCGTTTCGGCGCGCCCCGTCATGCCGCCGCCGGCTGAGATAGCCATCGCATTGATGGCTGAAATAATACCCCCAGCCGGCCTGTCAAGCGGCGCCTGGGCCGTCGCCGCCAATTAAGGCCGGCCGTCCGGCATTCCCGGCGCCGGCGCGATCGCGGGCGCGGCGCGAAATTGCGCATCAATGGGAACGACGGCGGCGGGCAGATACCCCTCTTCCTCGCCGACCCCGTGGTCGAACAGGCCGCGGCCCTGAAAATGCGGGTCGCGCATGGCTTCGGCCAGCGGCGTCAGCACGCTGGCGCAGCAATCGGCGGCGGCAAGGATCGGTGCCCATTCTTTCGCGGTTTTCGTGGCGATGGCCGCAGCGATTGCCTGGCGGCTTTGGTGCCGGTCGCGCTTGTCGTCGCGGGCGTTGTCGGCAACCTCCAGCGCCTTGCACAGGCGCTCCCAGAATTGGTCTTCCAGCGCGCCGACACAGATCATGGAGCCGCATTTCGCCCGATAAAGCCCGTAGCGCGGCGATCCGCCGGCCAGAAGGCTTTTCCCGTTGCCCGGAAAGCGACCGCCGGCCGTGCCGATTGCCTGGGCGAAAAGGGAGAAGGTGAACATGGCGTCGGCCATGGCGATATCGAGAAAGGCGCCCTCCCCCGTCCGCTCCCGTCTGAGCAACGCCAGCAGCACATTGATGATGGCCGGAAACGTGCCGCCGCCGATATCGGCGATCTGGGCCGGCGGCAGGACCGGCTGGTCGCGGCTGCCCCAGGAAAGGTCCAGCAGCCCGGTCCGGCCGACATAATTGATGTCGTGACCGGCTTCCAGGGCGCGCGGCCCGCTCTGGCCGTAGCCGGTAATGGAGCAATAGATCAGACGTCGATTGCTTGCTGAAACCGCATCATATCCCAGGCCCAACCGCTCCATGACGCCGGGCCGGAACTGTTCCACGAGGATATCGGCATCGCCGATCAGCGATAAGGCTTGGCTGCGCCCGGCATCGCTTTTCAGATCAATGAAGAGCGAGCGCTTGCCCCGGTTCAAAAGCGCGAACGGCGCCGACCCGCCCGCAAAGAACGGCGGATAACGGCGCATGTCCTCGCCCCCCGGCCTTTCGATCTTGATGACGTTTGCTCCAGCTTCCGCCAGCATCAGCGTCGCCAGCGGGCCGGGCAACAGCGTGGAAAAGTCGATGACCGTCAGGCCGGAAAGCGGTTGCGTCATGCCCTGACCCTACCGCGAGAACAGGTCGAGCGGCAGAAGTTCGTTGGAGATCAGATAGAGTACGACAGTGACGGTCGGCACCGAAAACGCCGTCCCGAGCAGGATCGCCGAAGAGCCGCGCAGAACGTAGGTTTTGTATTGGATGGCGATGACATAGATCGTCGCGGCCGGCGGCAGGGAAGCCATCATCACGCCGGTATAGATCCAAATCGGCTCAAACCCGCCGACCCATGTCAGGATGAGGAAAGCGATCAGCGGATGCAGGACCAGCTTGATCGCAATCAGCACCGGCAATTCACCGGCGACCCGCTCCAGAGGCCGCAGCGCGACAGTGACGCCAAGGGCAAACAACGCGGCGGGCGCCGCCGAGGATTGCAGGAAGGTCAGCATCCGGTCGATCGGTTCGGGCGGCCGGAATTCGAGGGCCGCGCTAGCAACGCCGGCAAGCGTTGCGATAATGAAGGGATGCAGAAAAATCTTTTTCGGAATTGCGATCAGGGTTTTGCCGAGGGGTTCCTGGCCACTGCCCCCGATCGCCATCATCATCGGCGTCAGGGTGAAGACCAGCGCCACGTCGAAACAGAAGATCAGGGCCGCCGGCACGGCCGCTTCCGGCCCGAGCGCGACCAGCGCCAGTGGCGGTCCCATATAGCCGACATTGCCATATCCGCCGATCATCCCCTGCACGGTCGCTTGCGGCAGGTTTCCACGGTTTTTCAGCGCCGCAAAGGCAAAGGCGATGGCAAACGCCGTATAGGTCGCCAGCGTGGTGCTGAACACAAAGCTCCAATTGGCGAGTTGCTGGATCGGGGTGCGCGAAATCAGTTGAAAGAACAGTGCCGGCAAGGCGAAATAAAGGACAAAAATATTGAGCCAGCCGAGCGCGCTTTCGTCGCGCCGCCAGATGCGCCCGGCCAGATAACCCAGAAGGATCAGGCCGAAGAACGGTAGCGCCAGACCGGCAACCTTCATCATGCGCTTAAGTCGCGTCCCTTTCGATTGAGACCGGATTTGCTGAATGTATCGGCGGATGTGGCGAACGAAAAGGTCACCGGGACCGAAATTTCCGCAACGGGAACGGATCGGGCTAACCGTTGCCGCGCGCTGGGTCAATAACAGGGATAGCGGTCTCGCGGCGCGACATTTTCCGGTTTGACAGGGAGCGCTTGCTATCGAAGTCTTGACAAAGCGATGTGCAATACGACCTATCGGCGAAAGGATTGCCGCCATGGTTATGATCAGAAATGCCAAATTCCAGGTTGGACAAATTGTCCAGCACAGGGTTTATCCATTCCGCGGCGTCGTTTTCGACGTTGATCCGGAGTTCGACAATACCGAAGAATGGTATGAAGCCATCCCCGAAAAAATCCGCCCGCACAAGGATCAACCCTATTACCATCTCCTCGCTGAAAACGAGGAAACGGAATATATCGCCTATGTCTCGGAGCAGAATCTGTTGCCCGACGACAGCGGCGAGCCGGTGCGCCATCCCCAGGTCGCCGATTTCTTCGGGCCGCTGAAAGACAGCATTTACATGAGCCGCGACCTGCAAAACTAGAGCGCATTTCCGAAAAGTGGGAACCGGTTTTCGGATTAAAAATGCGCGGTAAGAAAAGCGCATTTCCGAAAAGTGGGAACCGGTTTTCGGATTAAAAATGCGCGGCAAAACCGATTGCCGACAGAAACAAGGGCGCGGTGGGCAACCGCGCCCTTTTTCATTCCGGGATCGGCTGACCTTGACCTATTGGGCGTCGCCCCGCTGCTTCTCGATCAGTTGTCTGCGCGCCTCTTCGGCCTTGCGCTTGAGCTCCTCCTGAAGCTTCTTCTGGTCTTCCTGCAACTTTTTCGGGTCGATCGCTTCCCCGTCGTAGGATTTGGTGAAGCCGATTAGGCTGATGTTGAATTTAATCGGCTTGGCCTGTGCCGTCAGGGCGGTGACGACCAAATTGCTGCCGCGTTTCATAGCCGCCAAAAAATCGGCATCGACCTCCATATCGGCAAAGCACCTATTGGGAAAACAGACGGTGTAGGTGACTTTCGCCGGCTTGCTGCCATCGATCTGAACCGTCACGCCGGGCTTCAGCAACATGCCCGGCGGCACCTCGACGACCAGTTTTTTCTTGTCCTTCACCTCGCGCAACGAAACGGCGGCCGGGGTCTGCCCGTTCGCCGCCAGCCATGCCCGTCTGACGACACAGACCTTGGTTTTCTCCTGAGAGGTTTTACCGCAGATCTTGATCCAGTCCGGTTGTGCGGCCGTGGTTCTTTGGCTCTTCTGGCTGCTCTGCTGATTGGTGTCCTGGGCCACAGCCGGCATGGCGAACATCACCGCCGCAGCAGCGATCAGGAGACCGGTTCGCATTCTCGCGCCGTCTTGTCGGCAAGCGGTGCGAAGCCTTTTGCGGAAGATCATCATGAAAGTATTGTCCTTGTTTTGGTTTTCCACTGCCGGGTCGGCGGATAGGAAATCTGCTGGCGGCTGGTGTTGAAAAATTACGGCCATAAAGGGGCCGGACCTTCAATACCATCCCATAGCCGTGATTTGCGTGCGTTTCCAGTTTGGCACAGACTTTTGATTTCCGAAAATGCCGATTCCCGGTAATACACCTGCATATTCGAAGGACTTTGTGCCGTGATCTCCAATCCGTTCCCCTCCGTGATCCCAAAGGTCCTGCGGTTCGCCGCGTTTATGACGCTCGCAGCGCCCGCCCTGGCGGTCGAGCCAGCGGCGGCCGAACCGGCCCACGCCCTTGCCATGCACGGCGCGCCGGCCCTGCCGGCGGAATTCGCGTTTCTCCCCTATGCCAATCCTGATGCGCCCAAGGGCGGACGGATCGCCTACGGCTTCGTCGGCACGTTTGACAGCCTCAATCCCTTCATTTTGAAGGGCAACGCGCCACGCGGCCTGTATGATTCAACGCTCGGCAACAATGTCTTTGAATCGCTGATGATGCGCTCGCGCGCCGAGCCGTTCACGCTTTATGGCCTGATTGCGCAAACCATCGACATGCCGGACGACCGAAGCTGGATCGAGTTCCATCTGAATGCCGCCGCGCGGTTCTCCGACGGCGCGCCGATCACCGCCGATGACGTCCTCTTTTCGTTCGATATCCTGCGCGAAAAGGGGCGCCCGAAGGGCTGGTATAAAAAGATTTCCAGCCTGGAAAAGACCGGCGTCCGCAGCGTCCGTTTCACTTTCACCGATGACGCCGACCGGGAAATCCCGCTGATCGTCGCCCTGATGCCGGTTTTGCCGAAACACGCCACGGATCCGGAAAGTTTTGCCCGCAGCGGCCTGACGCCGCTGATCGGTTCGGGCCCTTACGTCTTCGGCAAGATCAATCCCGGCACGCGGGTGACGCTTGTGCGCAACCCCGATTATTGGGCGGCAAATCTGCCGGTCAAACGCGGTTTCGATAATTTCGACGAAATCCGCATCGAATATTTCCGCGACGCCAACGCCCATTTCGAAGCCTTCAAGAAGGGTCTCTTCGATGTCTTGCCGGAGGGCAGTCCGGCCCGGCTGTCTTCCGGCTACACCTTCCCGGCGGCGGCCGAGGGCCGGGTCGTGCTGGAACCGTTCAGGAAAGGCACGCCGTCGGGAATGAACGGTTTTGTGTTCAACACCCGCCGCGCGCCATTTAACGATCCGCTGGTGCGCCAGGCCTTCACCTATTTTCTGGATTTTGAATGGATCAACCGGACCCTGTTCTTCGACCGCTATAAGCGCACCGGCAGCTTCTTCCACGGCTCCGAACTGTCCGCCCTTGGCCAGCAGGCAAGCGCCGACGAACAGGTTCTTCTAAAACCATTTCCCGGCGCGGTGAAGCCTGCCGTGATGGACGGCACCTACACACCGCCGGTATCTGACGGTTCCGGCCGCGACCGCATGAATTTGCGAACCGCCCTGAAGCTGCTTGGCCAGGCAGGCTATGCCCGCAAGGGCAGCGCGCTCGTCCATACCGCGACCGGCAAGCCGCTGAAATTTGAGTTCCTGACGATGAGCCGCGCCCAAGAGCGGCTGGCGCTCGCCTTTCAGCGGACCCTGTCGGTGGCCGGCATCGACATGTCGGTCCGCCAGGTCGATGCCACGCAATACTGGGATCGCCTCAAACAGTACGATTACGACATGATCCAGTTCTTCTGGTCCGCTTCGCTGTCGCCAGGCAACGAACAGAATTTCCGCTGGAGCCAGCAAGCCGCCGATACGCCCGGCACCTTCAATTTCGCCGGCGCCAGGGAACCGGCGATCGACGCCATGATCGAAAAGCTGCTTGCCGCCCGCGCACGCGAGGATTTCGTCACCGCGGTGCGGGCGCTCGACCGGGTCCTGATATCGGGAACCTATGTTCTGCCGCTCTTTCATCTGCCCGATCAGTGGGTCGCGCGCTGGACGCGGATCGACCATCCCGACATTTCCTCGCTCTACGGTTACGAGCCGACCACCTGGTGGTCGGTGCAATGAGAGAAAACGACAAACCACGGCTTCGGATCGAGGTCGTATCCGATGTCATGTGCCCGTGGTGCTATATCGGCAAGCGCCGGCTGGAAACCGCCATCGCCGACACCGAACTGAGCCTTGCCATCGCCTGGCGGCCGTTTCAGCTCGACCCGACCCTGCCGGCCGGTGGCAAGGACCGGAAAATCTATCTGGCGGAAAAATTCGGTTCGATCGAACGGGCGCGCGAGCTTTATGAAAACATCCGCGCCGCTGGCGAAGAGGAAAACATTCCCTTTGCCTTCGACAGGATCGCCGTTTCCCCCAACACGCTGGACGCCCACCGGTTGATCCGCTGGGCCGGCGATATTGATGCAGCCATGCAGGACCGCGTGGTAGAGGCGCTGTTCAAGGCCTATTTTCTGAACGGCGAACATATCGGCGAAGCCGAGACGCTGGTCCGCATCGCCCAAGGCGCCGGTATGGATGGCGATCGGGTGGCGGAATTGTTGACGTCCGATACCGACCGCGAACGGGTAAGAAACGAAATAACCCAGGCGCAGGAGATGGGCGTGACCGGGGTCCCGACCTTCATCCTCGATAACAAATATGCCCTTGTCGGCGCCCAGCCGGCGGCGCAATTGGCCGAGGCCTTGCGCACCCTCGCCGCCCGGCAAAACGCCAACGACAACGGCGCCTGAAGGCGCTCAGGCGGCTTTCTGATCGCCCTCTTCGGCCAGTTGCGCCAGGCGGGTGAGCAGAACCGCAACCCCTTTCAGCCGGTCGTCGGCCCGGCTCCAGTCGCGCATCAGCACGATGGTCTGGTCGGGGCGGATCCTGGCCATCGATCCTTGTTGCGTAATATAGCCGATCAGCCCGGCCGGATTGGCGAAGATGTTGTTGCGGAACGCAACGACCACGCCTTTTGGTCCGGCATCGACCTTTTCCACATTGGCGCGGCGGCACAGCGTCTTGATGAAGACGATCTTGAGCAAATGCTCCACCTCGTCGGGCAGTTTGCCGAAGCGGTCGATCAGTTCGGCGCCGAAGGCATCGATTTCGCCGGCGTCTTCCAGGTCGGCCAGGCGCCGATAGAGGCTCATGCGCAACTGCAGGTCCGGCACGTAACGGTCTGAAATCATTACCGACATACCGATCGTAATCTGCGGCGACCAGCGGTCTTCCTGTTCTTCGCCATCGCCGGCGCGCAAGCTGGCGACCGCCTCCTCCAGCATTTGCTGGTAAAGCTCGAACCCGACCTCCCTGATGTGCCCCGATTGCTCCTCGCCGAGCAGATTGCCAGCGCCGCGAATGTCGAGATCGTGGCTGGCCAGCATGAAACCGGCGCCAAGCGTGTCGAGCGATTGCAATACTTTCAGCCGGCGTTCGACGGTTGGCGAAAGCAGACGATTGGCGGGCACGGTAAACAGCGCATAGGCGCGCGTCTTCGAACGTCCAATCCGTCCGCGCAGTTGATAAAGCTGTGACAGACCGAACAGATCGGCGCGGTGGACGATCAGCGTGTTGGCGGTCGGGATGTCGAGGCCCGATTCGATGATCGTCGTCGACAGAAGAACGTCATAGCGGCCGTCGTAAAATGCGCTCATGACTTGGTCGAGTTCCCTGGCCGCCATGCGGCCATGGGCGACCCCGACCCGCGCCTCGGGAATATGATCGTCAAGGAATTGCTTGATTTCCGGCAAATCGGCGATGCGCGGCACGACATAGAATGACTGGCCGCCGCGCAGGCGCTCGCGCAGCAGCGCTTCGCGGACGCTGATGGCGTCGAAGGGCGCAATAAAGGTCCGCACCGCAAGCCGGTCAACCGGCGGCGTTGCGATCAGCGACAGGTCGCGAACCCCGGTCAGCGCCAGTTGCAACGTGCGCGGAATGGGCGTTGCCGACAAGGTCAGCACATGGACATTGGCCTTCAGCGTTTTTAGCTGCTCCTTGTGCCTGACGCCGAAATGCTGCTCCTCATCGATGATCAAAAGGGCAAGGTCGCGGAACGAAATTGATTTTCCGAGCAGCGCATGGGTGCCGATGACGATATCGATGGTACCGTCGGCAAGCCCCTGTTTGACCTTGGCCAGTTTCCCCGCGCCGACCAGCCGCGAGGCTTGGGCGATGTGGATCGGCAGGCCCTTGAAGCGGTCGCTGAAGGTGGCGAAATGCTGCCGCGCCAGCAGCGTTGTCGGCACCACGATGGCGACTTGCCGGCCGCTCATCGCCACAACGAAAGCGGCACGTAGCGCCACTTCCGTTTTGCCAAAACCGACATCGCCGCAAATCAGCCGGTCCATCGGCTGGCCCTTGGCCAGATCGTCGATCGCCGCCTCGATCGCCGACATCTGATCTTCGGTTTCCTCGTAAGGGAAGCGCGCCGAAAACTCCGCCAGCAGCCCGTCCTGCGGCACGATTTTTTCGGCCGATTTCAAAAGCCGCGCCGCC
>Ga0209988_10002669_pt1 | contig 11800 bp, 11 predicted proteins | sample N075metaG_FD_183115 | JGI IMG/M metagenome (GOLD analysis project Ga0209988, IMG submission 183115) | Deep subsurface microbial communities from Kermadec Trench to uncover new lineages of life (NeLLi) - N075 metaG (SPAdes) (version 2) | ecosystem: Environmental > Aquatic > Marine > Ocean trench... | reverse complement strand
GTGGACGCCGGGATTTAAGGATTTAGTGGCATGGGCGAATAGTCCGGACAATCATGTTGATGCCCGGTTTGCTGCGACCTTGTTGCTGTATGAGCGGATGAGTTCGGATATGGAATTGGGCCATCGAATGGCCCGCTTTTGGGCCGGCGATCCCATTGGTGTCGGTGACTTGAAGAGATCGTTACAGGAAGCAGGTTTTGGAGGACGGTATACGTTTGGACGGGTGTCGGCGGCAGAATTGGCTGCACAACGGTTTCAGTTCGCTACACGCTTCATGCAGGCTGCCGGCTATGCCGGATGGATTCTTTTGATTGATGAAGCCGAACTCATCGGTCGATATTCGGTGAATCAACGAGCGAAATCCTATGCCGAAATTGCACGCTTAATGAATATGGAAAGCGGGCAGATGTTGCCCGGACTCGGGACGGTGATCGCCTTAACACATGATTTCCGGGAAGAAGTCTTAGAGAAGAAAGGCGATCGCGTGAAAATGTTGGAGACGCTTCGGAATAAGCAAACCGACGTGGATCGGGTCTTGGCCGAGAAAGCTGAGCAAGGAATGAGGCTTTTTCACTCGCAGCGAATTCCTCTGGAGCAGCCGTCGTGTGAGATGATTCAGGAAGTGCATCAGGTCGTGTGCGGGTTTCATCAAAAGGGGCATGGCTGGAATATGTGTGGACAGGCGTTAGATGGGGCGGCGAATATGGTTGCCGGAACCAGTATGCGGAAATATGTGAAAAGTTGGGTGACGGAATGGGATTTCCTTCGCCTGTACCCTGGTGAGGAATGTGAAATTGAGGTGTCTTCGTGGAAGCCTTCCTATGATGAACCACAGGATATGCCGGAAGTTTCTGTGGAAGAAACGAATGACTCCCTCCTGTCTGCCGATAGCCAGGAGGTCTTACCAGATGTTCCTGAAGAAGAGGCTGAATTGGTGGCTCCGGCCAGTGTAACGGGTTCAATCTCGTCCAGCGCTCCTCCCTCGTAGTCGTACGTGGTTTGGTGTCAGAACCAGTGTGTGTGCTACTATCACTTTCATCCAAGTAATGGGTCTTGTGATTCTGTGACGTGAGTGGTCTTCCTATTCTGAAATCCTCTCAGTTGTCTTCTTGAGCATCGCCTCCTTTTGTGTGTTTACCACTTTGTAAGTAGTACCCAATACGTGTCACACCTTCCTTCCTCTTCTCCTCTCTCCAGAATTTTTCGTCTGTGGTGGCCCTTAGCGGGTAGTTGGCTCCTCATGGGAGTGGAATTGCCGTTAGTGGTCGCAACGGTATCACGTTTGGCGAATCCAGAAATTCATTTAGCGGCCTACGGCGGGGTGGTGTTTCCACTCTCTCTGTTGATCGAAGCCCCGATCATTATGATTTTGGTGGCATCAACAGCTTTGTGTAAAGACTGGCCTGCCTATCGTCTGATGCGCAATTTTATCCTGACGTTAGGAGGGAGTCTGACGTTGGTCCATATCCTTTTGGCATTTACCCCTTTATATGGAGTGGTTGTGGGATCGTTGTTAGGAGTGCCGGAGAGTATTTGGGAGCCTGCCAGAATGGGGTTGCAAATGATGACCCCATGGACTCTGTCGATTGCCGTCCGACGGTTTTTGCAGGGCATGGTGATTCGCGTTGGTCGGTCGCGTCTGGTGGGTTTAGGAACCCTCATCCGATTGGGAGTCAGTATCTCCGTATTGTTGGGGGGCTTGGCGATGCACAACATCCCGGGAATTCTCGTGGCGACAGCGGCTCTTTCGACCGGGGTTCTGGTTGAAGCCGGATTTATGATGGTGTGTGTTCGCCCGATTCTTCGAGATTTGAAACAGAACTTCCTTGAGCCTGAACAACCTCTCACGCTCAAACGTCTTGGCATATTTTATTGGCCCTTAGCCCTCACGCCGCTCATCACCCTGTCCACACTTCCTCTCGGGAGTGCGGCGATGAGTCGTATGCCGTATGCCTTGGAATCGTTAGCGGTCTGGCCGGTATTGGGAGGGTTGACGTTTGTGTTTCGAAGCGTGGGGATTGCTGTTCAGGAGGTGGTGGTCACGTTTTATGATAGGCCTGATTTCCGTCGCCCATTACAACAATTTGCGGGCCTGGTCTCCTTTGGCGCCTGTGGGTGCTTGCTGTTGATCGCGATCACACCGCTTTCGACTTTTTGGTTTGAGTCGGTAGCTGTTCTCAATCCAGAACTGTCGGCACTTGCCGGCACGGCACTTTGGTTGGCGGTCATTTTTCCCGCATTCAGTCCGTGGGAAAGTTATTTCCAAGGGGAACTCGTCTCTCGAGGTAAGACGACATATATTACTCAGGCCGTCAGTCTGTATTTGTTGGGAAGTTCGCTCATACTCGTCATGGGAATGTATTACGGACAGATGACAGGGCTGTATGTGGGCCTTGCGGCTACGCTGACCGGGTTGGTTGTCCAATTAGGTTGGCTGTGGAAACACAGGCACCGTGGGCCGGGAGAACCTGTGTGCCCTTAGTCGCTGGGGGGGTTCGAAATGGCCGGAGGGACGTGAGCCCCATGGAACAGTTGTTGTACGGATTTGTTTGACCAAGCTTTGAAGGTTGACATGGGAGGCCCGAATGAGTTTGGGGTCTTCGCCATGAATAAGGTTGGTGAGCAAAACGAAGAGTTCTGGATGTTGGCGATAGGCTTGGATCATGCGTGCAAACATTGGATCAATCGAATGATCATCAGGCAGTTCGGGCTGTTCTTCGTCGAGATCATTCCAGAGGCGTTGTATGACTTGCGGGTCGTGAAGAAGCCAAGAGGTAGGAATCTGTAACTGTTCGGCAATCGTATCGAGGAGGGAGAGGGATGGATCCATGCTGCCTTCTTGTACTGACCGCATGGTGTCGAGTGCAATGCCGGTTTGGTCCGACAATTGAGACAATGTGAGCTGGTGGTACTGACACCATTGATGAAGATACAGTATGTGAGCCATGAGCGGATCATAGCCAACAGGGTTAAGCAAGTCTACCTTATAACCCGGTTTAGTCGGAACCAAACAAGGAGGAAACTCGTGAGGCGTGAAGCGTGAGGCGGAAGGCGACAAGAAAGAATGGGACGATGGTATGAAAGAATGCCCATTTCCATATATGGACAGACTTTTGGACGTCTCAAATTTGGATGAGGTAGAGTGAATCAATGATGCGTCATCTGTTTCAAGCTCTTTTCACAATCGCCATGTTTGGGCTGGGCTTCCCGTTTTCAGCTGTGGCTTTTGTGTCGCTTGAGCAAGTGGCGGTTCTGGTCAATTCCCGAAGTTCTGACAGTCGAGATTTGGCCAAATATTATATGGAGCGTCGAAACATTCCGCTTGTCAATCGGGTGGACCTGGATCTTCCACTTACTGAAACGATTAGTCGTGAGGTCTATGAGCAGGATTTGCGAAAGCCTCTGGAGGAGGCGTTAACCCGAAAGGGTTTGGCCAAGACCATCAAAGTCTTGGTGACGGTCTATGGTATGCCTTTGCGGGTGCAAGGTCCTGCACGAACCGGGGAGGAGGAAGAATGGATTGCCGATGCCCGGGGGTGGGTCCAGTCGGCCATGGGACTTCTTCGTGAGCAAGAACATGCCATCATCGATCAGCAAGCAAGTCTTGCATTCCCGGGTAAGCCGTCTGGGGCGTTGCTGATTCCCTTACCGGATTCGGTGGACAGTCTTAAGAAGTCCCAAGTCCGCCAATGGAGGGAACGGTTGACGGTGTTGATCAATGAGCGTGGCCAGAGCATTCAGGAGATTCCGGATGTTGAGAAAAAATCAGAATTGCTCGCATCACATGAGAAAACTATTCGACGAATATTCGGGAAAGTCTGGGGAGGGGTTACGATTACGCGACTTCTTCGTTCATCCATGGATCATCAACGTGAAGACGCGGCGGTGCAACAGATCCTTGCGCGCCTCATGCAAGATCCATCAGCCACGAAACGCACACGAGCATATGCCCTGGTGCAAGAGACGTATGGTTTGTGGGGAATTCTGGCGTTTGCTCAATGGGAGATAGAGCGGTATCAGCAGGCTGATGGAAGTGCGAGTGTGGATAGTGAACTCAGTTTTCTCTGGTGGGAAGCTGGAACCTATCCCCTGGCTGGACGTCTTCCCAATCCATTCTATCTCGGGTATCCAGGTAAGGTTGCTGATTGGCCGCTTCCACTTTTTTTGGTGAGCCGGATTGATGCCCCGACTGTGACTCATGCCCGAAGGATGATCGATCAAGCCATTGGGACTGAATCTCGTGGCCTTTCGGGAAACGTCTATGTCGATGCTCGAGGGATGAAGAAGGGCGGGCCGTTATCCTATGGGTTTTACGATGCGGATTTGCGGAGCTTTGCCCGACAATTCCGTAGCGGATCGGGCTATCCTGTCATTTTAGAAAATACGGAACAACGTTGGAGTCAGCCGGGCCAAGCGCCGAATGTGGCGCTCTATGTCGGGTGGTATCGGCTTCGACATTATGAAGATGCTTTTACCTTTAATCCCGGGGCGATTGCCTATCATATTGCCTCAGGTGAAGCGGTGAGCATTCATAATCCTCATGAAAAAGGTTGGTGTAAAAATGCCTTGGAACGTGGTGTGACCGTCACTTTGGGGCCGGTCGGTGAGCCGTATTTGGATGCGTTTCCCTTGCCGACGGAATTTTTTGGCCTGTTGTTTTCCGGAAAATATTCTCTTGTCGAAGCGTATTATCTCTCCATGCGGTATCTGAGTTGGAAAATGGTGTTATTTGGCGATCCCTTGTATCGTCCATGGTCCAACATGGATTCTCGCCGGCAACAGGTGGCTCAGACATTATTACAGGAACGGCCTTGGCCCGTTTCTCCTCTGCAACGAATAGTGTATTCTCCTGAGGGTGGACGGGATCTCTCGAAATTTCCAGGGAAATATTCTGTTTTGGATTCGAAGGTTTTCAGCCCATGAATCATATGAGTTCTGATCCACGGAATGTGTCTGCGACGGTGAAAGACACTTGCCGGTAATGACACGATCTTCAGTGCCCTATTCGTATTGGATCTGGCTGAGTCCGGTTGGTCAATTGTTGTTGATTGATAAGGGACGTGCTTTGTGTGGACTGCATTTTCAGGATGGACTTCATCCGTTGGAGATAGATGAAGGATGGAAAAAACAACGAAGCCCGTTTCCCAATGTGATCCAACAATTAGAAAAATATTTTGACGGACGGTTACAGAAGTTTACGATTCCCTTGGATTTGGAAGGGACAGGTTTTCAGCGTTCGGTGTGGCATGCTCTTCAAACAATCCCGTATGGAGTTACGGCGTCATATGGGGCCATTGCCAGGAAAATCAGGAATCCCAAAGCCTCCCGTGCGGTCGGGGCGGCCAATGGGCAAAATCCTGTTTCGATTATTGTGCCGTGTCATCGGGTGATCGGCGCAAACGGCAAGTTAGTGGGTTATGGTGGCGGGGTGCCGATTAAAGAATTCCTGCTAGAGTTAGAGCATCGTTTTGTCACAATCAATCGGATCAACAAAAATGAAACGTTGAACTGAAGTCGGAATTTGGAAGTCCTAAGGGTTCGCGAAATAATAACTTCCAAGAATTCGCGCCCAGATTTGTGGCAGATTGGGTCGACCTGAATGAGCACAACCGCAGGCGTAGCAAAGCCCACGTTGAGGATTGTGCGACTGAAGATCGGCTCAAGGTGGCGCGAAGATGGGATGCGAAAATGGGAAGTTATTGTTTCGCGAGCCCTAAGGGCTTTCAATGAAACAATCACCGTAGCTATTGCCGTAGAATAAAAAGGTGATCCCCTGGGAGAGGCCGTCAAACGATTTCATTCCTGTAGGAGAAAGCTGGGCTGGAGTCTAATTTGACAGTCGGACAAAAGTGACCGATAATAAAACCTGTGACCGGACATGAATTCATCAAACGGGTTCGCAAATATGGCCGAAAGTACGGTCTGAACGTTGAGTGGATGGCTGAGCGTGGCAAAGGAAGTCATGGCACGTTGTATTTGAGCAATCATCGCACCATTGTTCGTAACCCCAAGGATGAATTGAAAACCGGAACCTTCAACGCCATGCTCAAGCAGCTTGGTTTGAGGAAAGACGATATGAACAGGAGGTAGGCATGAACCGTTTTACCTATCCAGCAACCTTGACTCCCGATGAAGTGGATGGAGGCTTTACCGTGACTTTTCGTGATGTGCCGGAGGCGATTACTCAAGGCGATATTGTAGAGGAATGCTTGGAAGAGGCCGCTGATAGTCTGGAGGAAGCCATTGCAGGTCGCATCCGTTGCGGTGATGTTATTCCAAGTCCTACACGATGTGAAAGGGGTGAATACTTGGTACCTGTTCCGCTGCAAACTGCCATGAAGGCTGCCCTCTACTTGGCGATGCAAGAGTCAGGTATCTCCAAGGTGGAACTCTCCCGGCAGTTACATGTCCATGAAAAGGAGGTAAGGCGTATTCTCGATCCGCATCACGGAACCCGGATCCCGGCTATGGAGCGGGCGTTGTCTGTTTTGGGCAAACATGCTGAATTGCGCCTTGTATAAAAAAAGGCTTCTCACTGAGCCGCAATGATTGAAATGAATACATTCCCTTATCTTTTTCATGATTTTTGACGATAACGGGCCGGGGAAAACGCTGGAGGATTTTTTGATAGCCCCCAAAAAGGTTTCGTGGTTGCTGCGGTTGTTGGGAAATTTATTGATTGAGAGGTGTGAATGGGATAGAGGAGTGGTGCTGTCTGGGGATGGCGCCAAAGTGGGATTGGAACTCCGTATGCGATCTATCTTTAGCATAGCGTTGCAGGGTTTCTCTGATGACTGGAAAGGCGAGTTGATCCCAGGGTATCGCCTCGATGGGCATTAACTGAACTTCGAGACTTTCTTCTCCCGGTCCATAGTCCAAGTTTTGTAAGAGTGCGCGGTAGACCACGTAGACTTGACTGACGTGAGGGAGACTAAACAAGGCGTATAAGGTTTGAATAGAGACTCTCGCTTTGGCTTCTTCCAGGGTTTCCCTCGCGGCAGCTTCTTCTGTGCTTTCTCCTAACTCCATAAATCCTGCCGGAAATGTCCAAAAGCCCAGTCGAGGTTCAATGGCCCGTCGGCATAAGAGAATTTTATCTTCCCATTCCGGAATGCACCCAGCCACGACTTTAGGGTTTTGGTAATGAATGGTGTGGCAAGACGGGCAGACGGCGCGGTACAGGGTTTCGCCCTGTGGGATTTTTTGTTCGACACGTTCCCCGCATTGACTGCAAAAGTTAATGGGCGGAAGCATGGGGGTATGCGTGGTAGGTGGAAGATCAGGCATAATAATTCTTTTGTGTATGATACCTGAAATTGCGCCTATTTCAAATCGCCGGACGTAGGGTGAGCGAGAAACTGCCCGGGCCTGTATCTCTCATTTGTCTGGTTTGTGATTCGACGCATGTCTTTGTTAAGGTTAAATCCCGTTTTTGAGCCTGTTTTATCTACCATAGTGAGTGAATAAAAGGAATGTTCTGTCATGAGTGTGAATGATAAGCAAGTGATTTTTTCTCTGATTGGAGTCGGAAGAATTCATCCGCCCAAGAAACATGTTTTAACAGATATTTACCTCTCATTTTTTTATGGCGCCAAAATTGGTGTGTTGGGGTTGAATGGGTCGGGAAAGAGTACACTTCTCCGGATTATTGCTGGCGTGGATGCCGGCTATATCGGAAAGATCACTTTTTCTAAAGGGTATTCGGTTGGGTTGTTTGAGCAAGAGCCGCATTTGGAACCGGGAAAGACGGTAAAAGAAGTGGTGGAAGAAGGTCGTGCGGATGTGGTGAAGTTGCTGCGGGATTATGAGGACATCAGCCAGCGTTTTGGTGAAGAGATGACCCCGGAGGCCATGGAGGCCTTGATCGAACGCCAGGGTAAATTGCAAGAACAGATTGAAACGGTGAATGGCTGGGAATTAGAGCATCAACTCGATATCGCGATGGATGCCTTACGATGTCCTCCCGGGGATGCCCTGGTAGATGATCTTTCCGGAGGAGAGCGCCGACGGGTGGCGCTTTGCCGGTTGTTGATTCAAGAGCCGGATATTTTGTTGTTGGATGAGCCGACGAATCATTTGGATGCGGAAACGGTGCAATGGTTGGAACAGCATCTGAAACAATATAAAGGTACGGTGATTGCTGTTACCCATGATCGATACTTCTTAGATAATGTAGCCGGGTGGATTTTGGAACTTGACCGCGGCCAGGGGATGCCTTTTCAAGGGAACTACTCGTCTTGGCTTGAACAGAAAAAAGATCGTTTAGCCAAAGAAGAAAAGACGGAGTCCAAGCGTCAAAAAACGCTCCAACGGGAATTGGAGTGGATACGTCTGTCTCCCAAAGGGCGGCAAGCAAAAGGGAAAGCCCGGATGACCCGGTATGAGCAATTAGCGGGTGAGGAACAGGAGCGACAGGCTCAAGATTTAGAAATTTATATTCCTTCCGGTCCACGGTTAGGTAATGTGGTGATGGTGGCTGAGAACCTTTCAAAAAGTTATGGCGACAAGGTGCTTTTTGAAAATTTGTCGTTTTCGTTACCCAGAGGTGGAATTGTTGGAGTGATCGGCCCGAACGGGGCTGGCAAGTCCACGCTGTTTAAGATTATTGCGGGGCAGGTGAAGCCGGATTCAGGGTCATTGGTGCTGGGAGAGACGGTGAAGCTGGGATATGTGGATCAAAATCGACTCATCGATGATGCGTTGAATGTGTGGGAATGTATTTCAGGTGGTCACGAAACGGTGCTGTTAGGGAAAGTCGAAGTCAATTCGCGTGGCTATGTGTCCCGGTTTAATTTCTCGGGGTCCGATCAGCAAAAAAGGGTGGGAGACTTATCGGGTGGAGAGCGCAATCGTGTGCATTTAGCCAGGATGCTGAAAGAGGGTGCGAATGTCTTGTTGTTGGATGAGCCCACAAACGATCTGGATGTGAATACGCTGCGGGCTCTTGAAGAAGGCTTAGAGCAATTTGGCGGCTGTGCCATGGTGAGTAGTCATGATCGATGGTTTTTGGATCGCATTGCCACACATATTTTAGCCTTTGAAGGGGATAGTACTGTGGTCTGGTTTGAAGGCAATTATACGGAGTATGAAGCGCATCGAAAAAAACGATTGGGGAAAGCTGCCGAACAACCTCATCAAATCCGTTATCGCAAAATGACTAAATCCTAACCCGGACGAGCCGTAACCAAACAAGGGAAACCTCGTGAAGCGTAAGGCGTCAAGCGGAAGGCGACAAAAGAACAAGCCCAAGGGATGAAAGAGTGCCGATTGCCAAAAAGTTGGATTGATTCAGAATGTCCTTCCCCTCATTGCTAGATAAGGCTTTTAGACTACCATCGAAAATATCTTTGCAGGACAATACGGAAATTTTTCACCTAAGAGACTAATGGACGATCAATGTCGGCTGAACCTCACGAACCTCCATCTGACGTGAAGAAATCTGACACGGATTTGTCGAAGTCTAATAAGTGGGAAGCGGTGATGATTGCGAGAGTCGTTGGTATTCTGTGTGTGGCTGGAGGTTTTATGCTAGGCATTCAAGGGTTGGAGCACCCTGATTCGCCTCTCTTGCCAACGGCGTTGGGGCTGATTGTTGCGGGTGTGGTCGCCCAAGTGTTTGCGTTGCTCAGATCATGGTATGTGTATCTGCATCGAAAGACATAAGCTTGAAATATTGTGAACGTGGATGTTGAAGAATCAGTATTTATGAAATATTGCCCTTTCCTGTTGATCGTGGGCCTTTGCGCTCTTCTGATGAGCTGTGCGCCATGGCGTGATCGGTACTTTGATAGTGGAGTCGACGAGTTGACGCAATCCGAGGTGAGAGAGAAATTGGGAAAGCCTCATCGTGTTGATGATCCATTGCTCTCGGATGAAACCACATGGATGTATCGGTTTACACTTTCTGAAGGTGACTTGGATCCTTGGGGGATTGAAACATTCGGGAAAGATGCTGGAAGTGTATTCAGTGGGCCGGAAGCGGTGCTGCGGGAAAAAATCTACTGTTATGTGTACATGTTGAAATTTGATAAGGACGCCGTCCTTCGTAAGTGGAATCGTGAGTTATGTCAAGTTCCGATTCCACCCAACCCTTTTGAGCAACGTTTTGTCGAGTAGTGATTCAAGAGTTTTTGAATAGGGATGTCTAGGCGAATATTTCATCCCAAACTGAGCGAAGGATTTTTCCTATGAGTGTGATTAGAAGTGGCGCGTTCCTTCAACAATGTTTTTCGATGCACCCTTTCTCTCTTTCCTTGAAGCTCGTTACTCCACCTGAGCTGGTTGGGGTGGTGTGTGCGAATTGTCGTATGAAACATCGCCTGACCCTTCGACGGGTTGCTGCGCCGGAATTAGAGAGACCGGACCTTGAGGACAATGCGCTAGTCTCTCTCCAAAGTTGTTCTCAGGCTCATCCAGAGGATGTCCGTATTTCACTGGTCGATGTCGTAAACGATTTGGTGGAGTTTCGATGCCGTCCCTGCCGCCGTAGCTATCTCCTTGAGATTAGGCTCTTTGAAACGAACCAACCAGGGTGATTTCAGGTGGATAGGCTGAAGGCTTTTAGTCTCTTAGAGCCAAAAGTCCTCAATTTTCTGCAAAGATATTTTTGGTGATATTCCAAAAGTCTTGTCTATTAAGGGGATGAAGGCCATTCTGAATACATCCAACTTTTTTGGAAATGGGCATTACTTCGTACTTTCGTCTTATTCTTTTTTGTCGCCTCACGCTTTACGCCTCACGCTTCACGAATTTTCTTCTTGTTTGGTTCCGGCTCGTCCGGGTTAGGTTGAAGCTTTCAAAGACGGCTGTCGTCTGTGAGGTGAGGGGGTGGAGCTTCTATGGCTCAAGAGCATCAGTGCTCTGGATCACGCTACCAACCTGAGGGAATGACGGAAGAAAGACAGGGATGCTGCGAAGAATGGCCGCACCAGGTTGATCTGATGCGGTCGTTCTTGGTCATAGGAATGTTTTAGCGGTTTGGCTGTGGTGTATATCGAAGATACGGTTTCACCACTCGATGCCCTTTCGGGAAAAGATTCGGGATCTCGGCATCGGTGACGGCCGGGGTGATAATGCAATCTTCCCCGTCTTTCCAGTTCACCGGTGTAGCCACTTTATATTTCGCTGTTAATTGTAACGAGTCAACCACCCGTAGAATTTCGTGGAAATTCCGTCCGGTGGAGGCAGGATAGGTTAAGGTTAACTTCACCTTTTTGTCCGGCCCAATGATAAACACCGAACGGACAGTCATGTTATCCAACGCATTGGGATGGATCATGTCATACAGATTGGCCACCTTCTTTTCGGGATCCGCGATAATCGGATAGCTGACAGTACAATCCTGGGTCTCATTAATATCCTTGACCCAACCGTTATGCGAGTCGATGGGATCGACACTGATAGCTAGCACTTTCACGTTGCGTTTCTTGAAATCTTCGGTGAGTTTGGCCATGGCACCGAGTTCGGTTGTGCAAACAGGGGTGTAATCTTTGGGATGTGAAAAAAGAATGCCCCATCCATCGCCCAACCATTCATGGAAATTCACGGTGCCTTGCGTGGTTTCTGCGGTAAAATTGGGCGCTTCATCTCCAAGTCGTATTGCCATAATGTCCCTCTCTTCTGTTATGAAAATTGTGAGTAAGATATCTCCGGGTCACCATAACCCATGGAGTACGATGGTTGATCATGCAGAAACATTAGTACGGCCTCAATATTGTTCATTGATAAAGAAGTCTAAGGCAGTTTCCGTTAGATGGTCAATATGAGACGGGATGAAATAATGGTTGTGGTGAACGTGTGA
>Ga0209988_10002667_pt1 | contig 11807 bp, 11 predicted proteins | sample N075metaG_FD_183115 | JGI IMG/M metagenome (GOLD analysis project Ga0209988, IMG submission 183115) | Deep subsurface microbial communities from Kermadec Trench to uncover new lineages of life (NeLLi) - N075 metaG (SPAdes) (version 2) | ecosystem: Environmental > Aquatic > Marine > Ocean trench... | reverse complement strand
GCTGAAGCCATTCTCGTGGCGGCTCAACGCACCGAATCCGTTGCTGCACTCGATGGTCTGCGCGGCCTTGGGGAACTGGAGGGGAGTTTGTTTGGCGGGCGCGGGTCCGGTTGGCGATGTCCCGGAATCGTTTTTCGTCCCGGCTAGCGGAACGAGCGCTCGAACAGCTCTTCGATGGCCTGCTCACCGTTCTGTTTGATGAAACGTGTTCCGGTTCCGGTGAAGCGGGACTGACCGATGACGGGCGCGCTGATCTCGTCCCACGTGTCGCCGTTCCAGCGGTGCCACACGTCTCGCGTCTGGTCGAAGACGAACAGGGGCTTGTTGCAGAGCTTGGCGAATTCGGCGCCCCAGCCGGTACCGCCCTTGACGGTGGCATCGTCCAGGATCTGGCCAATCACGAAGACCTCGAGGCCGTTGTTCACCTGGTGCCAGATGCTCTGGAGCACGTGGCGAAACAGCGGCGTGTCGCGGTACTTCCGGTGCATGAGACGGCTCAGGTAGGTGAAGCTGACATCACCCTGTTTGAGCTCGGGCTCCGTGAGGACGCGGATGCCGCGCGTGCGGGCGTCCTTGTGGCCCTCGAAGGTGAAGTTCACCTCGGCGATGCCGCGCCGCTGCGCCGCCGCACCGAACGCCGCCTCGGCACCATTCGCGGCGCCGCTGTAGAGGATGCAGTTTTCGGGCTTCATGGGTTCTCGAGACTGGAGGCGCGAGGATGCACCAGAGGGGAGCCGCTTCGCTACCCCTGGAGGATCGCCCAGAAGACCGGATCGAACACCGGCTCAGTGCCCGCGCCACCAGGCCTGCACCCGCCGGCGCGCGCCAGGCCGGAGGCGGGCAGCTGTCGGCGCGGGCGGAACGGAAACCTGCGGGATCAGGTGAGCGTCCGTGGCGAAAAACGACACCCGCGCCCGATCCCCGGGCTCGAGCTTCAGCTCGCGGTAGGCCGCACGCGTGACGAGAGCGACCACCGGGAATCCGCAGTCCACCACGACGCGTATCGACGAGTCCGAAGGCAGAATGCGAACGACCGTTCCGACCAGGACGTTCTCGCCGCCGGTCTGGACCGCCGCGTCTGCTGCGCCCGTGTCTGCGGCCGCCAACGTAACGTCTTCCGGGCGAAGACACAGCAAGACGGACTGCCCCGGGGCAACGCTGCCTCGTGCCTCCACTTCTGCCTCACCAAAGTCCACCCGCACTCGGTTGTCGGTGAAGTCCACGACCGTGCCCGGTATGCGGTTCTCGACACCGACAAAGCGCGCGACACCTTCACTGGCGGGGCGCCGGTAGATCTCGTCCGGCTCACCGAACTGGGCGATGCGCCCTGCTTCGAGGACAACCATCCGGTCGCCCATGACGAGCGCTTCGTTGCGATCGTGCGTCGTGAAGATCGTGGTGACCGAGGTCTCGCCCAGAATTTCCTGAAAATCTGCCAGCAGTCGTTCGCGGGTGGGCGCGTCCAAGCCGGAGAACGGCTCGTCCAGGAACAGGACATCGGGGTCCAGGACCAGCGCGCGCGCCAAGCTCACCCGTTGTGCTTCCCCACCCGAGATGGCGCGGGCCGGGCGGTCGCGCAGGTGGGCGATGTGGAACCGATCGAGCCAGGGATCCACACGCTTGCCGATCTCGCGCCCCGACACGCCACAAAACCGCAGCCCGAGAGCCACGTTGTTGAAGACGCTCATCCGGCAGAGCAACGGCTCCTGATGGACGCCCGCCATGCGGCGGCGCAGCGCCAGCGTGCTCCGGCTTCGGAAGTCGACGGGCTGACCGTCGAACCAGACGCCGCCCTCGGTCGGGGCCAAGAGCAGTGCCAGGATCCGCATCAGGGTGGACTTGCCCGAACCGTTGTGGCCGACCAGGGTGATCGTCTCACCGCGCTGGATCGAGAAGTCGTCGACCTCGAGCGCCGTCTCGTCGCCAAACCTCATGACGAGGTCTCGCACCCCGAGGATGGGCTCGCTCACCGGACCTCCCCGCGTTGCTGGAACGCCGTCAGCGCCCACGTCACCGCGAAGGCGATCAGCAGCAGGATCAGGCTGAGCGCGATGGCCACGTCGAACTGCCCCTTGCGTGTCTCGAGGACGGTGGCGGTCGTGAGAACCCGCGTGGAGCCCAGGATGTTACCGCCCACCATCATGACGGCGCCGACTTCCGAGATCACCGCTCCAAAGCCCGCCATCACGGCCGCCAGCATCGGCAGGCGCGCCTCCCAGAGGAGCATTCCCAGCATCTGGGGCCGCGAGGCGCCCAGGCCCTGGAGCTGTTGGCGAAGCTTCGGGTCGATCTGCTGCACCGCCGCCAGGGTGAGACTCGTGATGACAGGCACGCAGATCACGAACTGGGCGATGACGATGGCAGTCGGCGTGTAGAGGAGCTCCAGGAAGCCCAGCGGACCGCTGCGCCACAGCGTGATGCTCACGAACAGGCCCACCACGACCGGCGGCAGGCTCAGGCCCGTGTTGATGAGGCTCACCACGAGGTTGCGACCGGGGAAGCGGGTCAGCGCCACCGCAGTCCCCAGCGGAACCGCAACCAGCAATGAAATCACCGTCGCCAGGCCCGAGAGCTGCAGGGAGCGGATCGCGATTCCCAGAACGCGGGGGTCTCCCGCGAAAAGCAGCTGGAGCGCGTGCTTCAGACCGTCCCAGATCAGCTCCATGCCAGCCCTCCGGGCCTGTACGACGCGACGTCTCTGCGAGGGCGTCAGTTGTTGGGCGATGCCGAGGCAACCGTGTCAGCGTCTGGGAAGAAAAGCGGCCGCCCGAACTTTGCGATGCCGAACTTCCCGATGATGGCCTGGGTAACCGGATCTCGGATGAAGTCGCTGAAGGCCCTGGCCCCGACGTGGTTCACCTTCGGAAACTTGGCCGGGTTGACTTCGCTGACCGAGTACAGGTTGAGCAGGACCTCGTCGCCCTCCAGCAGCGACGTCAGATCCAGCTTGTCCATCATCGCCAGGAACGTCCCGCCGTCCACTAGAGTGTAGGCCTGCTTCTCGGAGGCGATCAGAAGCGTCGCACCCATGCCCTGGCCGGCCTCGATGTACCAGTCACCGCTGGGCTCGATGCCGGCTTCCTTCCACAGGCTTTGCTCCCGGATGTGGGTGCCGGAGTTGTCGCCGCGAGAAACGAAGGCAGCCTGCGCAGCCGAGATCTTGGCGATCGCGTCGGAGGCATGCTGGAGGCCTTTGATTCCGGCAGGATCGGACTTGGGCCCCACGATCAGGAAGTCGTTGTGCATCACGAGCTGCCGGTTCACGATCGAGCCGTCGTCGACGTACTTCTGTTCCTCGGCCGGAGCGTGGGCCAGCACGACGTCCACGTCGCCGCGGCCACTCATCTTGAGCGCTTCGCCCGTGCCGACAGCGATGGTCTTGACGCGAAAGCCTGTCTTCTCCTCGAACAGCGGGATGAGTTCGTCGAGCAATCCGGAATCCTGGGTGCTGGTCGTAGTGGCCAGGATCAGGTTCCTGGGCGGTTCTTCCGCCTGCCCCGTTCCGAACGAGATCGCGGAGGCGAACGACGCCACGGCGACGAGGGCCCAGTTCCCCAGATTCGATCGATTCATCCTGTTCTCTCCAGGCCGTCAATCACCGGGTCTGGCGGGTCATTATCCGACGCAGTGGGTGAGAAGACTACCCAATATTCTCCGAGGTCCGGTAGCCTCATCCATGGCCGGGAATCCGCCACGGCTCCCCTGAGCGCGCGTGGAATCGCCAGGCACCGAGCGGCATCGACCCCCGAGGACGTCACTCGCCGATATCGCAGAAGACTTCGCAGCAGAGGACGCCCGCCCCGTGCCCTCAAGTGCCCCGCGTCGCAGCGGAGCGACGCCGACCCGCCACCGCTTCGCCACCCGAGACGGAGAACCATGACGAGCCATTCTGATTCGATCGAGACGACACGGGCACCGGAGGGTCCCGGCTTCGACCCTGACGCACTGCGAAAGAAGTACCGCGAGGAGCGGGAAAAGCGGATTCGTCAAGACGGAAACGAACAGTACGTCGAGGTCAAAGGCGAGTTCGCCCACTACCTCGACGATCCGTACGTCGATCCCGGCTTCACGCGAGACCCGCTGACGGATCAGGTCGACGTGGTCGTCATCGGAGGAGGCTTCGGGGGATTGCTGGCCGGGGCGCGCCTGCGCGAGGCCGGGGTCGAGGACATCCGCGTGATCGAGAAGGGCGGCGACTTCGGCGGCACCTGGTATTGGAACCGCTACCCGGGAGCGCAGTGCGACATCGAAGCCTACGTCTACCTGCCGCTACTCGAAGAGCTCGAATTCGTACCCAAGGAGAAGTACACGCGAGCGCCCGAAATCCTGGCCCACAGCCGCGCGATCGGCGAGAAGTACGACCTCTACCGCAACGCCTGCTTCCAGACGGAAGTCACCGAGATGCGATGGGACGAAGACAGCGCCCGCTGGATCGTCTCGACGAACCGGGGAGACGCGATCAAGGCTCGCTTCGTGTGCATGGCGAACGGCCCCCTCAACCGACCCAAGCTCCCTGGAATCCCGGGAGTCGACCGCTTCAAGGGCCACACCTTTCACACCAGCCGCTGGGACTACGCGTACACCGGCGGAGATACGGAAGGCAATCTGACGAAACTTCGAGGCAAGCGCGTCGGGATCATCGGCACCGGTGCGACGGCCGTGCAGTGCGTTCCCCACGTCGGACAGACGGCCGAACATCTCTACGTCTTCCAGCGAACCCCGTCCTCGATCGATGTCCGAAACAATCGCCCCACCGATCCGGAGTGGGCAAACACCCTCGAGCCCGGCTGGCATCAGCAGCGGATGGACAACTTCAACATCCTCGTTTCAGGCGGCTTCCAGGAAGTGGACCTCGTCAATGACGGCTGGACCGACATCATTCGCAAGCTGCTGGTCATGGTGCAGTCGGACGAAAACAAGGACCTGTCGCCGGAAGGGCTGGCACGCAGCATGGAGATGGCGGACTTCGAGAAGATGGAGGAGATCCGGGCCCGGGTGGCCTCCATCGTGGAGGATCCCGACGCCGCGGAAGCCCTCAAACCCTACTACCGCCAGTTCTGCAAGCGTCCATGCTTCCACGACGACTATCTCCAGACGTTCAATCGGCCCAACGTCAGCCTGGTGAACACCTACGGGCGCGGCGTCGAACGGATCACGGAGAAAGGCATCGTGGTCGATGGCCAGGAGTACGAGCTGGATTGCCTGATCTTCGCGACCGGCTTCGAGGTCGGGACGGACTACGCGCGCCGTGCCGGCTGCCGGCTGATCGGGCGGAGCGGCATCAGCCTGACCGAGAAGTGGGCCGATGGCATCCGCACCCTGCACGGAATGCACAGCCGCGGCTTCCCGAATTGCTTCATCATGTCCAACGCGCAGGCCGGCTTCACCGCGAACTTCCCACACCTGCTGAACGAGCAGAGCCAGCATCTCTCCTACATCATCAAGCACGCCCTCGACCATGAGATCAAGACGATCGAGGTCACGGAAGAGGCCGAGCAGGAGTGGGTCGACACCGTCATCAAGCTCGCGCGACTCGGAGAGAGTTTCTTCGCGGACTGCACGCCCGGCTACTACAACAACGAGGGCAAGCTCGGCGAGCGAAGCCGCCAGAACGGTTTCTACGGGGGCGGATCGGTGCAGTTCTTCAAGATCCTGGAGGAGTGGCGTGCCGAGGGCGGTCTGAAGGGCTTGGCGCTCCGCTAGCCGAATGAGCCTCGGAGAAGGCAAGCACCCTGGGACCGCGGGGCGGCGAGAGTCCGGCGACTCGTGGCAGGACCGCTAGGCGGGGACCGTCGTCGCGAAGAGTTCCCGGTAGCCAGTCGGGAACTCCGTCTGTTCGAAGACACCCTTGGACTCGAGGAAGCGGTGGAATGCGGGGAGATTGTAGCAGGGAACGTTCGCCTGGATGTGGTGCTCGAGGTGGTAGTTGAGGTGGAACGGTGCGACGAAGGGCTGTTCCCACCAGCGAACGAGTGTCGTGCGCGTGTTCTTCCGGGGGTCGAGGTCGTAGCGGTCGGGGACCGCACCGTGCTCGGCCACCTGCCGCAGTCGGGCGATCAGCATGTAGGTGGTCAGAAACGCGACAGGCCACATCAGATACAGGAGGCCCTCGCCAAACGCGAAGAGCACGGCGAACAGGGCAGCATTCATGATGACGTGACCGAGCAGGGCATTGCCGTTCCAGGGCGCCTGCTTCAGGTCGGCCCGTCCCCGTTGCCAGGTGGCACGCAGGACCTTCCAGCCGGTCTGCCCCGTCAGATCGCGGATGATCTTGCGGCGAAAGCTCTGCTTCGTGATCGGATAGGCCTGGTAGTTCGGCAGGTCGGGGTCATTGCGGGTGCCGGCGAAGGCGTGGTGCTTCAGATGGCCGGAGGCATAGCGGGGCAGATCGGAGAGGATGAGGTAGGCGCACAGCCACTGGCCGATGACGTCGTTGGCCCGGTCGTTCGCAAACAGCGCCCGGTGTCCGCAGTCGTGCATCAGGGCGGCGAACCCGAGCTGACGCCCGCCCAGCAGGGCGATTGCGGCGAGAATCGTGAGCGGGTGGGTCCAGATGGCGACGCCGCAGAAGATCGCTGCGACGCACGCCCAGTTGAAAGCGACGTAGCCGATCGCCTTCCAGTTGCTCCGCTCGGTGAAGAGAGCGATCTCTTCTCGAGTCGCGACGTCCGTGGTCTTCATCTCGCTCTCCTCGTTTCCCCTGTCGGCCTCTCGGGTCCGATGGTTCAATCCGTTGACTCGTCGACTCGCTGATTCGCTGATTCGTCGACCCGTCAGGCTGGACCGGATGCCGCAGCGAGTCCGCCGACGTTTGAAGGACTTCTTTCGAGCTCGACCGACTCCCCCGCCCAGGCCTTCCAGCAGCGGCGCCCGAGGCGGTCGTAGCGCCGCATCTCGTCGACCAGCGCACGCCGGGCGTCGGTGTCGACGATCGGCGCGGGAAGCAGCGGGTCGAGGACGATTCGGCGCACGGCTTCACCCCCCAGCCGAAACGACTCGGCCATGGCCTCCTCCGTCGGCAGCGAGGAGAGTCGCTCAGCGCTCGCCGCCAGCCGTGCCTGGAGTGCCGCATGGCCCGCCTCGAGGGCCGACACATCCCACAGCGAACGCGCGCGCGCATCGGTATCGGGGTCAAGGGCTGACAGCTTGAAGACGATGGGGGCAGGCGTGTAGCCCAGCGCCGCAAGACGCTGGCGGACCGCGGGGACGCCGCCCACGAGGTTGTCGGGCCGAACCCGGAGCGCCGCGCTCAGGGACTCGAAGCCCAGCAACTGCAGGGCCCGCGCGCGCTTGCGCGAACCCTTTCGGTCGCCGCGGGGCAGGCCACTGGTCTCCACAGCGACCCAGGAGCCGTCCCATGCGCCGACGCTTGGCTCGATCGAGCGCCAGGATCGGACCTCGCGGTTGACCGGCTCGGCGGCGGTGCTGAGCCGGTAGAGCCCACGCTCGTCGGACTCCACCAGCCCCCGGGCGCGCAGCCTCGCGAGCGCGACGCGCAGGCTGTTCTCACCGATTCCGAGAGCGGCCGCTGCCCGGACCAGGGCTCCGACGGCGACTGGATATCGGGGCGGCATCGTCGACAGCAGGTCGATCGCGACGCTCTTGGCGGAAACGCGGAAGTCGGGCAGTTGGTACGGCGAGCGGGGCATGGTGTCAGTCCCCGTTATTACACTATTCGGACAGATATCGCAATTCTTGAAATATTCCCTCGCCCCTCCCTGGACCGGCTCGCGCCCGCTTTCGCGCGAGCCGGCGTCACGACGATTGGGTGGCCCCGGAGCCGACCTCCGCGAAGGCGGCGATCACGCAGTCCGCAATCCGGTCGGCTTCTTCAAGCGTCGTGCAGAGCGGCGGGGCGAGCGCAACGCACTCCCAGAGCGCCCGCGCGATCAGACCGTTGTCGAAGCAGTGCCGAGCGATCTTCGCCGGGTAGGAGGACGGCTTGCCTCCGACGGGCTGCTTCGTCCCGGGCTGCGTGCACTCGATCGCAACCAGCATCCCGATGCCCCGTACCTCTGCGACGACGGGATGCGACGCCAGACCCTTCGCGAGCCGCTCCCGCAGGTAGTTGCCCGTGGTGCGCGCGTTGTCGACGAGCCCTTCGCGCTCGATGATGTCCAGATTCGCCATCGCGGCCGCACACGAAGCGGGATGGTTGCTGTACGTGAAACCGAACATGAACGGCAGGCCGCGCGGACTGTCGTCGCGGATCGTCGCATACACATCCTCCGTCAGCGCGATTCCGCCGAGCGGGAGATACCCGCTCGTGATTCCCTTTGCAAAGCTCACGATGTCAGGCCGGACGTCCCAGTGTTCCATCCCGAACCAGCGGCCAGTGCGACCGAAGCCGGTGATCACTTCATCGAGGATCAGCAGGACGTCGTACTCGCGGCAGATCTCCTGGAGCCTGTCGAAATAGCCTTCGGGCGGAACGATGATGCCACCGGTGCCCATCACCGGCTCGACGATCAGCGCCGCGACCGTCTCCGGTCCCTCGCGGACGATGATCTCCGCGACATCCTCCGCACACGCGAGTCCGCAGCTGGGAAAGCTCTTGTCGAAGTCGCAGCGGAAGCAGTAGGGCGCGGCCGTCTCGATGTGTGCGGGGTCGAGAGAGGTCAGAGCGTGGTATGCGGGCAGCCGTGTCGCCGAGCCGGCAGCCCGGGTGATGCCGTGAAACGCGTGGCGCCGCGAGAGGATCTTCGTGCGCTCGGGCCGTCCCCTCAGCGCCTGGACCATGCGCGCCACGCGGAACGCGGCTTCGTTCGCATCGGACCCGCCGGTCGTGAACAACAGATGCGAGAGCTCACGATCCGCAGGCAGCAGCCCGACGACGCGCTCCGCCAGGCGAATGGCGCTCTCCGTCGAAAAGTCCCAGAAGGACGGGTAGTAGGCGACCTTCCGCATCTGCTCGGCCACGGCGTCGGCAATCTCGCTGCGACCGTGGCCGACGTTGATGTTGAACAGACCGGACAAGCCATCGATCACGCGGCGGCCATCGGCAAGCTCGAGCTCGATCCCCTGCCCGCCCACGACGATGCGCGGCCCCTTCACCTCGTGCTTCCGAAACTCGCTGACTGGATGGATGAGGTGCGCCTTGTCCAGCTCGATGAGTCTGTCGAGATCGATGGCGTCGGAGCGGGCCATGGCATCCTCCTCGGTCGAGCGCGGATGCTGGATTCTACACCGGCCGGGTGCGCTCGGCGCGATGCGCCCTCAATCGCAGCTCGGCGACTGCGGCAGCTCGCAGTCCAACGGACCGCGGTGCACCCAAGCTGGCCTTGGCCTGCTGCGGCTGCCGCCGGTCCCCGGCTCCAGCAGCAACACTGCCCAGGATCTGGTTGACGAGCCGAGGGGAGGCATCTGCACGCCCGGCCAGCCACAGAAGCGACCGATCCGCCGGTAGCAGCGATCGGTTCAAGACAGCGAGCGCTTGGCTTAGAAAGGAACGTCCTTGCGCTATTCTCCGTCACAAGCACTTGCGTCGAGGCGCGCGTCGAGGGTAAGGCCCGCGGAGCCGCAGCACGCGCCACATCCACTGGATCGCACAGGCAGCATGAAGACCGTCATCAACAAAACGCGAAAGCCGCTCCGAATCCCCCTGCCGGGCGGCAAGGCGCTGTTTCTCGGCATCACCCAAGAGGCGAAAATTCGCGACGATGCCCTGGAGCACGCGCCCGTGAAAAAGTTGCTCGAGATGGGCGATATCGAGGTTTTCGACGGGCCGAGCCAGAAGCATGGCAGCGCGGGAGGCGGGGGGATGCACCGCAACGAAGGCGGCCAGCGCTTTGGCGGAAGGGGAAAGATGCAGACGGGGGATCGTTGAGATCCTCCGAGGCTGCCGCACTCCATCGAGACCGACGAACGACGAGAGGTCCTACAGGTGAGCCGGCTCGAGGCTTTCGACAAGGCACTGCTCGCGATCGCGCCGGAATGGCAACGACAGGGCGTGGCCGAGCTGCGCACCCAGGCCCGGCTCCGCCATCCGATGACGCCCCGGGAGGCGACCCTGGGCTGGTCGAATGAACACTCGGTGGCGCGGGCGCTCGTGGCGGCGGCGTGCGACGCAGCCCGGGAGGCGGGCTGCCGCTGGGTCGCCTTCCATGCGCCGCCGCGCTTCCGCCACTGGCCGCTGCTACGGGCGATGGGTTTCGCCGAGCGCGAGGGCCGGCGCTACATGTTCGTCGACATCCCGTCCGTGACGGGTACCGGGGACCTCGACCACTGGCAACTGGTTCCCGGCGACGCCGACGCCGATTGAGCGCACCCGTGAGGCGGCGCTACACGCGGACGGGCAGGTGTTCGATTCCCACGACGAAGTTCGCGGGGCGCAGGCTCGGGGTTTCGCTGCTGGTGAGCTCGATTTTCGGAAGGCGCAGCATCAGCTCCTCGAACATCACGCGGAGCTCCAAGCGCGCCAAGGCGTTTCCCAGGCAGAAGTGATTTCCGTAGCCACCGAAGGCGACGTGGGGATTCGGGTCTCGCGCGATGTCGAAGTCGAAAGGCCGGTCGAAGACCTGCTCGTCACGGTTGGCCGAGAGGTAGAGAAGAAGCAGGCGATCCCCCTCTTTCAGGCATTTGCCCCGAAGCTCGGTGTCCCGCGTGACGGTGCGCATCATGTTTTGAATCGGGGTCACCCAGCGCAACATCTCTTCGACCGCCGACGCGACCTTCGAGGGGTCGTCAACGAGCTGCCGGTGCTGTTCCGGATGGAGCAGCAGCTGGTGCATGCCGCCGCTGATGACATGGCGCGTCGTTTCGTCCCCCCCGATCAGGATCAGCAAGGATTCCATCAGGATCGACTCGTCGTCGAGGCTCTCGCCGTCGATCTCCGCGTGGACGAGGAGGCTCATCAGATCGTCTGCCGGGGGCTTGGCACGACGGTCAGCGACCACCGCCGCGTTGTACTCAGCGTATTCTCTCACGGTCTGGGCCTGGCGCGCCAGGATCTCGGGGTCGGTCGTCCCCAGCGCACACATCAGGTCGTCGGACCAGCGCAGTAGGCGATCGTAATCTTCTTCCTTCACGCCGAGCAGATCGCCGATGACGATGAGAGGCAGCGGCGCGGCGACGTCGCGGACGAAGTCGAACTCGCCCTTGGCTTCCGCGGCGCTGATGATTCCCCGACAGATCTCGCGCACCCGGGGCTCGAGGCTTTCCACCTGGCGCGGGGTGAAGCCCCGGTTGACCAGGTTGCGGCGGGTCATGTGCTCCGGTCGGTCCATGCTGATCATCATCGGCAGGGGCGGCGCGTCCGGTCGGAAGCCCCGACCGCTGCAGAAGGTCTTGAAGTCCTTCGAGAGGGTCATGATGTCTTCGTGAAGGGCGACTCCGAAGAGATCGTTCTTCTCATCGTGATACAGGGGATCGTTCTCGCGCATCCACGTGTAGGCGCTGTGCACGTTCTCGGCATAGAACTTTCCGTCGATGAAGTCGATCCAGGGTCTGGGGGTCGTGCTGGACACCGGGTCCTCTCGGGTGGCCAGGTGGCCGGGTGGCTGGCTGGCTGGGTCGTTGCGTCGTGCCGCGGGAAGTCGCGAACAGGATAGTCGCGATGGGGCTCCGGGGCCTGCGGTTTGCCCGGGGTCAGCGTCTGGCCGGCGACGACAACGCTCCGCGAGTCCCACCCAATCGGCCGACCCATCCCATGACTCCCAGACGAGACAGGATGGGCATCCGGTTGGGAATCCCGCTGACCCAGCCGAATCGGCAGCGCCCGATGAGACTGATCATCAGCGGCGCGACGACGAGACCAACCAGAAGGCTGGTTTTCGGCATGCTGTCGAGCATGGCTGAGAAAATCCGCG
>Ga0209988_10002664_pt1 | contig 11812 bp, 7 predicted proteins | sample N075metaG_FD_183115 | JGI IMG/M metagenome (GOLD analysis project Ga0209988, IMG submission 183115) | Deep subsurface microbial communities from Kermadec Trench to uncover new lineages of life (NeLLi) - N075 metaG (SPAdes) (version 2) | ecosystem: Environmental > Aquatic > Marine > Ocean trench... | reverse complement strand
CGCCTGGGCACAAGCCTACGAGGGACTTGACGAAGCTGAGATCGGGCGGCGTGCGCTCGGCTTCCGGGCGATCGTGCGCGGCATTGCCGCACGGGGTTCGGTGTCCCCGGCTGAGTTCGCTCACGAGCTGGGGCTCGAAGAATCAACGACGCGCGAGCTCTTCCGGGGGCTCGTGACGGCGGGCATGGAAGTCGACGACGCGGGCAACATCACGGCTGCAGCGCTCACGACACGCCCAACGCCGCACCTCCTGCGGACGAGCGGGCGCACACTCTACGCCTGGTGCGCGCTCGATACGCTCTTCATCCCCGGGCTCGTTGGCGAAAAAATGGAAGTAGAGTCACGCTGCCCGGTCAGCGACACCGTGATTCGCCTTTCCGTTTCGCCGCACGGCGTGCTCGAGCACAGCCCGGAGGGCGCGGTGCTCTCGGTGTTCCTGCCTGGCGCCTCGGGAGCGTCGATCGGCCTCGCGAGCCCGACCTGAAGCCAGATGCATTTTTTCCGGTCCCGGGAGGACGCGGAGGGTTGGGCCGCCGGACGCGAAGCCATCGCGATTCTGTCGATCGAAGCAGGGGACGAACTGGCTCAGGTTCATTGGGTCGAGCCGACGAAGCGCCCGGTCTAGGCCGCTATCCGGCGCTGAGCCCTAGCGCCGCAATCAGGCACGCGTATACGAGGGGAAACGCCCAACGCGATCTTCGATCGATCAGTGCGGCGGTTTCGGGCGCCGTAGGGTAGTAGTGCGTGACCAGCATGCTCTGCACCACCGTCACCGCCAGCAAGACGAACGAGATCAGCATCCCCTTGTCGAGCAGCGTGAGGTAGGCGATCCGAGGTAGACCGTCGGCGATCACGAATTGGTAGGCGACCACCGTCAGGACTCCGGCGGCCGTGATGCGGCTGCGACCCGCAAGCCTTTCGCCGGTCATCCAAAAGACCGACCACGAGATGGCCACGATCACGAGAATCGGGAGCATGACCTTCCACAGGTAGAAGCCCGCTCGGCGCTCGACATCGATTTCGAAAACGAACCGGGAAAACGGTCTGGTATTTCGGACCGAGGCAGCCTCCTCGACGCGGCTGCTCACGCCACCGAGATTCCACTCCTGCATGGTGAAGTCCCGCGCGAAGCCCGTCGTCGTCTGGTCCTCGATGAACACCAGCTCGTCGACCGTCCAGCGAAACGACTCGATCTCCAGCTCGAGCCGCTGGCGGTCGAAGGGAAAGCGGCGCAGGTCGAAGGCACCCTGCAACTGAACACTCACGTTGAGGTCGTTGTGTACGGTGCCATCCGGGACGATACGCACCACGCGTTCCGTAATCTCGAGCGAGCCCGCCCGGTTCACGGGAAAGCCGGCCGGAAACCAGATGCGCTCCAACTGCCGCTCGGCTGCCCGCCCGACGTAGACGCGCTCCGACGTACCGACCTCATCCGGATCGTAGGCGAGTCGCGGATCGCACCAGGTCGCCCGCACGTAGCCCCGGAACGCGTACTGGTCGCGAACCGCATCGAGCCCGCGCAGCTGTGTGACAAAGACACCGGCTCCCACCAGGGTCGGGCCGTTCGGGTTGGGCGGGGTCGAGGGATCGGCTCCCGCCCCGAGATTCGCTCCCCCGTACTTCACGTTCGCACAGGCTGCGGGCGATTCGGTGAACACAGCGGGCGAAGCCGCGTGAGCCGCATCGCCAAACCCGGCGACGAGCCACCACCCCACCAGACCCACGACCCGACCCATCAGGCAACGGCGGCACTCCCGGACTGCTCGCAACGCCGCCATCAGACCTCCGGGATCGCCACGCTCATCGGGCACTCGCGTTCGGCGGAACGCCGAAGGGATCGCGGAGAAGCTAGCGAAGCGTCCCTCCCCTTGCTTCGACGTAGCTATCGTCTGGACCAGGCGTCTGGACAAACCCGGACGAGTTCCTGAACCTCTGCGCCGGGGGGGGCATGGACCAGAAGCGCTACGTGATCATGGGAGCCGGTGAGGTGGGTCGCCATCTGGCCCGTGCCCTCTCGGTGGAAGGTCACGCCGTCACGCTGATCGACAGCAACCCGGCCAAGCGCCAGATTGTCGAAGAGCAGCTCGACGTCGGCTTCGTGCTCGGAAACGGCAGCCACGTGCCCACCCTCGAGGCGTCCGAAGTCGGCGCTTGCGATCTGTTCGTCGCCGTCAGCGGATCGGACGAAGCCAACCTGGTCGCATCCCTGCTGGCCAAAAAGGTCGGCGCATCCCGCACGGTGGTCCGGGTCGCGACCTCCGAGTACATCACGAAGTACGGCAGCACCTACGAAAAGACCTTCAGGGCCGACCTGCTGCTATCGACCCAGCTCCTCACGACGACGCGGATCCTCAACAACGTCCTCGGCTACAACACCATCGACATCGAGTACCTGGCGGGTGGAGCGCTCCAGGTGCGCCGAACTACGGTCGAGGCCGGCTCGATCCTGCACGAACGACGACTCGCCGATGTCGACCTTCCCAAGGATTGTCTCGTCCTGGCGTTCCTCTCTTCCGGCCGCCTTCAAGTCCCGACGGGGAACGATCGAGCTCAGCCCGGTGACGACGCCCTGGTGCTGGGAACGACCGAAGCGATCGACGAGCTCGAGCGGCGCGTGAGCGGCCACTCGTTGGACCTGGGCCTGGTGGTGATCGCGGGCGGCGGCTCGACGGCCCACGCGGTCGCCCAGGGCCTCGAAGGCCATACGAAGCGCCTCAAGATCATCGAGTCCGACCGGACCCGAGCCGAGCTGTTGGCGGCCGAGTTTCCGAACTACGAGATCATCCACGGCGACGCGACCGATATGTCGGCCCTGGCGGCCGAAGGCGTCGGCAAGGCGGAGACGTTCATCGCCCTCACGGGCCACGACGAGACCAACCTGATGGCGTGCCTGCTGGCCCAGGAACTCGGTGCGCGGCGAATGACGGCCTTGGTGCGGAAGAGCGAGACGTCGTCCCTGTGGCACAAGATTGCCCTGCTCGACGTGGTTTCGCCGCGAAGCCTCGCCGCAGAACGCATTCGCAGCTACATCGACAGCAACTACGAATCCCACATCATCTCGTTCGAGAACGCATCGGCCCAATTCATCCAACGCCGCGTCTACGAGCACAGCCCGGCCGCCGGTGGCCGTTTGGCCGACATCGAGATTCCCCAGGGCTTGATCGTGGCCGCCATCCTACGCAATGGCAAGGCCATCATCCCCCGCGGTGATGACAAACTCCAGGTCGGCGACGCGGTGGTCCTGTTCGTGGACCGCTCGGAGGCCGGAACCGCATCGCTGTTGTTCCCCGGTGTCGACGAAGAATAGGACGCAGTCATGAACCTTCGTCGGGTCGCCCACATTCTGGGGTTCGTGCTGTTCGTGCTCGCGGGCGCGCAGCTGTTGCCCCTTGTCTGGTGCTTTTGGCCAACGGATTGGAACTCGGCACGTGCCTTCCTCGTCGGTGCTTCCATCACCGGCATGCTCGGAGCCGGATTCCGACGTCTCGGCGCTGCGAAGGGCGAGCTGTACCGACGGGACGGTGTGCTGATCGTCGTGGGCGCCTGGTTCCTGGCGTCATTGACCGGCGCGATTCCCTACGTCGTCAGCGGTGCGATCCCCGGCCTGGTCGACGCCCTCTTCGAGGCCACCTCGGGCTTCACCACCACGGGCGCATCGATCCTGACCGAGATTGAAAAGGCCGAACGCGCCATCCTTTTCTGGAGAAGCCAGACCCAATGGCTCGGCGGGATCGGCATCGTCGTCTTGTTCGTGGCCCTGCTCTCCGAACTGGGTCCCGGTGCGCGCTTTCTCTTCAAGCTCGAGGTTCCAGGCCCGAAGGCCGAGATCCTGCACACCCGCGTGCAGGAGACGGCCACCACCCTGTTCCGGATCTACCTGGTGCTCACCGTCGTCCAGATCGCGCTGCTGCTCGCGCTCGGGGAGGGCCCCTACGACGCCATCACCCTCGCCTTTTCGACCGCCGCGAGCGGCGGCTTCTCTCCCTACGCGGACTCGGTCGGCCATTTCAACAGTACGGTGCAGCTGGTCGTGATCGTCTTCATGCTGGCAGCGGCCGTGAACTTCTCGCTCTACTACGCGATCGCCCATCGGCGAGATCGGGTCGTCCTGCGCGATACCGAGCTTCGCTTCTATCTCTCGCTGATCGCGGTCTCCACCCTCGTCGTCTTCATCGACAATTCGGAAGTGTTCGACCGGTCCATGGGAAAGACCGCCCTGGATGCGGCCTTCCATGTCGTTTCGGTGGTGACCACGACTGGCTTCGTGACCGCCGACTTTGACGAGTGGCCCGACTTGTCGCGCGCCCTGCTGGTGGCCTTGATGGTCTTCGGCGGCTGCGCCGGATCGACAGCGGGTGGCGCCAAGATCGTGCGTCTGCTGGTGAGCTGGAAGGCCGCGGTCCGCGAGGTGCGCCTCACCTTCAGCCCGAGCTCGGTGATCGCCATCGTGGTCGGCAAGGAGGTCGTCCCCGAAGAGTCGGTTCGAAGCGTCCTCGGCCTGGTCCTGCTGTGGGGAGCGGCCTGGGCGATTGGCACCGTCCTGTTGTCGGTCGGCGAAGCGGACATCGTCACGGCCGCGACCGCGTCGATCGCAACGGTGTCGAACATCGGCCCCGGGCTCGGAGCGGTCGGACCCTCTGGAAGCTACGCCTTCTTCGCCGACTGGCAGAAGCTGCTGATGATCCTGTTCATGTGGCTGGGACGCCTCGAGTTCTTCGCGCTGTTGGCGCTCTTCCTGCCGCAGTTCTGGCGGCGCTGATCGCATTCGAGGCCCAAGACGCCCGATGACAGGGGCGGGACTTCGCTGGATCTTCCCCGAGATTCCGTCGCCGTTCCGAGATCTGATATCGTGACGGCTGGTGTCCGAGCTGGAGGACGCGGCATGCACGATCTCGTAATCCGGGGCGGAACCGTCGTCGACGGCAGCGGCGGCGCTCCGCGAACGGCCGATGTGGCAATCGACGGCGACACGATCGCTGCGGTCGGCCGGGTCCGCGAGACCGGACGGCGCGAGATCGATGCGGACGGTCTGCTGGTTCTCCCAGGCTGGGTGGATCTGCACACCCACTACGATGGCCAGGCCACATGGGATGTCGAGCTCGCTCCGAGCGCGTGGCACGGTGTCACGACCACGATCTTCGGAAATTGCAGCGTGGGCTTCGCACCCGTCAGGCCCGGCAGCGAGGACTTCCTCATCAGCCTGATGGAGGGGGTCGAAGACATCCCCGGCAGCGCGCTGGCGGAAGGCATCCCGTTCGGCTGGGAATCCTTCCCCGACTACCTGGACGTGCTCGAGTCGAAACGACACCCGCTCGACATCGGCGCGTACGTCCCGCACGGCCCACTGCGCTTCTTCGTGATGGGCGATCGGGGCGCCGACCACAAAGAGCGGCCAACTCCCGAAGAAATCCGAGAGATGGGCCGGCTGGCCGTGGAAGGCATCCGCGCTGGAGCCTTCGGCTTCAGCACGTCGCGCACCGTCAAGCACCGGGCCGCCGACGGCCGACCGACGCCGAGCCTCTCCGCAGCCGATTCGGAATTGCTGGGCGTGGCCCAGGCGATGGGCGAGGCCGGTGTCGGGGTGATCCAAGCCAACAGCGACTTCAAGACGCCCGAGGAATGGACGCTGCTGCGCCGCATGGCCGAGATTTCGGGCCGCCCCCTCACGTTCTCGCTGATCCAGGTCGACCACGCACCCGACGGCTGGCGCACGCTGCTCGAGAATGTCGAGAAGGCCAATGCGGCCGGGCTGCATGTTCGCGCCCAGGTCGGCAGCCGACCGATCGGCATCATGCTCGGGCTGACGGTGACCTTCCACCCGTTCCGGGGGCACGAGACCTTCCGCGAGATCCAGGCGCTCCCGTTGGCCGAGCAGGTCGGTCGCCTGCGAGACCCGGACGTCCGCAAACGGCTGCTGGCGGAACGGCCCACGGGACCCTTTGCCGACTTCATGTCCGGCGTGATGAAGCGGATCTGGGAGCTGGGCGATCCCCCGAACTACGAGCCCGCTCCGGAAGACTCGCTGCTGGCGCGCGCCGAACGCGAAGGCGAAGACGTCTACGCACTCAGCCTCGATCTCCTGCTCACCGACGAAGGACGTACCCTGCTCTATCACCCGTTCGAGAACTACAGCGAGGGCGACCTGGAAGCCGTCCGTGAGATGATGGCGTCGCCGTTCACGGTTTCGGGTCTCTCCGACGGCGGAGCCCATGTCGCCACCATCTGCGATGCGAGCTTCCCGACGACGCTGCTCACCCATTGGGCGCGCGATCGCCGGCGCGGCGAAAAGCTTCCCCTCGAGTTCGTCGTCCACACCCAGACCCGTGCAACCGCCGAGCTGATGGGACTGCTCGACCGGGGCCTCGTCGCGCCCGGCTTGCGCGCCGACCTCAACGTGGTCGACTTCGAGGCCCTTCAGCTGCGCCCCCCCGAGCTGATTCGCGACCTGCCCGCCGGTGGCCAGCGCCTGCTCCAAGCGGTCGACGGCTACCGACACACCATCGCCGGGGGCGTCGAAACCTACCAAGACGGCCAGTGGACGGGGGCGACCCCCGGAGGTCTGCTGCGCGGGCCGCGTCCGGCGCCGAAGGCGTAGGTCCGGCGGGTGGGGCAGTCGCCTGATGCGCCAGGCCTCGGTCTACGCCGCCGCCTGCCTCAGCCCGCTTCGATCGTGAAGCGGAGTCCCGCGTTCTTCTGCAGCCGGGCCAGCAAGAGTTCACCCATGGCCGCGGCCGGCGTCCAGAACCCGCCGTCGACGTTTACGGGATCGAGGGCCAGGCACACCGCACTCTCGCCCAGCATCTTCGAGGTCGAGCCATAGCCCGGATCGCGGTCGCCCGTAATGCGCGCCCGAAGGTTCCGGGTCGGTTGGCTGGGATGCCGGGCCCACAAGCGAATGTCGAAGTAGCCGTTGTCGCGCTTCTGCTTCGACGGGCCTTCGCCCGGAGACGGAAGACGACCCGAAAGCGCCCGACGGATCGGACCCAGCGCGAACGCACCCATGAAGGCCGCCAGACCCGCCGTGATGGCGACGCCCTTGGCGAAGCCCAGCGGCCCCGGCCCGGTCAGCGTTGCCTCGTCGTAGCGGAAATCGGCACCGTAGGCGTAGCCCAGCAGAGCGTTGGTGCGACGCACCACCTTCGTGTTGACGCCGGCCATCACGAAGGGCGCCGTCCATTGCTGGAAGTCCTCATCGTAGGCGGGCACGAAGCGCTCGGCCCGATCGGGTCCGGTGCGCTGTCCCTTCGGATTGATCGAGTACGGCTCGTTCATCACCCGCATGACTTCGGGATCGCTGCCGGCCTCCTCCATCATGTGGAGCATGCTCGCAATGGTTCCACCGCTGGCCCCACCGCTGAAGCCCTTCACCCGGTACTTGATGTAGTCGGCGGAAACGCCATGGCGCGACTGCATCTCGTTCTGAAGAAAGAACGCTCCGAGATCCGAAGGAATGCAGTCGAAGCCACAGGTGTGCACGATGCGCGCCCCACTTGCCAGGGCCTCGTCCTGGTGGGCATCGATCATGCGGCGGATCCAATGCACCTCACCCGTGAGATCGCAGTAATGCGTGCCGGAGCGAGCGCAGGCCGCAACCAGCTTGGATCCGTACTTCGCATAGGGCCCGACCGTGGTACAGATCACGCTGGCGCGCGCGACCAGCTCGGCCAGCGACGCCTCATCGGCGGCGTCGGCCAGCAGGATCGGCAGCGCTTCGGCAACGGCTCCGATCCCGTCGCGAACCGCCTCGAGCTTGGCCTGATTCCGGCCGGCCAGCGCCCAGCGGAGCGTCTCTCCGCTGCCGTACTTCTCGAGCAGGTACTCGGCAACGAGGCGACCCGTGAAGCCACTCGCACCCCAGAGAATGATGTGGAACTCGCGGTCGGACGCGGACATGGGGGGCCCTCCTTGCGGCACGACAGGGTATCACGGCCTTCAGTCGTGGCGTTCGTTGGGTCATACTGTGCCCATGACGCGTCCCCTCTTGATCAGCGGAGCCATCGGTTCCCCCTACACCCGCAAGATGAAGGCTCTGCTGCTCTACCGGCGGATCCCCTACCAGTTCATCGCATTCAACGCCGTCAAGGACCGGAATCTCCCCAAGACACCGCTGCCGCTGCTGCCGGGGATCTACATCCCAGAGGGCGAGGACGGCTACCGTGCCAGCAGCGATTCGACCTTCCAGCTTCGAGAACTCGAGGCGCTCTACAGCGGGCGATCCGTGCTTCCGACCGACCCGGCCCTGGACTTCCTCGCCTACCTGATCGAGGACTTCGCCGACGAGTGGCTGACCAAGGCGATGTTCTACTACCGCTGGGGCGTTTCCGAGAACGTCGATCATGCCTCGAAGCTGCTCCCCTTGTGGAACCTGAGAGTGCCCGACGAATTCGTCGAGGCCTTCAAGAACAGCTTCGCCCAGCGTCAGATCGATCGACTGTCCGGTGTGGTCGCCGGATCGATCGAGGTCAGCGGACCGATCCTCGAGGCGAGCTACCAGCGCCTGCTGGTGCTGCTGCGCGAGCACTTCAAGGTCCAGGAGTTCGTGCTGGGACAGCGCCCATCGGCCGCTGACTTCGGACTCCACGGGCAGCTCACCCAGCTCGTCCAGGTCGAGCCCAGCTCCATGGCCCTGGCTCGGGCCGAGGCCCCGCGCGTGATGGCCTGGGTCGACGTCGTCGACGACCTCTCGGGTCTCGACGTGACGGACGGCGAGGGCTGGGTCGATCGCGATGCCCTGCCCGATACGTTTCGCGAGTTGTTGGGCGAGATCGGTCGAACCTACGCGCCCTTCATGCTGGGAAACCACAGCGCTCTAGAGCGCGGCAACGAACAAATGGAGTGCAGCATCGACGGCCAACCCTACTGGCAGAAGTCGTTTCCCTATCAGCGCAAATGCCTCGATTGGCTGCGCGAGGAATACGCAAAGCTCGAGGACCGGGACCGCAGCTTCATCGACAAGACGCTGTCGGGCACCGGCTGCGAGGCACTGGTCCAGGCGGCTTAGGAACCCGACCGGCTGCCGTCAGGGACGCAGCGTGATCCGGTACCGGAGCGGCAGGTGCTTCAGTCCGACAACGAAGCTCGAGGCGATGTGCTCGGGCTCGCCTGCCAGCTCGACCCACTCGATGCGTGTGGCGAGCTCGCGGAAGATCGCCCGCTGCGAGCGCCGCGCGAGATGGGCACCGAGACAGAAGTGCTCGCCGATCCCGAAGCCCAGGTGACGGTTGGGGCTGCGATCGACTCGGAAGCTGAACGGATCTTCGAAGACGTCCTCGTCACGGTTGGCCGACGCGTAGAAGAGGCCCAGCCGGTCGCCCTGCTTGATCCTCTGTCCGCGAATTTCACAGTCCTGGGCAGCCGTGCGCTTCATGTAGTTCACGGGAGTGGTCCAGCGAACGATCTCTTCCACGGCGCTGTCCAGCAGACCGGGATCCCGCTTCAGCTTCTCCAGCTCGTCCGGGTTCTCCACCAGGGCCCACATGCCGCCCGCCAGCGCGTTCTTGGTGGTGTCGTGGCCTGCGGTGAAGGTAATGAGGTAGTAGCCGAAGGTCTCCATCGGACCCATCGGCTCGCCATCGACCTCGGCGGTCGCCAGCAGGGTGGCCAAGTCATCGCGTGGGTTCGCCTTGCGATCTTCGATGATCTTCCCGAAGAGCTGGAAGAGCTCCCTGCCGAGTTCCATCATCGCCTTCTCCGGGTCGCCCCCCTTTCGTTGGAGCTCTGGGTCGTCGGCTGCAAAGAGCTGGTTGGTGAGCCGCATGATGTCGGGCTCCTGCTGCTGGGGCACCCCGAGAATGGTCGACAGGATTCGGAGCGGATGGGCGGTTGCGATCTCCGCCGCAAAGTCGCACTCCCCTTCTCCCGTCTCGCCCGCCATCTTGTCGACCACGTCGCGCGCACTCTTCTCGACCGCTTGATCGACCCGAGCCAGGGCACGCGGCGTGAACCAGGGGCTTGCCACCTTGCGATAGCTGCGGTGCTCGGGTGGGTCCATCTCGATGATGGTCCGCATGGCCCCGAGGCCCTCCTGTCGCTCTCGCAGGACAGCCTGGTCCTCGCGCAGGATCACGATCCCGGGCTGGCTCAGAAACCTGTCGGGCTGCTTCGAGATCTCGCAGATATCGGCGTGCCGGGTGATGGCCCAAAAGGGCTCGTACATCGGCGGCTCACAGCGATGCACCGGTGACTCGCGTCGCAACTGCGTCCAGACGCCGTGGGGTGGGCCGTTCTTGCCGTAGGCCTCGGGGTTGATGAGATCGATGCCGTCGTAGTCGAGCATGGAATTCCCCTGGCCGGATCCGCCAAGCAGCAAGCATGACGCAGCTCGACGCTCGCTGCGATCCGGAGCCCTGATTCGCAATACCTGATTCGCAATACTCCCGATGGGCTGCGCCGGCAGCCGGATTGCGCGGAACCGGGTAGGGTTCCGGAGCGGCCACTCCTGTGGAAGAGGAGCGGCTACTCCTTTGGAAGACGGCAGCACACAACGCGAGGTTCAAATTGTCGAGTTATGCCGTCAAGCGACCGCTGGGCCGACGGCTCTGGATCGCCAGCGCCTGCTTCCTGCTGTGGGCGCCGACCGCCGGGACCGCCGCTGGCACGTCCCTGCACCGCAGCCTGGTGCAAGTGCTGACCACGGCGAACCCGCCCGACGTCCGCGTGCCCTGGCGCCGCACCGGTCCCAAAAGCTGGACGGGCTCGGGCGTCATCATCGCGGGCGCGCGGATCCTGACGGCGGCCCACGTGGTCGCCGACCAGGTGATGGTCGAGGTGCGTCGCGCGGGCAGCGGCCGTCGCTACACGGCCACGGTCGAACACGTCTGCCATCCCTGCGACCTGGCACTGCTCAGTGTCGCCGATGGTGAATTCTTCAAAGGCTCGAAGGCGCTTCCGATCGGACACCTGCCGGAGCTGCAGCAACCGGTCGAGGTGCACGGCTTTCCCGAGGGTGGCTCCGGACTCGCCATCACGTCGGGCATCGTCTCGCGCATCGACGTCGACTACTACGCCCACTCGTATCCGACGCGCCTGCTCCTCGTGCAGGTCGACGCCGCCATCAACTCTGGCAGCAGTGGAGGGCCCGCAGTCTCCAACGGCAAGCTCGTCGGCATTGCGATGCAGACGCTCCAAGACGCCGAGAACATCGGGTACATCGTGCCGGCGCCCATCGTTCGCCACTTCCTCAACGATGTGAAGGACGGCCGCTTCGACGGCTTCCCGGACCTGGGTTTCTGGGCCCAGAGCCTGGAAAACCCCGCACTGCGTTCGAAGCTCGGCTTGAAGCCCGATCAGGGCGGCTTGCTGGTGACGGCCGTCACCGAAGAGGGCAGCGGCCACGGCGTCATGCAGCCGGGCGACGTGCTGCTCGCCATCAACGGTGTCGCCATTGGCGCCGATGGCTCCGTTGAAATCGCCGACGGCGTGCGCGTGGACGCCACCTTTCTGGAGCAGCGTCCCCAGGTCGGAGAAACCCTGAACCTGACCCTGCTGCGAAACGGAAAGGTGCTCGAGCGCGCGGCCGTGATGCGAACTTCAGAGTACCTGGTCCCGCCCGGCAGCTTCGATCGCGACCTGCCCTACCGCGTCTATGCCGGCTTCGTCTTCCAGCCGCTGACGGCCCGCTATCTCTTCAGCAGCAAGGGTCGCCAGAACCTGCTGCGCGTCTACCACCAGAATCCGGTGATGGGGGGCACGACGACGCGCGTGCCGAACCGCGGCATCCCGGGTCGCCGCGAGGTCGTGATCTTGACCGGTGTGCTCACCGACGAGCTGACCCGGGGATACGAGGACATCAAGAACACCGTGATCCTGTCGA
>Ga0209988_10002663_pt1 | contig 11814 bp, 5 predicted proteins | sample N075metaG_FD_183115 | JGI IMG/M metagenome (GOLD analysis project Ga0209988, IMG submission 183115) | Deep subsurface microbial communities from Kermadec Trench to uncover new lineages of life (NeLLi) - N075 metaG (SPAdes) (version 2) | ecosystem: Environmental > Aquatic > Marine > Ocean trench... | reverse complement strand
GATCCAGAAGGAGCGGCCCATGGTGGAGATGACGAGGTCGTTCTGGTGGATCTTGATGTCCGTGATCGGGGTGCGCGGCAGGTTGAGCTGGAACTGTTGCCAGCGGTCGCCGTCGTCGAACGACAAAAACATGCCGAACTCGGTGCCCGCGTAGAGGAGCCCCTCACGCACCGGGTCCTCGCGGACCGCACGTGTCGGATAGTCGGATGGGATCCCGTTGTCGCCGGGTGTGAGCAGCGTCCAACTTTCGCCGTAGTTCTCCGTCTTGTAGATGAACGGCCGAAGGTCCCCGAGCAGCGTCCGATAGCCGGCAAAGTACGCCTTGGCGGCGTTGTGCGGCGACGGCTCGATGGTCTGGATTCGGCCGTCCGGCGGCATATCCCGCGGGGTCACGTCCTTCCAGGTGCGACCGCCGTCGCGCGTGACGTGCACCGGTCCGTCGTTTGCGCCGGCCCATATGACGCCCTCCGTGACCGGCGACTCCTCGATGGCGTAGAGCACCGAATAGTGCTCCTCGCCGGTGATGTCACGCGTGATGGGACTGCCAGACACCATCTGACGCTCCGGACGAAACGCCGTGAGGTCGGGGCTGATCTGTTCCCACGTCACGCCCTCGTCGGTCGTCTTGTGAACGAACTGCGAGCCGTGATACACCGTGCTGGGATCGTGCGGGGATACCTCGATAGGAACGACGCGCTGGAAGCGGTACGGGAGATCTGCGGGGTTGGTTCCGTAAATATTCACAAAGCCGACGTAGTACTGCTTTTCCTGACCGGTCTCCCGGTTGTAGCGGCCGAAACGACCCTTGCAGTTGGAGTAGACGATGAACGGATCGCCCGGCTTGGGAACCGCGGGTCCGGTCTCACATCCACCGATGGCCTCCCAAGCGCCGGTATGTCCGCCCGCCGACCGGGTCTCGGGCGGGTTGCTGGGCACACGGATCGTCGAGTTGTCCTGCTGGCCGGCGTACAGCCAGTACGGGAAGCTGTCGTCGATGTCGACCTGATAGAGCTCGGCGGTCGGTTGGTTATGCTGGGTAGACCACGTCGCGCCGCCGTCCAGAGTCACGTTGGCGCCACCGTCGTTGGACTGAATCTGAATCCTGGGGTTTTCGGGGTTGATCCACAGGTCGTGGTTGTCGCCGTGGGGCGTGGGCCGGCGCTCCAGGGTCCGTCCACCGTCGGTGGACTCGTAGAAACGCTCATTGTTGACGTAGACGTGATCCGCGTCCGTCGGGTCTGCGGTGACGCCCGTGTAGTAGAAGGGCCGATTCATGATGCCGCTCTCGTTGCTGACCAGCTCCCACGTCTCCCCGAAGTCGTCAGAGCGGTAAAGGCCCTCGTCCGGGTCGGTCGTCTCGACCAACGCGTACACGCGACTCGGCGCATCCGCGGAGACCGAGAGGTCGATCTTTCCGATCAGGCCAGTCGGCAAGCCTTCGGTCACGATTCGCCAGCTGTCACCGCCGTCCGTCGATTTCCAGATCCCATCCTCTTTGGCTGACGCCTCCATACCCGAGATGATGGTCCAGGGCTGGCGCTGGCCACGCCACATGGCCGCGTATATCTCGTCCGGGTTCGCCGGGTTCAGCTCGAGGTCGATGGCGCCCACCGAGTCGGAGGTGAAGAGCACCTGATCCCACGACCTACCGCCGTCGCGAGTCCGGTACACTCCACGCTGCGGGCTCTTGGCCCACGGATTCCCCAACGCAGCCGCGTAGGCGATGTCGGGGTTGGTCGGATGGACCTCGACGGCGGCGATCTGACCCATCTCCACGAGGCCGATGCGCTCCCACGTCATCCCGGCGTCATCGGAGCGATACATCCCTCGCCCCACGATCACATTCGACCGGATGCCGTCCGAGCCGGTGCCGACGTATACGATGTCCGGGTCGGAGGGTGCTACCCGGATCGAGCCGATCGATCCGGTCTCGAAGTACCCGTCCGAGATCGGCCTCCAGGTCGTTCCGTAGTCCTCGGTCTTCCACACTCCTCCACCTGTCGCACCCAGATAAAACGTGTACGGGTGAGCCGGATGTCCGGCCACCGCTGTGACACGTCCGCCCCGGGAGGGGCCGACGTTACGGTATTTGAGGTCCTGGAAGAATTCCTCCAGCGGCGACTGCACTTCCTGAGCGGACGTCTCCCCTGGGGACGTGATGGGGCTCAGGAGCGCGCCGAGCACGAACGCTCCTAAAACGGCTCTGGCCCGGCTGCGAGGAAGGCATTTTTTCCAACTCATGATGTCTGACTCCGACGTGGTTTCGGGGGACTGTGAGAATGCCTCCGGTGATCCCGTGGGTCAACTGGCCCGCGTCGCTCGCCCACGGTTCCGCCAACCTTTGGGGATCCGGATTTCAAGGGTGTTTTCCGCGGGCCATAGGCTGGCTGAGAGAGCCGGGACACCCCGGACCTACCAGGCACCTCGCCCCTAGTGACGCACGCCGAACGGCAGGCTAAGATGTCGGCCTCGTCCTAGGCAGACCGGCGGAGAAGAGGACATGAATCGACGAAAGTTTCTTGGCAACGCGACGGGCTTGGGTATCGCGTTGGCAGTCCCCGCAGCCCGTTCGAATTGGCTCATGGCCGGTCAAGTGCCGAGCGACCTCACCGATTTGAGCGCGTCGCAACTTTCGGTGGCCATCAAGCAAAGCCAAGTCAGTTGTGTGGAGGTCATGGAGGCGTATCTGCAACGGATTCACCGCTACAATCCGGTCTACAACGCCATCGTCAGCATGGCCGATGACGATGTGCTGATCCGACAGGCTGAAATGGCCGACGAGGCCCTGGCCAGGGGTGAATACTGGGGCTGGATGCACGGCATGCCGCATGCCGTCAAGGACTTGGCCGATGCGAAAGGCTTTCCGACCAGCCGAGGATCACCCCTGTACGCAGGCAGGATCGCGGAGCAAGACAGCTTCATGATCGGCAGAATTCGAGCCCAGGGCGCAATCTTCATAGGCAAGACCAATGTGCCTGAATTCGGGATGGGTTCGCAGTCTTACAATCCGGTATTTGGAGCGACCGGCAGCGCATATGATCCGGCTCTCACGGCCGGTGGTAGCAGCGGTGGGGCCGCGTGCGGTCTCGGAACTCGCATGCTTCCGGTGGCTGATGGCAGCGATTTGATGGGATCGCTTCGCAACCCCGGTGCCTTCAACAACGTGATTGGCTATCGCCCTAGTCAGGGCAGGGTGCCGAGCGGTGGCAGTGGGGATCTGTTCTACCAGCAGATGTCGACGAGTGGGCCGCTGGGGCGGAACACGGAAGATACGATTCGACTGCTCCACAGCGTCGCCGGCCACGAACCTTCCGATCCCTTGTCGCTGCGAGATGACTTGCCCGCCTTTGAAGACTTTGAGGCATGTGATCTGTCGGGTCTCAAAATCGGGTGGATGGGAAGTTATGAGGGGTATCTCAAAACCGAAGCGGGCGTACTCGAGCTCTGTGAGTCCAGCCTCGCCGGCCTCACGAGAGAGGGGGTGATCGTCGAGTCCTGCACACCGCTTTACGACATGGACCGACTGTGGGAGACCTGGTTGACCTTGCGCCACTGGACGCGCCACGGAATGAAGGCGACGTATGACGATCCCGAAACCCGGATGCTGCTGAAGCCTGAAGCGATCTGGGAGATCGAGGGCTCGTTCGACACTTCAGCGGCGGATATATACCAGGCAGGCATCGCCAGGGCCGACTGGTTTCGTGCCTTGGATACGCTGTTTGATGAATACGATTTTTTGGTGCTGCCGACAGCACAAGTGTTTCCCTTCTCGAAGGAAATTCACTGGCCCCAATCCATCAACGGCGTTCATATGGACACCTATCATCGCTGGATGGAGGTGGTCATAGCGGGTACGTTGGCCGGTCTCCCCGTGGTCAATGTGCCGGTTGGTTTCGATCCACGGGGCCGACCCATGGGTATGCAGGTCATGGGGCGTTTTGGGCGGGACCAAGAGGTGCTGGAGTTTTCCATGGCTTACGAACGGGTCACGGATCACCTGGACAGACGGCCGGAACTCGTCGAGGGGATCTAGACCCCGCCCGAACCGCCACGCGGTGGCCTAGTTCGGGAGGACGAGCGGCCTGCCGATGAGCTTGCTCGGATCGGCGCCCGGCTTCGGAACGAACTTGTTCAACCATCCGCCGTCCCAGCTGGCGATATACACGTTGCCGTCCTGGTCCACGTCGAGCTGGTGCGGACGCGACAAGCCCCCCGCAAAGCCGCCCCTCGTTCCACCGAACGCGCCCCAGTAGTACTGGAGCTCACCGTTCAGGTTGTATTTGAGAATCCGGTTCAGTCTCGCAGAGATCACCCAGACCGCATCGTTCTCATCGATGAAGACGCCGACGGGATCAGAGATGTCGGGCCATTCCTCGATGAAGTCACCGTCCTCCGTGAAAATTTGGATGCGGTTGTTCGTACGGTCGCCGACGTAGACGCGGTGATCCCGGTCCACTGCGAGGCCGTGGACGAGGTCGAACTGTCCGGGGCCGCTCCCGAGTTCGCCCCACTCCATCAGGTACTCGCCCGCTGCGTCGTACTTGACGATCCGCGAGTGCCAGTACCCGTCGCCGAGCAGGAAGCTGCCGTCCGGGAAGAAGGCCAGCACCGCAGGATCACCATAGGTGAAGGGTCCCGGGTTCGGATTGGCCCGGGCCTCTCTCCGGCTCGTGGGGTGGTCGGGGTCGACGAGGCGCATCACCAGCTCACTTCCGTCGTTGGTGAACTTGAGGATCTGCATGTTGACGCCCTTGCCGCCACCGCGCTCGACGACCCAGACGTGGCGCTCCGGATCGTAGGGGCTGATGTAGACCTGGTGGGGTTTGTTGAAGAGCGAGTCCCACTGGGTCCAGTTCTCGACAATATTCCCGTCGCGATCGACGACCACGAGGTAGTTCGTGCTGCCCTCCCTCTCCTGCCTTTGCGCGTCCCGGTCCCCCCACACCCCAACGATGATCCGGTCCGGGTTGTCCACTGCGACGCCCGACACCTCTCCCCATGCCCACGGCCCCACGTGGTCCGGCGCCGGTTTCCACCAGCCTTCCACGGCTTCGTATTCTCCGGTCCTGTCGTCCCCACCCTTCAGGATCGTGGCTTGGGATCCCGATTGTGGCCCAGCCTGATTTTCGTCGACGCAGGCCGTTAGTAACGCCAGCCCACCGATCGTCAGCACGAAACGAATGGCTTTCGGTCTCACGAGTCTCAGCGCCCACCTCTTCGAATACCCGGCCTTTGCCCGTCCGGCCCGGGCTGCCAGGGGTCGCCAACTCCGGCCCCTTCACAGAAGTCCCCGGTGTCGAGGAAGTGGGTATGCAGGCACTCCAGCGTCGAGCCCAGGCTCACCAGCAACTCTTCCGTCTCCGGAAAGGCCACGCGGGTGAAAAAGCCGGAGCGCCCGCCGCGGGCCATGTCGGCCGTAGACTGCCCGAGACGGGTGATCGCCGTGACGTCCCCGCCCTGGGACACCAAATACTCGATCATCTCGTTGTCACCGCGCGCCGCCGCGTAGTGGAGCGGCGTATAAAGCCACGAATCGCGCATGTTGACGTCGGCACCGAGCTCTTCGATCAAGTAGCGGACGGCGGGCAGGAACTGGTCCGGCGCGTTGCGCATGCTGAAGGCTCCGAGCCCGAGGTACCCCCCACCCGTGGCGACGTGAATCGGGTAGGCGTTCTCCACCCCCTCGGGGATCGATCGCAACCCCGAGTCCTCCTGCTGCCGCCCGTCCTGCTGACGGCGCTCCCGCATTCCCACTGCCGGCCACCGCGTCGGGATGTTCACATCGGCACCGTAGGAGACGAGCAGCCGCATCGCCGGGATGTCCTGGGCCAAGGCGGCCCGCCAAAATGGCGTCGCGCCAGTGAGGTCGAGCCCGATCTTCGTGAGGCCGTATTCCCAGTACCACAGATGCGTGTTGAGGCGCATATCGGGGTCGGCCCCCGCCTCTAAGAGCTCCCTCATCAATTCGAGGTGCTCCGTTTTCTGATCGTCCTGCGCGCGGGGCTGCGGAAAGTTGGACTGGGGAGCCCACTGCGTCTGAAGCGTTGCGAAGAGGGGCGCCGCTCCGTCGAAGGTCGCCGCCACGTTCGGATTCGCGCCACGATCTACCAGGACCAGCGCCAGATCGAACTGGCCGTTGAGCGTAGCCATGAGAAGCGGACTGGTATGGTCGGCGCTGACTTGATCGATGTCAGCACCCCCGTCGAGGAGGGCGAGCGCCGACTCTCTATGACCCTCCCGAGAAGCGTGCAGAAGTGCGGACATGCCGCCCGTCTTGCCGACGAGCACCTCACGGTAGGGGGGGTGCGTCACCAGCGGTCCCCCGGGATATTCGGCGTTGACCCTCGCCAACGATTCTCCATCGACAGGTCCCGGATCGTAGCCGGACATCAGAAAGTCACGCTGAGCCATGATGGCCGCCTGAACCTGGACCGGGCTGGGCTCCCAGTCCGGTCCCTCTGCTGCCGCATCCTGAAATTCGCCAATCACATCGTACAAGCGAATCCCGGCCTCCCGATCGACGGCCATGCTCCGGAGCACGTCGATCGTTTCGGTCCGGACGGCGGGATCGGCGTCATATTCGAGCAACGCAACGACCGCTTCCGTGCGATTGTACGCGCCAGCAAACATCAGTGGGGTCTGGCCCGACGATGCCTCAGGCGCGTCCACGTCGGCGCCTCGTCTCAAGAGCTCGGTGACGACCTCCGCACCGTCCATGGCGCCGGCCGCGAGATGGACGGGGGTGACGCCGCTGCCCGTGGTGGTTGCGTGGGGATCGGCGCCCGCATCGAGGAGCGCAGTCGCGATCGAGCCGTGTCCGCCGCGGCTAGCCAGGTGCAGCGGCGTGTAACTGCCGATCCGGGTCTTGGCGTCCACGGTAGCGCCCGCGGACAGGAGCAGATCGGCGACCGCGGCGTGGCCGCGCTCCGCGGCCCAATGCAGCGCAGTCATCCCGTCGCCCTGTGCCCTATTCGCGTCGGCGCCTCCGGCCAAGAGGGTCTGTACGGCGGCCAAGTCACCGTTCCTCGCCGCATCGATGAGCTGCCCTGCCGCTGGGAGCGCAGCGGCACTGAGCAGGGCCGCCAAGCCCAAGGCGACCATCGATTTCGCGCTCCTCATGAGCCTCAAGCCCCGCCAGACGCGACGCCGCCCGGGAAGCTCAGATCGAAAGCACCCGTGCTGTCACCGAAGGCGTCTATGTCGTGCCCGAGACCTTGCATCAGGCTCACGAAGACGTTTGCCATCGGCGTGCCCTGCGGGGCCCTCAGATGAAGGCCGCCCTCGAGGGCTCCGTTCGCTTTACCTATCAACAGCAGCGGGCACCGCCGGTGGTTGTGGAGGTTCGGATCGGCCATGGGGGAGCCCCAGACGATCGCGGTCTTGTCCAGCAGAGAGGCTTCCCCATCCATGGTGTCGCGCATTTTGGCGAGGAAGTAGCCGAGCTGGCTCGTGCGGTACGTGTTGATCTTGTTGAATTCCAGAATGTCCTCCGGGACGTTGCCGTGATGCGACGCCCCGTGGATCGATCTGTTCGTGCCGCTCTGCGGAAAGCTCCTGTTCGACTGATCGAAACCCGTCTTGAAGGTGATCACACGCGTCAAATCGGATTGCAGCGCGAGCACCTGAAGGTCGAACATCAGCCTGATGTGTTCTTCCCAGTCGTCGGGAACGCCGGAAGGCGCCTCGGGCATCTCCCTCTCCTCACCACTCGCGTTGCGTGCTTCGACGAGCTCGATGCGGCGCTCGATCTCTCGGATGTGCGTGATGTACTCGTCCAAGGCCGCGCGATCCACCGCCCCGAGCTCGCGCCTGAGCCGCGCGACCTCGGTCGCGATCCAGTCGATCATGCTCCGGTCCGTCCGTCGCCGGGCTGCCCGGTCTTCAGGGGTGTTCCCCGACCCGAAGAGCCGCTCGAAGACCGCCCGCGGCTCTCGGATGGGTGGGAGCGGCTGGTTGGGTGAGGCCCACGCGAGTGTGGTCGTGTACGCGCAGTGGTAGTTGTAGGCGCAGCCTCCCCCACGGTCGATGCCCTCGAGGCAGAGCTCCAGCGAGGGCAGCGCGGTGTCCCTCCCGAAGCGGCGTGCGTGCAGCTGATCGAGCGAGACCCCCAGAAAGATGTCCGAGCCCTGCGTCTGCTTGGGATGGGACTGCGTCAGGAACACGCCGGTCGACCGGTCGTGGTCGCCACCGATCTCATCGGCGTTATACGCCTCCGCCATGCGGCAGTCGGTGTCGCTGATGATGGTCATATAGTCTCGGAACTCCTCCAGCGACGCCAGCTGACTCGTCGGCGCAAAGTCGAAGTCCCGACCGACCTGGGCGGGGGAGAACAGGTGCTGTGCATCTCCCCACTCGTTCGAGCCGGCGGAGCCCATGGACTCCTCGATGCACACCAGGCGGGTGGTGGCGGTCTGCCGGGTCGGGTCGCGCCAGGGTCGCCCCGCAGGCACCATCGCGTCCAGGAAGGGCAACGCGACCGCGGCGCCCGCGCCGCGTAGGAACGTCCTGCGGGGAAGGTGTTTCCCTGTGATGAACTCCATGGCTTTATGTCCCTTGCTGGGGTATCCCTTACTGGATTCGGTCTATGGCGCCGCTGGAGCTCGCATCATCTGGAACGGGTCGCTGCGAACGACCCCCAGGATGAACGAGGACATCCGATAGTCGTTCGCTTCAGCCCCCCGGCCGATCTCCCGGATCGTCGGTTGGTCGTAGTACTCGACGCGCCTGCCCATCGCGTAGGAGAGCAGATTCGCGGTGAAGTTTCTCACCAAGGGGATCGGCCGCTTCAAAAGCACCTCCGTGAGGTCGCTCGGGGAGCTTATCTCGGTACCGTCATAGAAGGTGCCGCGCGTGTCGAGCGGCATGCCGTTCTCCCGGAACCGAAACCGGCCGGTCACGTCGTAGCCGTCGAGCGCCAGGCCGATGGGGTCCATGAAGCGGTGACACGAGTTACACGTCGGATTGGCGCGGTGCTTCTCCAGAACCTCGCGCGTCGTCAGACGCCGACCGTCCTCAGAGCCCGCGCTTTCTTCAAACGCCGGTATATCGGGCGGTGGAGGCGGGGGGGGCGTGCCCATCAGCACCTCCATCACCCACTTCCCGCGCAGCACGGGTGACGTCCGCGCCGACATGGACGTCAGCAGCAGGACGCTCCCGTGACCCAGCACTCCGCTTCGGGTGTCGGCCGGGTACTGAACGCGCCGGAACTCGCTGCCTGACACGCCCGGAATTCCGTAGTGAAGGGCCAGCCGATCGTTGACGAATGTGTAATCCGCATTGAAAAGCTCGAGCAGGCTCCGGTCTTCCCGCACGAGGTGCGTGAAGAGCAGCTCTGTCTCCCGCACCATGTCGGCGCTGAGCTGGCGTGTGAAGTCCGGGTAGAGGAACGGCTCCGGCCGGTTCTTCTCGACATCCTGCAAGCGCAGCCACTGGTGGGCGAAGCGAGTGGCCAGCGCAGATGAACGCTCATCCTCGAGCATGCGGTCCACCTGTCGCTCGAGCATGCCCGGCTCAGACAGCCGGCCCTCGGCCGCGATCGTCAGGAGCTCGTCGTCCGGCCCCGTGGCCCACAGGAAGAAGGACAGGCGTGTCGCGAGATCGAGATCGCTCAGTCGATAGCTCTCGCCGGGTAGCAGGTCGGAAGGCGCACGCTCGAGCCGGAAAATGAACGACGGGCTTGCGAGAATCGCTTGGAGCCCCGTGCGCACGCCCACCTCGAAGCCCTGCTCCGCGGTAGCGCTCTCGTAAAAGGACATCGGCCCGGCGAGATCTTCCGGGGTGACGGGTCGCCGATACGCTTTTCGAGCCAGTCGCGAGAGGATCGACTCCGCGCAGGAACGCTCCTCGCCTGCGCTCGCCGCATCCGGGTAACACGTGAAGATCTCCCTGCGACTCGCCGTCTCGGAGACGCCGGCGGCGAAGAGCGGCCCCGTGATCGTCAGGTCGCGCAGGTGCGGCAACGCCGTGATACCGTAGTTCGCCCAGGCCCGCGAGTCCTCCCCGCCGACGGAGGACCAGCCAAACGGGCTGAGTCGATCCTCGTAGGGGCCGTCTATCTTCCGGACAAAGGCCGCCGAGATCTGGTGCTGACCGGCTGGGACGAAGATGGGCTCGGTTCTGATAGGCATTCTGGAGCCTCCGTTGTGCTCCAGAGCCAGAAGCGCGACTCCCTCGCCGTTGATCGCGATATCTATGTCCTCATATCCCGTCGCCCTGCCGAAGAGGGTCTCCACGTCAAAGACGTATTCGCCGTCTGCAGGGAAATAGTGGGTCACGACCATCCCGCCTCGGGTTCCGAACGGCGTACCCTCGATGTGGTCCCACGCGTGCTGCGAGACCTCGATCGGGCTCGTGTACTTCGTCGGGGTCGAGAGCGCCTCCGGGTTGCCCATGGCCAGCCGGCTGACCTCGGTCGCGGCCCTCAGGTACGCCTCCATCAGGGTCACGGAAAGCCCCTGAGCGTCCGACATGTTGTCGAAGTTGCCCAGGTACGTGTCGGCCGGGAGCCAACGTCCGGCGTCCACCTCCAGCGCGAGGAGGTCACGGATCACCCTGGAGTACTCGGCCCGATTGAGCCGCTGGAACCTGCGAGCACCCGGATTCGGATTGGCTGCGGCGGCCTCGTCGACCACCGACTCGAGGGTCTCCACGAGCGCCAAGAGGGTGTCCGCGGGCGGGCGGTCCTGCCCCGGAGGCGGCATCATCCCGGCCCGGAGCTTCAGGATCATTTTCTCGGCGGTCTCTGCCTGCTCGTGCGCGGTTTCGACATCGAAGCCTACGAGCGACAGGTTGCCGCTCAGCCGGATTTCATTATGGCACCGGACACAGTACCCCTCGATGACCTCGTTCAGCTCGGCGGGCTGCGCGACCGTGAGCGAGACGGACTCGCCGCTGAACCAGGGGGTCGCCGCAGCAGCAGACCCGACCGCACCGACGCCAGGGGGCTGACTCCATAACGAAAGCCAAATTCCCAGCACGGTGGCGGTGGCAGCGAGTGTCTTCATGCTTCGACCTCCGGTGGATGCTGGCACCTTCGGTGCCACACGATCCCCGCGCGTAACGAGCCCAGCGGTGGAATCTAGGGAGGGGGTCAGGAAAAAACAAAGACCCATCGCCTGATCGGGAAGAAGCGAGGGGGCGGGTCATCGAGCAGCCGAAGTACGAGCAGACTCATAAGGATTGGGGTTTCTTACGTTCGAGGGTGAGGGTCAGACCGCCCTCATCAAGCGGCTCGTGGCCATGTTCCTCATGGTCGCCTAGCTTTCGGCCATTCCTATCTAGGCCTGTCGAACTGTTTTGCCGCTGAGCCCCCCTCGCGAGGAGTGAGAATGTCGGACCGAGTGACGGTCGTCTATGACGGTCATCTGGCCGTGGTCACCCTGAATTATCCGGACCGGATGAATGTCCTGAATCGGCAAGGGTGGGAGGCTCTCGCCAAGGCCATGACGGCTCTGGGGGACGACCCGGGTGTCCACTGCGTGGTGATCGAGGGTGCCGGGGATCGGGCCTTTTCTGCCGGCTCCGACATCGGGAGGTTCCCTGAGGAGCGTCAGACGCCCGAGCAGGTTCGGGCGTACGGCCAGGCCCTCGAGTCCGCGCTTGAAGCGCTTCGGGGCTGCCGCCACCCGACCGTGGCGCTGATCCTTGGGGATTGTGTAGGTGGCGGCCTGGAGATCGCGGCCTGTTGTGACCTGAGAATTTGCGGTGAATCCAGCCGCTTCGGGGCGCCGATCAACCGGCTGGGTCTCACGATGTCCTACACTGAGTTGGGTCCGCTCGTCGACCTGGTCGGTCCCTCGGGGGCCCTTGAGATCT
>Ga0209988_10002659_pt1 | contig 11819 bp, 10 predicted proteins | sample N075metaG_FD_183115 | JGI IMG/M metagenome (GOLD analysis project Ga0209988, IMG submission 183115) | Deep subsurface microbial communities from Kermadec Trench to uncover new lineages of life (NeLLi) - N075 metaG (SPAdes) (version 2) | ecosystem: Environmental > Aquatic > Marine > Ocean trench... | reverse complement strand
GGATGTGCTCGTCCATCTGCCTGAGTTCGTGGCCGAAGGTGCGCGCCGTGTCGAACACCGCCTCGCCGTATTTGAAGCCGCGGTCGCGAAACGGGATCAACACTTCGCTCTCGGGTACATAGCGGCCGTTGAAATAGGCGATTCGTTCGTTGGCGCGTTCGACCATCGGCTTCCTCCTAGTGCATTGTGCGGTCACCTTCACTTCGTGAAGATGACCTGCGCTCAATCGCCGCGCATGCCAATCTTAATCCCATAAGGACTGGTCGAACGGTCGACGGGCCGCCTCTTGTCCCAATAAGGTCGGCGCGGCCTGGTAGATTTCGACCGAGCCTGATCGGATCGGATTGTGCTCTACCGATTCCTCGACGCGAGTTCACACCGCGGCGAGCCGCCGGGCACGATGCCGCATCAGCCACCAGGCGGTAGGCACCAGCCCCCCGACCGAACGGTTCCCCGGAACAAACCGAATCCCCAGGGGTCGCGGCCGAACGCTTTGAGCGCCGTGGCGTGAGGCGAACGGTTGCGCCTTTCCGGTTCGCTCGGCGACGGCGCGGCGCGCGACCGCGCAAGATTATCGTGCGCTCAAGCGCCGCGCATGCTTCAGGCGATTGCCACGAGCATCGCCTCGCAGACCGCGATCTCGGCCTCGGCCTTGTCGCGTTCGGCGTCGCTGTCGGCGTCGGCCAACTCGTCCTGGGCGGCCTTCAGCCGCTCCTCGACCTCGCCGCGGTCGAGCTCATCGACCGGATACGCCTCGCTCGACAGCACGGTGCAGCCCCGCTCGTTGACCTCGGCGAAGCCGTCGGCAACGAAGATGCGCTGGTCGATCTTGTCGCCTTCGTAGACGTCGATCACGCCGGCGCGCACGGTCGAAATGAACGGCGCGTGGCCCGGCAGCACGCCGAAGTCGCCCTCGGCGCCCGGCACGACAACCATGTCGACCGAGACCGAGGCCAGCAGAGCCTCGGGCGAGGCGAGTTCGAAGGCGACTTTGTCGCTGCTCATGACACGCGCCTCACGCCGCCTCCGCCGCCATTCGCTTGCCCTTCTCGACCGCGTCCTCGATGGTGCCGACCATGTAGAAGGCCGCCTCGGGCAAGTGGTCGTATTCGCCGGCGCAGACCGCCTTGAAGCCGGCAATCGTGTCGGCCAGCTGAACCAGCTTGCCGGGCGTGCCGGTGAACACCTCGGCGACGAAGAACGGCTGCGACATGAAGCGTTGGATCTTGCGCGCCCGGGAGACCGCCAGCTTGTCCTCTTCGGACAGCTCGTCCATGCCCAGGATGGCGATGATGTCCTGCAGCGATTTGTACGTCTGCAGGATGCGCTGAACCTCGCGCGCGACGGTGTAGTGCTCCTCGCCGATGATGCGCGGATCGAGCATGCGCGATGTCGAATCGAGTGGATCGACGGCGGGATAAATGCCCAGTTCGGCGATCTGGCGCGACAGCACCGTGGTCGCATCGAGGTGCGCGAACGACGCCGCCGGCGCCGGGTCGGTCAGGTCGTCGGCGGGCACGTAAATCGCCTGCACCGAGGTGATCGAGCCCTTCTTGGTCGACGTGATACGCTCCTGCAGGTAGCCCATGTCGGTCGCCAAGGTCGGCTGATAGCCGACCGCGCTGGGGATGCGGCCCAACAGCGCCGAGACCTCGGAGCCCGCCTGGGTGAAGCGGAAGATGTTGTCGATGAACAACAGCACATCCTGGCCTTCCTCGTCGCGGAAGTACTCGGCCAGCGTCAGACCGGTCAGGCCGACCCGCGCCCGCGCACCCGGCGGCTCGTTCATCTGGCCGTAGACCAGCGCCGCCTTCGAGTTGTCGCCCTCGAGGTCGATGACGCCGGATTCGATCATCTCGTGGTAGAGGTCGTTGCCCTCGCGGGTCCGCTCGCCGACGCCGGCGAACACCGAGTAGCCGCCATGCGCCTTGGCGATGTTGTTGATCAGCTCCATGATGATGACGGTCTTGCCGACACCGGCGCCGCCGAACAGGCCGATCTTGCCGCCCTTGGCGTAGGGCGCCAGCAGGTCGACGACCTTGATGCCGGTGATCAGGATCTCGGCCTCGGTCGATTGGTCGACGAAGGCCGGCGCGGTGGCGTGGATCGGCGCCGTCCGCTTGGCGTTGATCGGGCCGCGCTCGTCGATCGGTTCGCCGATCACGTTCATGATGCGGCCCAGCGTCTCGGGTCCCACCGGCACGGTAATCGAGGCGCCCGTGTCGACGACCTCCTGGCCGCGCACCAGGCCCTCGGTCGCGTCCATGGCAATCGTGCGAACCGTCGATTCCCCAAGATGCTGCGCGACCTCGAGCACCAGGCGTCGGCCCTGGTTCGTGGTCTCGATCGCATTGAGGATCGCCGGCAGGTCGCCGTCGAACTTTACGTCGACGACGGCACCAATGACCTGGCTGATCTTGCCGACAACGTTCTTCATAATGTCGCTCCCTTGGGCATGTCGTGTGCGTGGTGACCGGCCGTGCGCCTTACAGCGCCTCGGCGCCGGTCACGATTTCAATCAGTTCCTTGGTGATCGCGGCCTGACGTGTGCGGTTGTAGACCAGCGTTAGGTTTTCGATCATGTCGCCGGCATTGCGCGTGGCATTGTCCATCGACATCATGCGCGCCGCCTGTTCGCTCGCCGAACTCTCCAACAGCGCGCGGTAGATCTGGACTGCGAGATTGCGCGGCAGCAAATCGGCGAGGATTTCCTCCTCGTCGGGCTCGTATTCATAGATCGCGCGCACTTCGTCGCTCGCCGCCTCGTCGTCGGCGCCGTCGTCGGGCACGCCATAGGGCACCAGCTGCTGCACGGTGACCTGCTGGCTGACGACCGACTTGAAGTGGTTGTAGACCACGGTGCAGACGTCGAACTCGCCCTCGTCGAACATGTCCGCGATGCGCTCGGCGATCGCCAGTGCCTTGTCGAAATGCAGACCGCCGCGGTCGAGCTCCTCGATGGTGTCGACGATCAGGCTACCGTAGTCACGCGTCAACTGGTCGCGTCCCTTGCGCCCGAGGCAGAGCAGTTTGACCGTCTTGCCGTCTTCCCTGAGGGCGGCGATGCGGCCGCGCACGGCGCGCACGATCGACGAGTTGAAGCCGCCGCACAGGCCGCGGTCCGAGGTCGTGACGATCAAGAGATGCGTCTGATCCGCGCCGTTGCCGGCGAGCAGGCGCGGTGCGTTCTCGCCGCTGCCGATGCTGACCGCGATCGCCCGCAACATCCGCTCCATGCGCTCGGCGTAGGGTCGCGCGGCCTCGGCGGCCTCCTGCGCGCGGCGCAGCTTGGACGCCGCGACCATCTGCATCGCCTTGGTGATCTTCTGCGTCGACTTGACGCTTTTGATCCGGATGCGGAGATCTTTGAGGTTGGCCATGGGCTGCCCGTTTCCGGCGTCTCAATTCCTAGGCGAAGGACTTGGTGAAGGCTTCGACGATTCCCTTGAGCTTCGCCTCGGTCTCGTCGGAAATCTCGCCCTCGTCGCGGATCGTCGCCAGCACGTCGGCGTGCTTGTCGCGCATTTCGTTAAGCAATTCCGCCTCGTAGCGCGTGATGACACCGAGCTCGAGGCCGTCGAGATGGCCGCGCACACCGGAATAGACCGCCACCACCTGCTCCTCGACCGGATAGGGGGTGTACTGGTCCTGCTTGAGAATCTCGGTCAGCCGCGCGCCGCGCTTCAAGAGGCGTTGGGTCGAGGCGTCGAGGTCCGAGCCGAACTGAGCGAAGGCCGCCATCTCGCGATACTGGGCGAGCTCCAGCTTGATCGAGCCGGCGACCTGCTTCATCGCCTTGGTCTGCGCCGCCGAACCGACGCGACTGACCGACAAGCCGACGTTGATGGCCGGCCGGATGCCCTGATAGAACAGCTCGGTCTCGAGGAAGATCTGGCCGTCGGTGATCGAAATCACGTTGGTCGGGATGTAGGCCGAGACGTCGCCGGCCTGGGTCTCGATGATGGGCAGCGCGGTGAGCGAGCCGCCACCGTTTTCGTCGTTCATCTTGGCGGCGCGCTCGAGCAGCCTGGAGTGCAGGTAGAAGACGTCGCCGGGGAACGCCTCGCGGCCCGGCGGGCGGCGCAGCAGCAGCGACATCTGGCGGTAGGCGATCGCCTGTTTCGACAGATCGTCGTAGATGATCAGCGCGTGCATGCCGTTGTCGCGGAAGTACTCGCCCATCGTGCAGCCGGAGTAGGGCGCCAGGAACTGCAGCGGCGCCGGCTCCGACGCCGTTGCGGCGACGACGATGGTATATTTCATCGCGTCGTAATCGGTCAGCGTCTTGACGATCTGCGCCACGGTCGAGCGCTTCTGGCCGATCGCGACGTAGATGCAGTAGAGCTTCTTGGATTCGTCGTCGCCCTCGTTGATCGTCTTCTGGTTGATGATGGTATCGATCGCGACGGCGGTCTTGCCGGTCTGGCGGTCGCCGATGATCAGCTCGCGCTGGCCGCGCCCGACGGGCACCAGGCTGTCGAGCGCCTTGATGCCGGTCTGCATCGGCTCCGAGACCGACTTGCGCGGGATGATGCCGGGCGCCTTGACGTCGACGCGGGCGCGCTCCTCGGTCTCGATCGGCCCGCGACCATCGATCGGGTTGCCCAGCGCGTCGACGACGCGGCCCAGCAGTTCCTTGCCGATCGGCACGTCGACGATGGCGCCGGTGCGCTTGACGATGTCGCCTTCCTTGATGTCGCGGTCGTCGCCGAAGATGACGATGCCGACGTTGTCGGCCTCGAGGTTCAGCGTCATGCCCTTGATGCCGCCGGGAAACTCGACCATCTCGCCGGCCTGCACCTGGTCGAGCCCGTAGACGCGGGCGATGCCGTCGCCGACCGAGAGCACCTGGCCGACCTCGGCGACCTCGGCTTCGGTGCCAAAGCTGGCGATTTGCTCCTTGATAATCGCGGAAATTTCCGCGGCGCGGATATCCATTACCCGATCCCTTTCATCGCGAGATGCAATCTTTGAAGCTTGGTGCGCATCGAGGTGTCGACCATGCGCGAGCCGACGCGCACGACGAGTCCGCCGAGCAACGCGTCGTCGACCTTGGTCTCGACCGCGACGTCACCACCGATGGCGCGCTTGAGGGCCGCCGTGATGGCGCTCACCTGGCTGTCGTCGAGCGCGACCGCGGCGGTCACTTCGGCGCGCACTTCGCCGCGGTGCGCGGCGAGCAAGCGGTTGAAGGCGGCGACGATGTCGGCGAGCGCGAACAGGCGCCGGCGCTCGGCCAGCAGGCCGATGAAGCGGCGTGTCAGATCGGTTGCGCCGGCGCGCTCGAGGAGCGCGGCGACGGCCCGCGATTGCTCGGCGCGGGTCAGCACCGGGCTGCGCACCAGGCGCCGCAAATCATCGCTTTCGACAAGCATATCGCTGAGCGCGCCAAGATCCGCCGCGACCTCGTCGATCGCCTTGTCTTCAGCCGCCAGATCGAACAGGGCGGCTGCATACCGCCCGGCGAGACCGGCTACCCCACTGACATTTGTCGCCACGCCGGATTACCCCCAACGTCCCCGCAAAAAAAATTTGCGAACTTTTTGCCGTCCTCCAAACACGACACGAGCTCATAGAAAAAGCCCGGCCGAGGCCGACACCTAGCCCACAGCGTGTTGCTAACATAGGACCTTCGGCGATGCAACATCGCCCGCGCGGGCGGCGTCGGAAGGCCTATACCAAGGGTCTCTATCACTGACCCTTGGTATTCACATGAAGCTGTAAGGGTCGACGTCGATCTGCACGCGCAGGCCGCCGCGCGGGCCGACGTTGTCGAGCCATTCGTGGAGCAAACGCTGGATGTGCGTTTCGCGCGGCGTCTTCATCAGGAGGCGGTATCGGTAGCGGCCGCGCAGCAACGCGAGCGGCGCCGGCGCCGGGCCGAGCACCTCGACGCCGCCGTCGCGCGGCGCGGTCTGGCTCAGCCGCCGCGCGAGTCGCCGGACCGCGTCCTCGGCAGGGCCCGAGACGATGACCGCGGCGAGCCGGCCGAACGGCGGCATGCCGCGGTCGCGTCGGTCGGCCGCCTCGAGTCGCAGGAAGCGATCGCGGTCGCCGTCGACCAGCGCCTGCATGACCGGATGCTCGGGCATGTAGGTCTGCACCAGCACGCGGCCCGGACGATCGGCGCGGCCGGCGCGCCCCGCCACCTGGTGCAAAAGCTGGTAGGTGCGCTCGGCGGCGCGCAGGTCGCCGCCCGCCAGGCCGAGATCGGCGTCGACCACGCCGACCAGGGTGAGCAGCGGGAAATGGTGGCCCTTGGCCATGATCTGGGTGCCGATCAGCAGATCGATCTCGCGCGCCGCCACGCGACGCACCAGTTCGGCCGCGGCCGCCGGGCCGCCGACCGTGTCGCTCGCCATGACCGCGAGACGCGTCTCGGGGAACAGCGCGGCGACCTCTTCGGCGAGGCGCTCGACGCCCGGACCACAGGCGGCGAAACGGTCCTCGGCGCCGCAGCTCGGGCAGTCGTCGGGCAGCCGCGCCGCATAACCGCAATGATGGCATTCGAGGCGCCCGAGATGGCGGTGTTCGACGAGCCACGCCGTGCAGTTTGGGCAACCCATCCGAAAGCCGCAGGCGCGGCACAGCGTAAGCGGCGCATAGCCCCGGCGATTGAGGAACAGCATGGCCTGTTCGCCGGCCTCGAAAGTCGTCGTCAGCGCCTCGCTCAGGACGGGCGAGATCCATCTGCCGGCGACCAGCGGCGCGTTGCGCATGTCGATCGCCTCGATCGTGGGCAGCGTCGCGCGGCCGTGCCGGTCGGGCAAGCCGAGGCGGTCGTAACGCCCGGCCTCGACGTTGGTCACCGTCTCGAGCGACGGCGTCGCCGAGCACAGCACGACGGGCACGCCTTCGAGCCGGCCGCGCACCACGGCCATGTCGCGGGCGTGGTAGATGACGCCATCTTCTTGCTTGAACGAGGCGTCGTGCTCCTCGTCGACGACGATCACGCCGAGTTCGGAGAACGGCAAAAAAAGCGCCGAGCGCGCGCCGACGACGACGCGCGCGGCGCCATCGGCGACCGCGCGCCAGGTGTCGCGCCGCTGGGCATGGGTCAGTTCCGAGTGCCATTCGGCGGGCGCCGCGCCGAAGCGGGCGGCGAAGCGCGTCAGCCATTGCGCGCCGAGCACGATCTCGGGCAGCAGCACGAGCGCCTGCCGCCCCCGCTCGAGCGCCTCGGCTATGGCCGCGAAATAGACCTCCGTCTTGCCCGCGCCGTTGACGCCGTCGAGCAGCGTGACGCCGAAGCACGCCGCGCCAACCTTGCCGGCAAGGTCGTCCGCCGCGGCCTTTTGCGCCGCCGACAGCGTGGGCCCCGGGTGGCGCCAGTCGGGCGTCTCGAAATACGCGCGCGGCGACAGGACGACGCTTTCGAGCACGCCGGCGTCGGCCAGCGCGCGCACGACGCCCGGGCTGACGCCGGCGGCGCGCGCCAGCTCGGCGGCCGGGCGCGGCGGACCGTCGGCGACCTCGGCGAGCACGCGCGCGCGTGCCGCGGTCATGCGTTCGGGCTCGATCGACCCCTTGCCGTACGCGGTGCGCGGCCGGGGCGGCTCGAGCGCCTCGGGCACGTTCATCGCCATGCGCAAGACGGCGCCCGGCGGCGTCAGCGTATAGCCCGCGACCCAGTCGACGAAATCCCTGAGCGGCGCGGTCATCGGCGGCGCGGGCAACCGCGCGCGGACATCCTTGAGCTTCTCGTCGGCGACCTGGCCGCCGCCTTCGCCCCACACGACGCCGACCAGTTCGCGCCGGCCAAGCGGCACGCGCACGAAGCTGCCCGGCGGGCCCAATAGATGGTCCGGCAGCCGGTAGTCGTAGGCCTCGCTGAGCGGCAGCGGCAACAGGACGCTGACACGACGGTCGCCGGAATGCGTGGATTCGCCGGTGTCGGGGGAACTGGTGCGGCGCAAAACCATGGTCTACACTGTGGCGGTCGAAGCGGTGGGCTTCAAGCATTGCGCGCAAGCCCGTCGCGCATCGGCGAAAAGAACGATAGGCTGAGGACATGAAGTTTTTTGTCGATACCGCAGACGTCGAGGAGATTCGCGAGTTCGCCGCCACCGGCATGCTCGACGGCGTGACCACGAACCCGTCGCTGGTCGCCCAGTCGGGGCGCGACTTTTTCGAGGTGCTGGCCGAGATCTGCGCGCTGGTCGAAGGACCGGTGAGCGCCGAGGTGACCGCCACCGAGACCGACGGCATGTTGGCCGAGGGCCGCAAGCTCGCCGAGGTGGCGCCCAACATCACGGTCAAGGTGCCGCTCACCTGGGACGGCCTCAAGGCGTGCCGGAGCCTGACCCAGGGCGGCATCAAGGTGAACGTCACCCTGTGCTTCTCGGCGGCCCAGGCGATCCTCGCCGCCAAGGCGGGCGCGGCCTTCGTCTCGCCCTTCGTCGGCCGGCTCGACGACATCGGCCAGAACGGCATGAACCTGATCGCCGAGATCCGCGAGATCTACGACAATTACTCGGACAGCTTCCGAACCGAGATCCTGGTCGCCTCGATCCGCCACCCGATCCACGTCGTCGAGGCTGCGCGTATCGGCGCCGACGTCGCTACCGTGCCGCCCAAGGTGCTGCGCCAGCTCGTCAACCATGCGCTCACCGACAAGGGCCTCGCCGCCTTCCTCGCCGACTGGCGGAAGACCGGCCAGACGATCATCGCCGGATAGCGGGGCAGCGGGAGCGCGCCATGGCATTGCCGACCGACACCGCCGCCCTCGACACGACACCGGACGCCAGCGCCGACCAGGTCGCCGCCTATCTAAGGCGCCATCCCGATTTCCTGATCGACCATCCCGAGCTGCTCGATGTCTTGGCGCCGCCGTCACGGATCGCCGGCGACGGCGGTGGCGTGGTCGATATGCAGACCTTCATGATCGACCGGCTGCGCCGCGAGATCGGCGCGCTCCGGGACGAGCAATCCGCCCTCGTCTCGACCAGCCGGCGCAGCCTGTCGAAACAGCGCCAGGTGCACGCCGCGGCGATCGCCATGCTCGGCGCGACGACCTTCGAGCATCTGATCGAGGTCGTTACCGTCGACTTCCTGTCGCTGCTCGACCTCGACGTCTCGACGCTGTGCGTCGAGAATTGCGCCGACAGCGTGCCGCGCGACGCCCGCGCCCGCGTGCTGTGTGTCGAGCCAGGCATCATCGACGCCGTGCTCGGCACCGAGCGCGACATGGTTTGCGCCCCGGAGGATGCCGGCGACGCGCGCGTCTTCGGCGCCGGCGCCGGGCTGGTTCGCTCGGCCGTGCTGGTGCGTATCGCGCTCGGCGCCTCCGCGCCGGCCTGCCTGCTGGCGCTCGGTTCGCGGCACACCGGCCGCTTCCGCGCCGGCCGCAGCGCCGAGCTGATCGACTTCCTGGCCCGCGCGTTGGAGCTCTGCATGCGCACCTGGCTCGACCTGCCGGCGGCGGCGCGTAAGTAACCGTCGCGGCGGCGCGCCGCGCACAAACAGCGCTCGCGGCGGCGCGCCGCGGCGTGTGGTTCGTAGTTACGGGACTGTTTTTGAGATGACCCGCGTACCCGCCATCGAGATCACCGCCGCCCCCGCGCTGGTCGAGGCGGTCGAGCGCTGGCGGCGCTGGCTGGCCGACGAGCGGCGCGCCTCGGCGCATACGCTCGACGCCTACGACCGCGACCTCGCCGGCTTCCTCGCTTTCCTCTCCGAGCACTTGGGCGGCCGGCCGAGTCTCGCCGATCTCGGCGCGCTGCGCATAACCGACTTCCGAAGCTGGCTGGCCAAGCGTGCCATGGATGGCCTGACGCCCGCGTCGCGTGCGCGCGCCGTTTCGGTTGTCCGCGGGTTCTTCCGCCATTTGGATAAGGAAGGTCTCGTCCACAATCCGGCGTTAGCCGCGTTGCGCACGCCCAAGCAGCAGCGGCCGGCGCCGCGGCCCCTGACCGTCGACCAAGCGCGCGCCACGGTCGAGGCGGTCGGCGAGCTCGGCGCGACGCCGTGGATCGGCAAACGCGACCGGGCGCTGATCGCGCTGCTCTACGGCGCCGGCCTGCGGATCGGCGAGGCGTTGGGGCTCGACCGCGGCGCCCTGCCCAGCGCCGGGCGCGGCGACGCGGCGATCGTCATCACCGGCAAGGGCGACAAGCAGCGCGTCGTCCCGCTGCTCGCGGTGGTGCGCGCCGCGATCGCCGACTATCTCGCCGCCTGCCCCTACCAGCTCGGCGACGACGGCCCGCTGTTCGTCGGCGCCCGCGGCGGCCGGCTCAACGCCAGCGTGATTCAGGCGCGGCTCCGCATGTTGCGCGGCTTCCTCGGTCTGCCGGCCAATGCGACGCCGCACGCGCTGCGCCACAGCTTCGCGACCCACCTGCTGGCCGCGGGCGGCGATCTGCGCACCATCCAGGAGCTGCTCGGCCACGCCTCGCTCTCGACCACCCAGCGCTACACCGAAGTCGACGCCGAGAGCCTGCTCAGGGTCTACCACGCGGCGCACCCCAAGGCCCGCGGATGACGGGTCCGACCGTCGATTTCTACTATGGCCTGGGCAGCCGCTATTCCTATCTGGCGGCGACCCAGATCGCCGCGCTCGAGGCCGAAACCGGCTGCCGCGTCGCTTGGCACCCGATCGACAGCCGCGCGCTGATCCCGCGCGGCGGCGGCGACCCGTTCGACGGCAGCGTCATCTCGGGCCAATACGATTGGGCCTACCGGCGCTATGACGCCGAAAGCTGGGCGGCGTTCTACGGCGTGCCCTACAACGAGCCGAATTTCGATCATTACGTGCCCGCCGAGCTGGCCCGCGCGGCGGGCGCGGCCAAACGGCTCGGCGCCGTCGTGCCCTACAGCCACGCGCTGTTTCGCAAGGTATTCGTCGACGGCGGGGTGATCGACGAAGCGGTCTATGCGCGCCTCGCCGAGGACGTCGGCCTCGACCGCGACGCCTTCGCCGCGACGCGCGCCGACGCCACGCTGGACGCCGAACTCGCCGCCACGGTCGACGCCGTGCAGGCGCGCGGCGCGTTCGGCGTACCGACCTTCTTCGCCGGCGACCGCCTGTTCTGGGGCAACGACCGCCTGGTCCTGCTGCGCCACCACCTGCTTGAAACCGACGCCTGATTTAAACGTAAGCAGTATATATTTATTGACGGGTTGCCGGAACAGTTAATTGTATACTGCTTACGTTTTAATACGCCGCGCCAGGAGCGCCAGCGCGACCGGGCCCATGAAGACGGCGACACCGAGGCTGGCGAAGGCGAGGCCCCAGCCCAGCAGATGGTCGGCGCCGGCGATGTCGAGCACGACGCCGAAGGCGAGCGGGCCGATGAAGGCGCCGACGAAGCCGAGCCCCGCATGCACCGCCATCACCGCGCCACGGCCGCCCTCCGGCGCGGCCTGCACGGCGCCCGTCGTGATCGCCGCCGAATCGGCGGTGACGAATATGCCGTAGACCATCGCCAACGCGGCGACCAGCGGGAACGGCAAGCCGGCCGTGAAGCCATAGAGCGCGGCGAGCAGCGCCGAGATGCTCATGATCGTCGCGATGTAGCGGCGCCGCGGGAAGCGCATGGCGATCTCGCCGCCGATGATGCTCGACGGCACGGCGATCAGCGCCACCAGCGTCGCGATCAGCGTGACGTTCCACCCCCCATAGCCGGGCTGCAGCGTCTGGCTGAAGACCAGGAAGGCGACGATCCAACCGCGCAGGCCGAACAGCTCCCAATTGTGCGCCGCGTAGGCCAGGATGTAGCCCATCGCCTCGCGGTTGCGCAGCACCGGGCGAAAATCGAGCAGATGCGTCTCGGGCACCGGATGCACCGTGCCGCGGCGCACGGTCAAGGCCCAGCCGGCGA
>Ga0209988_10002655_pt1 | contig 11824 bp, 12 predicted proteins | sample N075metaG_FD_183115 | JGI IMG/M metagenome (GOLD analysis project Ga0209988, IMG submission 183115) | Deep subsurface microbial communities from Kermadec Trench to uncover new lineages of life (NeLLi) - N075 metaG (SPAdes) (version 2) | ecosystem: Environmental > Aquatic > Marine > Ocean trench... | reverse complement strand
CACCGCTCCATTTACGTAACCCCTATGGCGATCGCGATCATCGTCACGCTTGGCGTTTTCGCGATGCTGATATTCGCATCAGGATTCGCAGCGGAATTGGATGCCGTGATTTTTGGAGCAACCAATATTGCCGGGGAAGCGGAGCGCAAGGCGGCATTGACCGGATTCTTCCTCGGGACGTCGTGGGTGTTTCTGATCGCCCTGGCGGTCCTGACTGTGTTTTATTGTCTCGACTCGCTTTATGCAGAACGTAAAGACAAGAGCATTTTGTTCTGGCGGTCGATGCCGGTCACTGACGCCGAGACAGTTATCTCCAAGCTGATTACTGCGCTGCTTGTCATTCCAGTGGCCGCCATCATCGGAATTATCGCGACTCATCTTGTCAACCTCGTCGTAACGAGTGTCTGGGTGTCGATGAAGGGCGGTGATGCAAGCTTGTTGATATGGGGGTCGGTGTCGTTGCTTGATAACTGGCTGGCAGCGGTCATCGTGATCCTGGCAACTGGCATCTGGATGTCGCCATTCATTGGCTGGTTTTTGTTCGTCTCCGCTTATACGAAGCGCTCTCCATTGTTGATGGCATTCATGCCGCTGGTCCTGATCGCATTACTCGAGAAGATTATTCTGCGGACGCACATATTTGCGGAATATGTACTGGGTCGTGCAGACGAGATACCATTGATTCGCACCGAGAACGTCGAGCGGTTTTTTGATGAGGAACAATGGCGTATTGCGGAAGGGGCCACGCACCTGCTCGTGCACCTGGATATCGTGCAGTTCCTGACGAGCCCCGCTACGTGGGCCGGTATCATCGTCTGTGGATTGCTATCGACCGCTGCTATCTACGTTCGTCGTTATCGCGACGAAAGCTAATCTCAAGCGAGTATTTCTCTGCCGATCTTCAGGCTTTGCCGCGAATTTCGTATTTGCGCAGCTTGCCCCGGAACTGGTGGTAGCTTAGTCCGAGCAGATCGGCAGCCATGCGCTGATTGAAGCGCGCCTTCTCAAGTGCTGCTCGCAGCAGGTCAGTCTCTGTATCATTCAGCCGCTGTTGCAGGTCCGTCGGCAGCAATGGTGGCAGGGGCGAAACTGCAGTTTGCGGGCTCACTGTCTCGACTTGTGCCAATCTGAATGGCGAATCGAACGGGTCAATTGCCAGGTCTGAAATTGGCTTTTCTGGATTTGGGGAACGATAAATCGTTCGCTCTATGGTGTTCTTGAGTTCACGCACATTGCCCGGCCATTGATTGCGCAATAGCGCAGACGAGGCGCGTGAACTGAAGCCCGGAAAGTAGCTCCACTTTAATTCGCTCGCCATATTGATCGCGAACGCATGCGCCAACGGCATGATGTCCTCGAATCTTTCACGCAGTGGCGGTATTGTAATCACGTCGAAAGCGAGCCGATCGAGCAGGTCCGCGCGAAACCGTCCGTCGGCCGCGAGCGCCTGCAGATCTGCGTTGCTGGAGCCGACAATACGCACGTCCACCTGCAGCGTTTCGCTACCACCGACTCTTTGAATTTCGCCGTACTCGATAGTGCGCAGAATCTTCTCCTGCATACGCAAGGAGATTGACGCAAGTTCGTCGAGGATGAGTGTTCCACCATCGGCTCGCTCGAAATGACCAATATGAGTTTTTATCGCGCCGGTGAATGCTCCTGCATCATGGCCGAACAGTTCGGATTCGAGGATCGACTCTGTCAAGGCGGCACAGTTTACTTTCACGACCACCTGTTCCCATCGATCTGACAGGTAATGCAGCCGTGAGGCGACCAATTCCTTGCCGGTACCGCGCTCTCCTATCACCAGGACCGGTTTGGAGAGGGGGGCGGCGCGTGACACATGCTCGAGCATCGCAAGGAAGGCTGGAGCCTCACCGATGATTTGCTGGGTTGCTGCGGATGATGGCATTGGTCAATTAAGCCAAATAGTAACGAAAATAGCTAATATATAGCGAATATAACCATTATTGAGGTAGCTTATAATTCCTCTTAATGTTCGTTTAAGAGTTATAAAACAATAACTTATGAAAATAACGGGGCGTTGGCACGATTGCTGCAATTAAGTAAGCTAAGTTTCACCCAAAAGAGGACAAATTCATGGGCATATTCACGAGATTCAGTGACATCGTGAACTCCAATATCAATGCGATTCTCGATAAGGCAGAGGACCCGGAGAAAATCGTCCGCCTGATGATTCAGGAGATGGAGGACACCCTGGTCGAAGTACGTTCAGCCGCGGCTCGCTCTATCGCGGACAAGAAAGACCTCAACCGCAAGATCGAGTCGTTCGAGCATGAGTTCGGCGGATGGGAAGATAAAGCGGAACTGGCAATACGCAAAGATCGCGAGGACCTGGCCAAGGCTGCCCTGGTTGAGAAATCTCGCGTTTCATCGGCGGTCGATCTCCTGAAACAGGACTACATTGCCGTTGACGAAGGCCTCGCAAAACTCAATGAAGATATCGCGCGGCTCGAAAGCAAACTTCTTGACGCAAAAGTTCGGCAGAAAGCGCTGCTGGCGAGACACACAACGGCCAGAAGTCGCCTGGCCGCCCGCAAGAAAATCTACGATTACAGGATTGACGACGCGATGCTGCGGTTTGAACAGTACGCGCGGCGAATCGACGATGTTGAAGGCAGGATAGAGGCATACGACCTTGGTCTGCCAAAGGATCTGCATCACGAGTTTGCGGGCCTGGAGGCAGAAGAATCTGTAAACGAGGAGCTGGACGCATTGAAACAACGTGTCGCAAGCGACAAGAGCGCACGCGCGGAGGCGAAATAATAATCGCGGATCAGAGGAGGAAAGAATGAGTCGAAACACCTGGACTATGGACTATGGGGCATTTCGTGGCTTCTATAGAGATCGTGAGAGCGGTTTGATATTCGGCGTGTGCGCGGGCATTGCAGATCGTTTCAATTTTCGAATTAGTATCGTCAGAGTCATAGCGGTTATCAGCCTGATGCTGTTTTTCTGGTTGACTGCGGCTATCTATCTTGGCGCAACGATGCTCATTAAAGACAAGCCGCTGGTTTATTACGGAGGCGACACAGAAAACGGTTTCTGGCGTACCTACCGTTCAGATTACAGGCATGGCACAGGGAGACGTACGTGAGAGCCATGGACGCAACTTCCGAGCGGCGTTTTTACAGAGATGCTGATCGAGCGCTCCTGGGCGGTGTTTGTGCAGGTCTCGCAGGTTACCTGGGGTTCAATCTGAAAATGACGCGCTGCCTGGCATTCATAGCGTTTCTAATGGCTATGCCGATTGCCGTAATAGGCTATCTTGCAGCCGTGTTTCTGATTCCGGCATCGTCAGGAAGAGTCTACGACAGGGCTGCGGAAAGAGAGTATCTGAAGCGCAAAAAAAAACGTAAACAAGACGCAGCGCGCGCGGCATCTCCACCGTCGGCGATAGCGGAAGAAGTTCGTCAGCGTTATCGGTCACTCGATGCACGTCTTGCAAGATTGGAAAAACACGTAACATCGAGGCGTTTTCAACTCGAGCAGGAATTTCGCAGGCTCTGACTAACAGAATTAGCACAGGGATAAATCAATGAATAACTTTTTCTGGATCGTATGCATTGTCGCGATTGTGTTTGCAGCGAGGTCATGGGACAAATACATGAAAATGAAACATAGGGAAAAAGAACACGATCCGGAACTTGAAGATTCGCTTGCCAAGATTGATTCGCTCGAGGAGCGCATCAGGGTTCTGGAACGCATAGTTACCGAAAGCAAGCATGATTTGGGCAAGGAGATTGATAATCTAAGGTAACAGGATAATCGGTGGCAAAAAAACGCCCGTCATTGACGGGCGTTTTTACTATGTGATTGTGATTCGAATCTATTTTGAACGTTGTTTGTAGGCGCGTATCTCGACATTGAATTGCTCCACAACAAGAGTCATTTCCTCCACTGCGGCATTGTATTTCTTGTTGTACATTGTGGAGCGCTTTTTTTTCGTTTTGTCATCAGCATCATCCATACCGGTTACGGCGACCTTCTCGTCCGCATCGATGCAATCCAGATATTCCTGCATCGCGGTCTGATAGGCATTAATTGCCTTAACGCCGACAAACATCTCATCCTGGGAGGCTACGCTGCCATCCGGTATTTCGGCAGGCCGGGAAGGATAATCGCAGGCCAAAACCGCTGGCGCGGAAAGAAAAAATACTGCGGCAACAACTGCTCTTATCATATTAATCATCGTGTCCATTGGTTCAAAACAAGCATCACCGACGCCGGGAGCTTATGGGTGCAGCGTCAATTTAATCACGTTGCCGATGCAGAGTGAAGTCAGGCGAATAGCGCCCTGTGAGTATCGGTGCCTTCTGCCTGTGCAAGCAGCAAGTCCAGATAGTTGTCTGAACTCATCGGATTGCCGAATAGCAAACCCTGAACATAGGTACAACCAAGTTTTTGCAGGCAGCTTAGTTGTGCTTCGACTTCAACTCCCTCTGCGACAACATCGATATTCATGTTGCGACCCATTTGGATTATGGTGTCGACAATCGTCGCGTCATCCGCATTGGTCACGATGTTTCGAACAAAGGATTTGTCGATCTTAAGGGTGCTGATCGGAAATTGTTGCAGCGCGCTCAGCGACGAATATCCTGTGCCGAAATCGTCAATCGCTAGATGCAGGCCCAGGCTGTACAACTGGTCAAGCAATTTAATCGTACGCTCGGGGTTTTCCATTAATGTCGTTTCGGTAATTTCCAACTCGAGCGAGGTAGGCGATACCTCGTGACCGCGCAAGATCGAGCTTATACGACTCACGAAATTAAGCTGTCGCAATTGTTTTAGCGATAGATTCACAGATATGCGACCGGGCGGTGATACCGACCTTTGCCAGATGCGGAAATCTTCACAAACCTTGTCCAGCACCCATTCACCTATTTCAAAAATCAGGCTGCTTTCTTCGGCGATGGGAATGAAATCTGAGGGCAATATAAGGCCACGGTCCGGCTGCTCCCAACGCACCAGTGCTTCGGCGCCAAAGATTTCGCCAGTCTTGAGGTTGTATTTGGGTTGATAATGCACCAGCAATTCGTCGCGCTCGAACGCCCGTTTGAGCTTGCTCTTTGTCATGAGGCGCTCAACCGAAGCCTCGTTCATTTTCGGCGCGTACATCGAATAGATGTTGCCGCCGGCGTCCTTCGAGTGATACAGCGCTGCGTCGGCGTTACGTATCAAATCGATTACGTTCGCCGCGTCCTTCGGATAGTAAGCGATGCCCATGCTTGCAGTCATGAAGACTTCATGGCCTTGTACGAAAAAGGGGTCGGCGAGGCGGTCCAGGAGTTTTTGGGCGAGCTCGCTGGTTGCAACGATGCCGGTTTCGTCGGGCCGCAGATCATTAACGATGACGGCGAACTCGTCACCGGCGAGACGGCCAATCGTAATGTGCTTTGGCAGTGCTGCTGATAAGCGCTCCGCGACTGTCTCAAGAGCAGCATCGCCGCCCAGATGCCCGAACGTATCATTGATCTCTTTGAAGTGGTCAATGTCGATATAGAACAGGCACAACGATTTTCCGGCGCGCCTCGCCCGGGCTATGCCGCGCTGCAGCAGGTGTTGAAACTGCATGCGATTCGGAATTTTTGTCAGCGGATCGATGCGTGCCAGGAAGCGGATTCGTTTCTCCGCACGTTGTCGCTCAGTAATATTCTGCGCGGCATAAATGCGACTCGAACTTGATCTATCACCGTTGTCAACGACGGAGCAAGTGTATGAAACTGGAATCAACTCACCAGACTTGCTTTGAAATATGCTTTCTTTCGGCAGGCCAGACGGCGGATCATCTGCCAGAGAATGCTTGTTTTTCGTCTTGACAATAAAGTCGATAGTCGTGCCCAGGAGTTCGCTCTCCTCGTAACCGAGCAGATGTGTGGTGGCGGTGTTGATTCGAGTAATCTTGCCATCGTGTGAGGTAACGATGATGGCCTCATTCATTCCGGACAGAATACTATCGACGTAGTCTCGCGAATGAGTCGTAGATAGCAGTTCTTGCCGCATATCGTTGAACACGACGGCGAGATCTCCGAGTTCGTCGTCAGCGGACTCAAGCAAGATCTCGCCAAAGTCCGCATCGCGCAATTTCTCTGCTTTTTCTTTGAACTGCCTGATGCGCTGCGTCTGATTGTGCAGAACCAGCCACACGATGCCACCGCAAAGCAGCAGCGTGGCCAGCGTTCCCGCACCTGCCCACATGTAACTGACACGCCGACTATCAAGCTCGGCTGTTGCAAGTCGCGCTGCGTAGCTCGCTGAATTCGCACGTAGCGCACCAAGTTCGAAAGCGCCGGACAATACGCCGATTTCTTCGCCATTTTTAACGACAGGTGATGCGATGACAAGACTCTCGGTTAACCAGGTTGTGGTCGTCGGATCCACGTCCGCAGGAAAGTCGCCAGCCGTGATGACTTGCTGCGAGTGGTCGGCGTATACAATACCGATCAAGTCCTGGTTGTCCGCCAGGGCGCGATGCAGAGTATTGACTAAAGCCGGGTCATCGAATCCAGACAGTGTCGTTACAAGGTGGTTTGCGGCATTGTCCAACTGGGCCCGCGCGTGCAGCGCAAAACTATCCCGCAGCAGCAAGTCATGTTGCGTCGCACTCGAAGCCACAAGCTGATTAGCCAGCGAACGGTACTGCCCATAAAAAATGGACACCATGATGAAGGACACGGCGACGCCAAGCGTCACCGCGAGCACTAGCAAGCGCGGAGGTCTGATGCCGATCATGTCATATTTATTATTCGGCTGGAAAACAGCTCTGAGTGTAGCATCCGTCGTTCAAATTGAAATAAACTTTCCAAATTGGACCAATAAAAACAACTTCTAGGCTTCGCTGTTACGTTTCTCAGTGAAATTGAGCAGTTCTTCATTTCCGGTTGTTTTCATGACGCCCTCAACGATGGCACCTTCCGCCACAGCGATGGCCTCCGCGGTTATCGTGCCGCTTATTTTTGCCGAATTCGTAATTTCGACTTTACCGACTGCGATAATGTCGCCTTCGACCCGCCCCGCGATGATGATATCGTCAGCTTTGATGGTGCCTTGCCAGCGACCGTTGTGCGCCAGGGTAATGGTTCCGCTGATATCGCAGTCACCGTCAACCTCGCCATTAATCAGAAAATCGCCGCTACCTGTAATGACGCCGCTAATCTTGCAGCCATCGTTTATAAGTGTTGCCGCGCCCGAGGATTTGTCGCGAAGTCGTCTGTTTTTGGCGTCGTTCATGCAGCTGCAGCTCCAATGAGAAAATCAGGAATTCCAGTGCGAATAGTACGCGTCGCCCCGGGAATTTGTTAGTCAGAACGCTGTTTCGCGCTTCTGGACTCATTGTGACTTTTCTTCTCGTTATAGCCATAGCCAATGGTTTCAATTGACACGAGTACCCCTCCTTCGAATATCAGGCGACGCATGAGTTTGCGCGGTCCGAAGTTATACACATACTCAATTAATACGACTTCCTGCATGTAGAGTCCGTAGCCCGGGTAATGATCGACAGTCACTCCTGGCGACAGAATTCGCCGGCGCGGAATATGGATTCCACGAAGCGCATGGCCAATCTGACGAATAGTTGCAGGTTTACCGCACGCAGCGCGAACCTGTGCTTCGTGCATGTCCTCAGTCACTATCTTGTTGCCACAGCGAAAAGCGTGGGCGGGCGTACTGGTTGCCAGTACCGCGAGAAGAAGTGCTGCAACGAACGAATACTTTCTGAATCTCAAGGTCACATCAAGAACAAAACGATTGTAGTAGACATTACATACTAGACCAGAAAATTCAGCACCGTATTGAATAGCGAATATTGGGGTCAGCGGACGCGGGCGGGGTGGTTATGGTAAAACAGCGTGCGGGCTCATTTCGCCGAGCCGCAACCGGGGATTCGATTTGAAGCAAAATTTTGACACTCGCCTGAGTGCGATAATAACTGCAGGCGGCGACTTGCTATGTGGTGGATCGAAAGGAATTGAGAAAGAGTCGCTGCGCATTCACGCGGATGGCAGTTTGTCGGAGCTGCCGCATCCTGTGGGCCTGGGATCAGCTCTGACCAATCGATATATCACCACCGATTTCTCCGAAGCGCTGCTGGAGTTTATTACGCCAGCATTTGCAACGACCTGGGAAGCGCTGCGCTGTGTCTGCGACTTGCATCAATATACCTATTCGCAGCTTGGGGACGAGATGCTCTGGCCTGCCAGCATGCCGTGCCGTGTACCGACTGACGATGAAATTCCGCTCGCCCAATACGGAACCTCCAATGTCGGACAGATGAAAACGATTTATCGCCGTGGGCTTGGCTATCGGTATGGTCGTCAAATGCAAACTATAGCGGGCGTGCATTTCAACTATTCGCTTCCCGCCGGATTTTGGCCCGCGTATAAGCAAACGCTCGGCGATGAACAGAGTGACGTCCTATTTCAATCGGATCAATATCTCGGCCTCATCCGAAATTGTCACCGTATGGGTTGGCTGGTCTTGTATCTCTTTGGAGCATCGCCAGCGTTATGCAAATCGTTCGCCGGCAAGAATGCGGCCGCAATGAAATCTTTCAATGACGACACCTATTACGAACCATATGGCACCTCATTGCGCATGAGCGACCTCGGCTACAGCAATCAGAATCAGTCGCGAACCAAAATTTCCCTGAACAGTCTCGATGAGTATGTGCGTGATCTCGCAAACATGATTGTGACGCCCGAACCTGCGTACGAGAAAATTGGTGTGAAAGTCGAGGGCCATTATCGACAACTGAATGCTAATCTGTTGCAGATCGAAAACGAATTTTATTCGGCAGTCAGGCCCAAGCGCGTTGCGGATTCGGGCGAGCGGCCTACTGCGGCTCTGCGTCGGGGAGGCATTGAGTACATCGAAGTGCGGTCACTGGACATCAATATCTTCGATCCTTGCGGCATCAACCAAAATACGATGCGTTTCATGGAGGCGTTTCTGATTTATTGTCTGCTGGAGGACAGTCCCAGGCTTGATGACGCTGGACTCGACGAGATCGCGCGTAACCAAAGGGCTACCGCAAAAAGAGGGCGCGATCCGGATTTGCAACTGCAGCGAAATTCGGTGCCAGTGCCAATCAAGGGCTGGGCACTTGAAGTGCTGGACAAGGTGCACGCGGTCGCAGAAACTATTGATCGCCACGAAAATAGCGATAGTTATGCGAGCGCCGTACAAAGTATGCGCAAGCTTGTGGAAACACCGGAGTTGACACCGTCGGCGCGCGTCCTGGCTGAAATGCACCTGGCAGGTAGTAGTTTTTTCGAATTCGGGCTTGCGATGGCAGAGAGTCATCGTGATTACTTCGCGTCGATCGCGGCGCTTGACGATGCGAAGAATGCGCAGTTTATGGATGAAGCCAAGGCTTCGCTACAGCGTCAGCTGGATATTGAGGCTTCTGATGCCATCAGTCTCGACGAGTATCTGGAGCGCTATTTCTCAAACAACGGATCAAAACGGCAAAGGTGATCCGTTGGCATACGCGAATTCGCGATGCAGTTTCTGCAGGCGTTTGGTCATCGGACCAGCGCCTTTGTCACCGATGACTCGTCCGTCTGCTTCCAGTACCGGTGTCAATTCGCCCATTGTGCCGCTGGTGAAGACTTCGTCGGCCGTATACAACTCGGTAAGCGACAGGTTTCGTTCCGTCGCCCGTATATTCTGGTCGGCACAGATGCGCAGTATCATTTGTCGTGTGAGCCCAGGTAAGCAGCTGTCTGCGTGCGGGGTCAGAACGTGACCGCCCTTGACGAGGAACAAGTTGGTGTCGTTCGTTTCAGAAATAAATCCATTGACGTCAAGCATGATCGCGCAATCCACGCCGGCAACATTCGCTTCGATCGACGCCAGGATGTTGTTAAGCAAATTGTTGTGATGGATTTTCGAGTCGAGACATTGTGTCGTGTTGCGTCTCGTTGACGCCGTTATTACGCGTATGCCCTCGTCCGAGTAAACCGGCGGTTTCCATTCGGCGAGCACAATCAATGTGCAACCTGACTGGTTAAGGCGCGGATTCATCCCCGATGTAACTTTTTCACCGCGGGTTAACGTGAGGCGAATGTGTACGTTGTCGCGCATGCCGTTGGCTTCCAACGTCGCGAAAATGGCGGAACGCACTTCGTCAGAGGATGGTACATCTGCGAAAGCCAGTGTCTTGGCCGAGTTCTGCAAACGCTCGAGATGGCCGTCGAGTGCCGCAATGCGACCGTCGTACACACGCAGGCCCTCCCAGACGGCGTCGCCACCCTGGACAACACTGTCGAAAACCGAGACGGTCGCATCAGCGCGGAGTCTTAGCTCACCGCCGACATGTATGAGTATGTCGGCATTACGAGGATCAGGAAGGTTCACTCATTTTTCTCCTTCTGTTTCAGCGCGCAATGCGTGCTCATAGAGTTTTTCGTACCAGGGTCTGCAGTCATTCAGCAATTCCTGCAGGTGATCGGGAAATCTGCTTTTGCGTTTATGTCGGCATTACGAGGATCAGGAAGGTTCACTCATTTTTCTCCTTCTGTTTCAGCGCGCAATGCGTGCTCATAGAGTTTTTCGTACCAGGGTCTGCAGTCATGCAGCAATTCCTGCAGGTGATCGGGAAATCTGCTTTTGCGTTTATATCGCGTGAACCCGGTACTTTCATGCACAGACTGATACCAGTGTGGTGCCCAGACACCATCCTCCGTTTTTGGTCCGGCTTGCCAATGCAACATTCGTGCGTCGAAATCGAGACCGATGTGCTCACAGAGTTTCTGCAGGACAGCGCGCGGGTCGAGTAATAATTCCTGTGCATCCAGTATAACCGGGCGCTGCCCGGTGCTTCTCAAGTCACTGAACAATTTCCATTGTTGTTTCAGACCGGTGTCTGCGAGTTTGGCATTGGGTAACTGGATGCTTAGCGAGGGCAACATTTCCTGCGGGTCGCGAAGCAGAAAAATATTGCATGTATGTTGTAGAAAATCCAGCTCCAGGTCGATCAAATGGTGGGCCATGTGTTTCAGGAATAATCGCTGTGGCGAGATGCTTGCCTGTCGGGCAAGCAATTCGCGCATGACTATGTTGCCATCGCAATTCATCGTCTTCAGCACTTCGTCGCCGCCCGGGTGATTGGCACCAGTGACACGCAGGTAGTGACCGTACAACGGCTCGTCGACCACTTGTACATCCTGCCGCTGCGCAAAGCTGTACATTAGCGCGGTCGAAATATTGCGCGGGCCGGACCACAGACAGATTGGAGTCGTCATTAACGTCGGTTACTACTGCTAGCTTCTTAAGCTGGAGGATTGTACCGGTCTGGCCGACAGGAGAAAATGGCCGGACACATTGCATTGGCGCCCGTTTTCCCGGGCTTAATGACAAATTGTTGTGCGTTCCGTCACAAAACAGACGGGATCCGGTGTGACAGACGGGCCAATTTAACTAAACTCACGTCATGTGCCAGAATTGGCTGGCAGAAGCGACCGGTGACTGTGTTGTGTTGAAGACATTCATGATTGGAACCCTGCTCGGAATAGCGGCTGCGGCCGGCGGGCTGTATGCGTTTCCGGCGGTTGATCAGCATCGTGAAATGTCGATCATTTCGGTGCTGCCCAATGGTGGAAATACTGAGTCGTTCCACATCAACGTGCCGATGGACAGGATTATGGTTGGTGCGCCGGGTCAGCACGAGCCGGTGCCGCCCGGATTGATATGGCCCACCGACGAATTGCTGGCAGACGTGCGCACGGAACTGTTCAAGATTCGGAATTCTCGTGACACGGTCGTTGGCGTTGCTGTGCGCAATGCGGCCAAAGCTGACACAGTA